>Ga0209707_1001657_pt1 | contig 12292 bp, 9 predicted proteins | sample EN4Hudsemesocosm_FD_184630 | JGI IMG/M metagenome (GOLD analysis project Ga0209707, IMG submission 184630) | Methane-oxidizing microbial communities from mesocosms in the Hudson Canyon - EN4B Hudson Canyon (SPAdes) (version 2) | ecosystem: Environmental > Aquatic > Marine > Cold seeps | place... | reverse complement strand
ACCTAGTAATGTTTCAACTTCTGCTGGACGGAAGTAACGCGGATCTGTTCTTACAATCACATCACCCTCTTTAATTTTACTTTCTGCCGTATCCGATACCGAGGTTACAGTTGCAATTTCATCTACTCCCGCGCCACTAAATGCTAACTCTATTCCTGCATTTCTTGCCGACATCCGTACAAACTCTCGTACTGATATTTGTTTTCCTGTTGCAATAACAAAGTCATCAGGTTTGTCTTGTTGTAACATCATCCATTGCATTCTGACATAATCTTTTGCATGCCCCCAATCACGTAAAGCATCCATATTACCTAAGTAAAGGCAATCTTCCAGTCCTTGTGAAATATTGGCAATAGCTCGAGTGATTTTACGTGTTACAAATGTTTCTCCCCGACGAGGAGATTCATGGTTAAACAATATGCCATTACAGGCATACATCCCATATGATTCACGATAATTGACGGTTATCCAATAGGCATACATTTTTGCTACAGCATAGGGCGAGCGTGGATAAAAAGGTGTCGTTTCTTTTTGTGGCGTCTCTTGAACCTCTCCAAATAACTCTGAAGTTGATGCTTGATAAAATCGTGTGGTTTTCTCCATCCCCAAAAACCGAATTGCTTCCAATAATCTTAATGTACCTATAGCATCTACATCAGCTGTATACTCGGGGGACTCAAAGGAAACCGCCACATGAGATTGCGCCCCTAAGTTATAGACCTCATCAGGGGCTACATCTTTTAGTATTCGAGTTAAGTTTGAGCTATCCGTTAAATCACCATAATGAAGGTGAAACATTGAATTATTTGTATGAGGGTCTTGATAGATATGATCTAGTCTTTCTGTATTAAACGATGATGCTCTTCTTTTAATTCCATGAACTTCATACCCTTTATCTAACAAAAACTCGGCTAAATATGAACCATCTTGTCCTGTAATCCCTGTTATTAACGCTTTCTTTGTCATTTTATTCTCTTAATATTTATATTTTATTTTTCATTGCTCTACTTAATTACCCATGAGCTTCCACTATTTTAAAAAGATAGTCTACTGGTCTCGCCAGACTGTATTTTATACGTAAAGTAGGGTGGGCAACGCTTCACTGCCCACCGTCAAGGCCGCGCACGGTGGGCTAAAAAGCTCTGCCCACCCTACGGGTTATAATCAGTCTCCCCTTGAATTTATGGACCGTGATCGGAACAAGATCAAGAGCCTTCGCGGCCAATAGGCCCCTCCTACTTTAATCGACAACCTTTTTTTTAAGATAAAAAACCAAAACTTATATGTCGCTAGTGCCTTAAGCTTTGAAGCCGCCATCTCACTTAAAATAATAAAAACACGACCAGATTGATCTATTGTATTCTTGTTACTTAAAAGAGAGCTCCTAGCTATAAGCATTTTTTAAGCCAGATTTTTATCAAACATTGTTAGATGTCATTCTAAAGTTCTAGGTTAATGATTTTATCCATTTAACTATAATTTCAACACTCTCTGAATTGATTTCTTTTGCCCGTTTTTCTGTATTAGCTTCTGTATAGCAACGTAACTCTGGAGCATTTCCAGACGGCCTTAAATGTACAATATCCTCAGTATTAAATGTAATACGTACACCATCTGTTATATCGATTGATACTGCTTCCGCTATATTTTTAAAATATGAATTAATCACTTTTAAATTTTCTGATAAATCACCCTGTATCATTTGCCCAATCATTTTCTGACTAAGAGCGGTAGGAATATCATTTAATTTATCACTATATGTGTAGCGTTGCGGTAAGGTACTTAATAACGCTGATATACTTTGTTTTTGCTGATCTGCTAGTAACAATATAGCTATTGGAACAATCACTGCATCCCTTGTAGGCAAGGGTGATAGTACTTTGTTACTCACCTTTATAGATGTTTGCTGCAAAAATCCGCCATTTGCTTCATACCCTACAACATTTTTATCACTCTCTTTACTCAACTGCTGCATTGCTTCAATAACAAATGGAGATCCAATTTTTGTTCTTGTTACATGACTAAAATAATTACTTTTTTCAACGACAGAATTACTACTCACAGGGGTAACAATACAATCAACATTAAGATAACGTGCACATAACACCCCTGCTATATCACCTCGTAACCACTGTCCATTTTCATCACTAATTAATGGACGATCTCCATCACCATCAGTCGAGATAATACAGTCAAAATCATTTTCTGCTGCCCATTGCCGAGCCAATACTACATCTTCAGGACGGATAGCTTCTGTATCAACAGAAATAAAAGTATCTGATCGCCCTAATGAGGTTACTTTCGCCCCTAGTTTTTCTAAAATAATTTTAAAGCAATCTCTTGATACCGATGAATGCTCGTATAAACCTATATTTTTACCTTGTAAACAATTGGCTGGTAAAAAATCAGTAAATCGTTGGATATAATGTGCGTCAGCAGCACTATTTAATTCTGGCAAGGTTTTTTCTTGTTTGAAGAATCCTTCATCAGTAAAGTTATCAGCTAAAACCTCTACGGCTTGATCCCGAATTCCTTGCTCATCTGCTTTTAAAATTTCACCTTGAGCGGTATTAAATTTAATACCATTTCGGTCATCAGGTATATGACTTCCTGTAACCATAACTGTTGGTATTTTTTGTGAAAGACCAAACAATGCAATTGCTGGTGATGGTATATTTCCATAATTAACAGGAACATAACCTTTTTGGAGACAAGCATTAGCTATCGCCAGCATTATTCGAGGTGTACTAGGACGCAAATCTCCGGCTATCCCTACTGCTGATCCTTTTTTTATTTGCTGATTTTCACTAAGATACTGTAAAAAAGCAGTGGCATAAATCCAACAGACTTCATCAGTCATATCTTTAACCAGCCCTCTAACGCCACTTGTCCCAAATTGCACGCCACTGCGTATCATTAGCTCATTAATATTAATTTTCATCGATTAAATTATTTATATGGCTCTATACAAACCATTAGTTTATAAAAAAATTAGAGTTATTTATCGGTGGGACCTAGAACAAGAAAGGGTTAGTCTCTTTGATATTTGTCATCAAAACGCACAATGTCATCTTCACCTAAATAACTACCCGATTGTACTTCGATAATCTCCAAGGGAACTCTACCAGGGTTATGTAAGCGATGTTTTTTACCTAAAGGAATAAACGTTGATTGGTTTTCAGAAAGCAGGATAACCTGATCATCACACGTCACTTCGGCTGAGCCTGTTACCACAACCCAGTGTTCTGCTCGGTGATAATGCATTTGCAATGATAATGAAGCCCCTGGATTAACAGTTATATGCTTAACTTGAAAACGATCACCAACATCTATACAGTCATAATGCCCCCAAGGGCGATAACATAAGCGATGATTTTCTGCTTCTGAACGCTTGGTTTTGGTTAAGTTGCTAACTATAGACTTTACGTTATGCGCACTTTCTTTACTTGCAACCATGACTGCATCGGCAGTTTCGACCACAACAACATCATCTAGTCCCAAAACGGAAACAAGTCGATTGTCACTGCGAATATAGGAGTTTTTTACATCATCAATCATGACATCACCTTGCAAGACATTTTTATCTACATCTTGCTCAGCACATTCCCATAAAGATGCCCATGAACCGACATCGCTCCAACCGGCATCAAGCGGGACTACAATAGCTTTATCTGTCTGTTCCATTACGGCATAGTCAATAGAATCTGAAGGACAATTTTCAAATGCTTCTTTATCCAGTCGAATAAAATCTAAATCACTTTGACCTTTAGCTAATGCTTGCCGGCAACTATGAAGAATTTCTGGAGAAAACTTTTCTAGCTCAGAAATTAAAGTTGATGCTTTAAACATAAACATGCCGCTGTTCCAGTAATAATCACCTGAGTTAACATAATTCTTTGCGGTTTCTAAGTCAGGCTTTTCTACAAAAGCCTTTACCTTACTTGCTGTGTTTTTTTCATCCGCTCGAATATAGCCATACCCTGTGTTCGGTGAATTAGGAACAATACCAAAAGTTGCCAGCATCCCTTGTTCTGCATATTCCTGCGCTGTTTTTATAGCTTGGTGAAAATTGGGGATATTTTCGATAACATGATCAGCTGCCAATACTAATAATACAGGATCCTCTCCTTCTAGCATGGCTTGTAGTGCAGCAATGGCTAAAGCGGGAGCAGTATTACGCCCAAAAGGTTCAAGTAAAATAGCAGGTTTTTTTATGCCAAGTTCTTGCGTTTGGTCTGCCACCATAAATCTATGGTCTTCATTACAGACCACAATGGGAGCTTGCAGTTCTGCTAAACCATCCAACCGGGACAAGGTTTCTTGAAACATGGTATTTTCACCAAATAAAGCAAGAAACTGCTTAGGTTTATGTTTTCTTGATAGTGGCCACAACCGTGTTCCACTCCCTCCAGACATTACGACAGGAATCATAGAGCATTACCTTTTTTTCATTTATACGACTCCTTTCGCATCATAAGAAAGGAGGTGATTTTAATTGTTTTACATGCCTCTATAAATACCAGCATAAAATCAAACTAACATTTTTATAATACGCCTAATTTATATACTACATTCGTAGCTTACTAACTTAAAGAAGTACCGATCATGTAAGAAGTAGGATGGGCAAAGCTTCTCTGCCCATCCTACGATTTATAACGGGCCTGCCCTTAAACTTGTAAGATTTTCGTAAGTTAAAATTTATTCTAGCCTACAAAAATGTTAAATTGATTATACCTTGGTACATACAATCCTCAGGGTTACAAAAAACCCGAGTTATTCTATCTGTAGGAAGGGCCTATTGGCCGCGACTGCTCTTTGTCTTGTTTCGGTCGCGGCCAATAGGCCCCTCCTACTTTAATTAACATTTTCAAAAAACATCGCTAAAAAGTAGTTTAAATAGACTGCCTATAACTCATTCAATTCAAGGTCAACATCTTCATCGATTATAGTTTGTATATCAATATTTAATGCTTGCTGGATAAGCTGTCTGACTTTGCTTTGTTCTTTATTTTCTTTAAGTGTTACAGGGAAAATACCCCCTAAAAGTTTACCTTTTATTACATCTAACATAATATCCAGATCAATCTTTTCCAGGCCTTCAGAAAAACCAAACACTAATGCAAAATCGCATAAGGTATTAATTAATCTAGGAACGCCGCCACTGTGATAATACACTGCGGCAATAGCATACTTATCAAGTATATCTTCATTTCCTCCAGCAACAACCAGCCGATGCTTGATATAAGCTACTGTTTCTTTATATCCCAATGCTTTAAGTTTGTAGTCTACTGAAACACGCTGAGCTAACTGCCTTAACTCATGCTTTTGCATTAACTCTAATAATTCAGGCTGCCCCACCAATACCAGCTGTAGAACGAGATGTTTATCTGCATTGATATTTGATATTAGACGCAATTCTTCCAGAGTTTCAGCATCCATATTTTGCGCTTCATCAATAATCAATATGGTTTTTTTATTATTTGCATAATTATCAATCAAAAAATCCATTAAGATTTGATATCGCCCAGCTTTATCTTTGGCTTCTGTGTTGATATTAAAAGCCATCAATACCCACTGCAATAAATCACCAAAAGCACTATGTGCGTTGGAAATTAAGCCTATTTCTGTATCATCTTGCAGATTATTTAACACCTCCCTAATAAGGGTTGTTTTACCCGCGCCCACTTCACCTGATATAACTGAAATACCCGCCTCACTCTGTAAACCATAATTAAGCATGGTTAAAGCCATTTCATGCTGTTTACTTAGATAAAGGAATGATGGATCTGGTGTTAAGGTAAAAGGTGATTCTGTAAAACCATAAAATGCTTTATACATTGCTTAGTATGCTTCAATTGCCGAATCAACTTCAGCTGATTTGTTTAAAATTGATCCTATATATTTATTTTTATCAATCATTTGAATACTCTTTTTAACTTCATCTTCACTACTTTCCCCTTCTGCAACGACCAAAACACAAGCATCAACATTTGGCATATAAACCATGGCATCATCTGTCTGTAATAATGGTGGTAAATCAACGACAACAATTCTATCTGGGTATCGTTGCTTTAATTCATTAGCCAATTCCATCATTTTTGGTGTTGAAAGTAAGTCAGAAGAACGTTTAATGGGACGGCCAGCAGGTAAAACGACCATCTTTTCTAAACCTGGGTGTACCAATAACTCTGATATTGTTTTTTCACCTGAAAAATAATCACTTAAACCTGATTCACTTGGTATTCCAAAATAATCATGGATACTGGGGCTTCTTAAGTCTAAATCTGCTAATAAAACAGAATAGTTAGCATCCATTGCAATACTAATTGCCAAGTTTATTGCTGTTAGTGATTTACCCGCCCCACGAGTTGGGCTGGTTACCGCTAATACATTCCAATTATTTGCCTGCATTTTTTGCAGAACTTTAGTTCTAAGCATTTTATATAGATCAGACCTCGGATCATCATCTAGCCCTGCTACAACTCTATTTTGTCTTAAAAGCTCTTCAGATACCGCTATATTTTGCGATTTTGAATATTCAATTTCTTGGGTGTTATGTGTAACCACTTCGGTATTGTCATCAGCTGAAGGCGATTGTCCAATTGTATCTTGCCTTTGTTGCTGTGCTTTTTCTAGAGCTTTTTTTATTCGTTCCATTTTGTATCTTTAATTTTAATTAATTTTCATGCTATAAAGTAGGAGGGCCTATTGGCCGCGACTGCTCTCGGCCTTATTCCTGTCGAGGCCAATAGTCCTCTCCTACCGATAAGAATAACTCTATTTAACCCTGTAGCCTTATAAACTTCGTCATTTCAGAGACCTATGCATAACAAGTTCTTTGATTAACCTGGCTGATTTAACCCCGCCTTTCTAAACAACACATACCATAAAACATCTAATGGCATAATAACAAAATGGAATATTAGGATAATAGCAATACCCCCTGCCACGAGTACCGAAACAATTCTTATTTTACGTTTCTTTTTTACCGCAATATCTTCGGCATTTTCGATAAATGGAATAACAACTAAAGGTAATTCTCCAGTAGCAGCCATTAATGCTCTAGAACCATAAATAGCTGAATTTAATGCCTCTTTAATAATAGCGAATGCAACAGCTAAACCTAATGACAATATAAAACCTAAAAAGACAATGGCTTTACGATTTGGTTTAAACGGTTCTTCTGGAAAGATGGGGGGTTCAATTAATGAAAACTTTTCAGCCTTACGATCTTTTTCCATTGCTTGAGCCATATCTGCCTCCATTTGCTTGGCCTTTACTTCACGAAATTTCAACATTGTATTGTCGTATTCTCGTGTCATTTCCAAATATTCTCTTTCAACCTGAGGGGCTTTTAGCAAACCTTGCTCATATTTTTCTAATTTTGCAAGCAACTTATTTTTAAGCTGTATTGTCGTATCCCTCTCAACTTTCGCTACATTTAACTGTGCTAATAATTGAATATATGCGGGGTTATCTGGTTTGGTATCCAGTACCTTTTTTTCTTTAGCTGGGAGGCTCAAGGCTTCTTCCAAACGACTAATTTGCTGTTTAATTTTTTTTACATCAGGATGATCAGCTGAATATCGATCTGACATTACCGTTAATTCTGCTTGTTTACCTTTTAACTGCTTTGCTATCTCAAGCTTATCAACCCCGCCAACATCCTTTTCTAAAGCTGCTATTTCCGTTTCCATTTTAACCACATCAGGATGCGTACCAGCATACTTTGCCTTTAAAGTAATAAGCTGAGCTTCCAACGTTTTAAGCCTGTCTTTTGAGCCATAAATCCTTTGCCCTGTTTCAGAAAAAACCGTCATATTTGGTTCCATCTGTGACAATTCAGCCTCCAGATAGACCAATCGATCATCAGCTGAAGAAACCTGGCGATTGGTTTCCATCAATTGCTGCTCTGTTCTATCCATTAAGGACATGTTTAACGATTGCAGCTCAGGAAGACTACTCTCATTTCTTTCTTTAAAAGTAGCTAATTTTCTTTCTAAAACTGACATCAATTGAGCTAGTTTTTTCGATTCGATTGCCAAAAAACTTGTTGCTTCTGTAGCAATTTCTGAGCGTCTTTTTAAGTTCTCGTTTAAATAAAGGTTAACCAGCTCATTGGCTACTTGTTGGGCTTTTTTGGCTGATTCACTTTCAAATGACAAGGTAAAAGCAATCGTTGCCTGCATAGGACGACCACTGATAGGGTCCATCACATCGGCACTCACCATGGACAAATTAATATCTTCCCGCATTTCATCAAGCACGACACTAATAGGGTCTACTTTTTGCTCTTTTTTATAAAGATCAAATTTTTCGACAATCTTTTTTAAATTAACCGAACTCATTACCCGTTGACTAATCACTTGAATTCGCTGATCAGCAAAGCTGGTTACTGTTGAACGGACTAAGTCTTGCGGAATTTCTTGTTGCTCAATCAGAATAGTCGCCGTTGATCTATATGTTGCTGGCCATTTAACTGCAATAATAACTGTTAAAACAAATGCGACCAAAGCAATGACCAGCATTTTGTTTTTATTACGTTTTAACATTCCGAGATAATCCTGTATCCCCTTTTCTGCTTGCTCTTCCACTATTAACCCTCTATAAATCTATATTGTGTAAATTATTCCACTAAAATCAACTAAGTTTCTGTTTAATATCTTTGCGTTTTAAATTTATTCCACTGATAATTAAAAGTTAAAGAGACTAAGTTCGATTCTGCTTTTTCATCATTTATTTCAAACGTTTGTGCTCTGTATCGATAATTTGCCGTTAAACTTACTTGCCTGTCAATTTCCCACCTAAGTGAAGGGCTAATACTAAAATTATTTCGATCATTCCCGTCATCCTCACTTCCTGATGATGATGTAACCTTTGCACTTCCATTTAAAGAAAATTGCAACGTTGGACTGTATTTATACGTGTAATTAGCAGCAATAATATCTTGCACCTGTAACAAACCATTTCCCTGTGCATTAGTTGACCTAGAGTACCTAACATTAGCACTTCCTGCTTCAAATTTTTTATCTACACTTAATGAAAAAACCAACCCTGTTACATCGTCAGATGTAGCTTGCTCAAATGGGGTATCAACGAGTTGTGTTGTTTCTGTATTAGTAAACCTTTTTCCAACTGATAATGATGTCGACCAAGTTGGAGATATTTGATAGTCAGCACCAAGGTTTACACTATATTCTGTAGTATCCCGGCTGCTATATAACCCTTGACCACTGTTAATCTTAGGCACTCTAAAAGACATAGCAGTAACACTTAAATTATTACTCAACAACGGTGTCCATTGCTGACTAAAACTAAAAGAGACATTATCAATCGAATAGTCAGCTAAAGAACTCCTAGCAGATTCTTCATAGTCAATTTCTGAATGCGTATAACTAGCTTGTAAAAATTGAGTATTTGATAATGAATAACTCCAATCAGGCGTAATAGACCATTGTTGTCGATTAAGGTTATTTTGTACAAAGCCAGTTCCAGTATCTTCAAGTTCACTCGTTAATGTTGTATCTCTAGTATAGCTTCCATTTAAGCCTAGACGGCTTCTTTCTGTCACATTGTAGCTAGAGCTTAAATTAAAATTATAATCATCACTGTCTAAATCAAACTCACTTTTATATCTGTTTATACTAATTTTATTATCAAGAGATACCTCATACCTATTAGACCTTACACCCGCTCTTGCAACAGCCGCAGTAATAATGCCATAAGATGAAAGATCAATACCAGCAAGTGATTCTTCCGTTCTTAATTGTTTATTATCATCAAACTCTGTTCGTATATTGATAGATGGTTGGAAATATATTTCTTTTGCTTGAACAGAAGCAATAGAAATAGCTAAAAGTGGTATACATAGAATAATTGACTGCTGATCAACTACTCTAAAAAAATGGTATTTCATATAATTACTTGATTATCCATAAGCTTCAAGCCCCTTATAAAAGTCATATTAGACTGAGGCCGTTACAGATTTAAGCCACTGAAAGTACTGCAACAATATATTTCCCCTCAATTGCCATTCCTGTATTTCTGATTTAATCATATCGATCAAGAGGATGAGCAGGAGCAAATTTAACAAAGTGCTGGTGACTGCTTTTGTTCCAGTCGTAACCAATAGGTCGTTCCTACAGTTAAGAACAACTCTAATTTTTTATAAATCTGTGAGTTGTTTAAGAACATCATCATTCCATCAAGTGCGTGAGGCATGATATCAACATCAGTTATAATGGCAGAAGACACAGGTATACATATAGGTTTTGATATTGTTATTAATAAAGCCAACTAAGGTACAACAACAACGTCACCTGCTTGCATGACTATATTCGTTTCCAGTGCATCACCATCTTCTATCTCACCATACTCAAACTCTATTGCTTGCTGCTTACCATTAACATCTCTACGTAAAATAAGTATATCGTTTACTGCGGCATAAGGGGTCATACCTCCAGCCATACTGAGTACTTGCATAATATCAATATATCTATTTACAACAAATTCACCTGGTTTATTAACCTGCCCAATAACATATATTTTATTACCTAATAATTGTTTAGCTAGTACGGTTACAACGGGGTCAGCCAAATACTTAGTTAATATTTCGGTTACTTTTTGCTCAACTTCGACCAAACTTAAGTTTTGTACAATAAGGTCACCAACTAATGGAAATGATATGCCTCCATCAGGTCTAACTAAAACCTCTTGAGTCATGCCTTCTTCTTTCCAAACATTAATTTCTATCACATCGCCAGGATTAACTTTATAGACATTTTTTTTAGTAACAGCGACGACTAGAGGCTCTTTAACTTCAGCTATCTCAGCAGAGTTGGTTTCTGAGTAACTATTAGCTGAAAATGCCAACATGCCTGATACTACGATTAAACTTAAAACTTTTTTACAATTGCCCATTTTTTCTCATACCATAGGTTTATACATAATCAGTAAATTCCTGATTTATTCTTATCTGTAGTTTTATTATTGAATGTATTAGCTCCCCTTCTTTCCCTCATTACACATGGATTTAATAGTGACGCATTAGAAGGCAGCGTCCCCTTTTCCAAAAAAAGGGAGGGTGCAAAACAGAATACTTCCCAGTTTCTTAAAGGCTCATCTAATTATTTCAGTAAGCTGATTACAAAATAATGGGCTAGATTATGGCTATTTTCTTCTGTAAACAACAAACATAACAAGCAGGAACAAACCCTCCATTACAGCAATAATCACACCACCTTTAAAATATTACTAAAAACGAGGGAACTCATGAGCAATCAAGTATACCTCGGTGCTTTTAAATGACCTAGAAATAGGTTATATGACACAGAAACGAGTGATATAACCTATAAAAACACCTATCCCCCTCAATCTTAATCTCACACCTATCCTTTAAATCTCCCGCCACATAAACAGACTAACTAACCTGCTTACAAACCTTAAAGCCGAGGAACCGAAATACCTAAAAACAGCCTTCTTCGCTGCTCTAAATCATTACATTCAATTGCTTTCTTAATTATGCTCTGTGTTAAATGAGGTGCAAACATTTCAATAAAAGGGTAAAGATGTGGCTTTATAGCTTTTCCTTTTTTTACAGCAATTTGACTAGTACTAACCCCAAACAAGTGCTCTACATTTAATACGCTCAGATCCTTGTCCTGCTCTTGGCTATACGCCATATTTGCAATAATACCAACCCCCAACCCCAGTCGAACATAAGTTTTAATAACATCCGCATCCACCGCAGTTAAAACTATATTAGGTTGTAATTGATGCAGTTTAAACACTTCATCTTGCTTAAACCGACCTGTAAATCCCTGCACATAAGTAATAATAGGGTGCTGAACAATATCATCCAGAGTCACCTTAGCTTTAATAGCTAAGGGATGGTCTTTTTTAACGATAATACTCCTACTCCACTGATAACAAGGCAAAGAGACCAACGATTCCCTGCTCGCTAAAACTTCCGTAGCAATAGCCATATCAACTTCATTCTGCTCTAACAACTCAGCCACTTGCTCAGGTGTTCCTTGCTGTAAATTTAAATTAATATCTGGATATTTAGTTAAAAACCGTTCTACTACAATAGGTAAAACATAACGTGCCTGTGTATGTGTTGTTGCGATACTAATTGTTTTTGGCTCATTAGTAAATTCAGCAGCCACTTGCTTAATATCATCAACTTTATTTAAAACTTTTTTAGCCAAGACAACAATACGCTCTCCAGCTGTTGTTAATGCCGTTAGTTTTCTACTATTACGTTCAAATAACTCGACTCCAAGCTCATCCT
>Ga0209707_1001654_pt1 | contig 12299 bp, 10 predicted proteins | sample EN4Hudsemesocosm_FD_184630 | JGI IMG/M metagenome (GOLD analysis project Ga0209707, IMG submission 184630) | Methane-oxidizing microbial communities from mesocosms in the Hudson Canyon - EN4B Hudson Canyon (SPAdes) (version 2) | ecosystem: Environmental > Aquatic > Marine > Cold seeps | place... | reverse complement strand
AAATACTTGTAGGAATTATTTATTTGGATAAGATAATATACAAAAAAGCCATTCTTGAAAATGATTATGTAGTGAAAACTGACCTTGAAGGTAACATTACATTTGTCAATGATAATTTTTGTACAATAAGTGGTTTTTCGCGAGAAGAACTACTTTCTTTAAATTATAAGCAGCTTGTTAAGCTGGACCAATTAAATAAACAAGTTAATAGAAAAATGCTCAAAACAATTTTTTTGGGTAGAAACTGGCAAGGTATTATCGCCAATCGAACGCGTGACAATGATTACTTTTATCTGGATACCAGCATTCACCCCTTGAAAAATGATCAAGACCAAATCACCGAAATACTCAGCTTTGGAAACAATGTAACGGATCATATTAAATTACTCAAGTATGACAAATTAACTGGGTTAAAAAACAGAGAATCACTACGTTTAGAAATAAAAAAAGACAAACACTATGCAATAGTTATAGCAAACCTTGATAACTTTTCAGAAGTGAATGAGTTTTACGGAGGTTATACAGGAGACATGGTTATAAAGGAATCTGCAAAAAGACTTTCAGAACTTTTCACCAATGATTGTGTGTTCAGATTACAAAGTGATGAGTTTGCAGTGCTGATTCCTCTTCCTTATAAGTACGATAAGGCAATCTATGTAAACAGCCTTAAAAATAGACTCAAATCACTTTTTGATGAATCTTGTGTTATCGATGGTATTGACCATTATATCTCTGCAACTTTTGGTTTGCATATTGGAAATGACAATTTATTAAGAAATGCAAATATTGCATACAAAAATTCAAAAAAAATAAATGAAAATTTTTCGGTTTATGCTGATGATATGTTTTATAAATTTGCTGACTTCTCACACAATAAAAAAGTGGCTTTTGAAATCAAAGATGCCATTGCACAAAACCAAATCACTCCCTATTATCAAGCCATTATAGACAATAAAACAGGCAAGATTGAAAAGTATGAAGCATTGGCAAGAATTGTTAAAGAAGAAGATATTATGATGCCTGGAACTTTTCTAAATATCTCTAAAAAAATTAAATACTACAATGATATTACACGAGCTATGATTTTAAAATGTTTTGATAATTTCAAAGATATGGGTGATAAACAAGTAAGTATCAATCTGACCATTGAAGACATCTCAAATATACGAACATTTAATTTTATTATTGAGCAGTTAAGTCATAATAAAAATAACAAGTTTATTACCTTTGAACTGGTCGAAACAGAAGGTATTGATGATTTTGAGCTGTTTGATAAGTTTGTTAAAACCATCAAAAAATTTGGGGCAAATATCTCCATAGATGACTTTGGTACGGGTTATTCTAACTTTTCGTATCTTACAAAAATGGAACCGGATTTTCTGAAAATTGATGGATCTCTCATTAAAAATATTGAAAATCAAAAAGATTTTGATGTGGTTAAATCTATCGTTGATTTTGCAAAAATGTATGATATTAAAACCATCGCTGAATTTGTAGAGAATGAAGATATATATGTATTAGTAAAAGAGTTAGGCATAGACTACTCTCAAGGTTACCACTTTGGTCGCCCGGTACCTTTTGAAGAGATAGAGATTTAAGAAGACTTTTTTAGAGTTAACTTTGTAATTTCTGCACTCGCACCTAGTCTCATAGGTGGTCCCCAAAATCCCGTACCTTTATTTACATAAATTTGAGTTCTAAAATCATGCTGATGTAGTCCGCTTATATAGGGTTGTACAATTTTCACCAAATAGTTAAAAGGAAATATCTGACCCCCGTGTGTATGACCTGAGAGCACTAAATCTACACGATTGTCAACTTCTTGAATAAACTTAGGTTGATGTGCTAAAAGTACTGTAGGATACTTGTGAGTGCCTTCTAACGCTTTGTTAATATCAGGTTCATAATACTTGGCTCGATATCCAATAATATCATATACCCCTGCAAGGTAAAAGCCAGAATCTTTTTCACCGATATAGACATTTTCATTTTCCAATACTTTAATATTAAGGCCACTAATATAATGGATTATGTCTTTAACGCCGTGAAAATATTCGTGATTACCCACAATGAAATATGTACCATACTTTGATTGGATATTTTTAAGTTCGTTTACGGCTTCTTGAATAAACTCCAGTTTGGTATCAATTAAATCCCCTGTAATGACAACAATGTCCGCTTTTAGGATATTTATTTGTTTTACCATGGAAACAATAAACTCTTTATCTATTAAGCCTCCAATATGTACATCACTTATTTGCACAATTGAGTACTCTTTTTTTAAATCTTTGATAACTACATCTACTTTTTCTAAGCTGATTTCTTTTGCCCCATAAGTAGCCTTTGTGGCTACTCCAGCAGCTATGGAAAGACTTGCTGCATCTATGGTTTTTCGAAAAAAATCACGTCTACTTTCATCTTTAGGTGTTAGATGAATCAATAACTTGAAAAGTTCATAAAATATTGTAGATAAAAACAGTAGAAAGATAATACCAATACTCAGAGAAGAAAAGTAGTTCACATATGTAGGCAGAGATATGCTGTACCTTGATAACATATAAACGATAATTCCCGCAAAGTTGACAAGTAAAAAAATATGTAAAAGAGTTCGGACTTTTTTGGGAAGAAAAAGTTTTTTAATAAAACGTCTTGATATATAAAAACTAAACAGTGCGAAGACAGTGGTAAAAAGTAGTGGAAAAATTATTGAATTCATATGAAATTATAAACGATTAATATTAATCGTTTATAAACAAGAAGCAGCAAGTGCGTTTTTAATAGAACTGATTAGGATATCAATCTCATCGGTTGTTTGTGAAAAGTGTATAGATATTCTCAGCCATCCTGGTTTTTCGCCCAATTCCAATTGGTCTTTGAGTCCCAATAAATCATGACCATAAGGCCCAGCGCAAGAACATCCTGCTCTTGTTTGAACTCCAGAATTTTGTGAAATTTTTGCACACAGTTCATAAGGATCACAAGAACCAATATTGAAAGATACGATACCAATATTTTTAGATTTTTCATTTCCATAAATGGTACAGTTTGGAATTCTTTTTAATTCTTCTAAAAAGTAGTCAAAATTGTTTTGTTTTCTTTGCTCAATAAATTCAAAGCCAATTTCATTTCTCAGCTGATAAGCTAAAGATGCTTTTATAAATTGTAAAATTCCAGGAGTTCCCGCAGTTTCTCTCTCCACTAAATCTTCTTGATAGTCTTGAGAGACATGACTTACGTATGTTACTGTTCCTCCACCTGCAAAAGTAGGAGAAATCTCACTGTCAATTAAATCTTTTTTCATCACCAAAAGACCACAACTTCCTGGACCTCCCAGTAATTTATGTGAAGAAGTAAACATCACATCATAATAAGAACAATCCACATTCATATATGAGGAAGATGCAGCTGCATCAAAACACACAGTGGCATTGTATTTACGTAAAAGATTTGAAATCTCTTTGTAACAAGTCATAATTCCTGTAACATTTGACGCAATACAAAAAGTACCTATAATTTCTCTATGTTGATTCACTTTAAGAAGCTCTTCTAGTTGAACTAAATCCATAAGCCCTTCATCATTGAGTCTCACTCTGCGTAAATCACACAATGCTTCTCTGTAGCTTACTTCGTTTGAATGATGTTCATAAGGCCCCACAATGACTAAAGGTAAATCATTTTTATTTATATTTAATGCCAGTCGCTTTGAAGTAGCAGGAGGTATGTAAATTCCAATAAGCTCTTGGAATTTTTTAATGGCTGCAGTTGCTCCATTTCCACTTGGAAGTATGACAAATTCATCATTAAGTTCTAAACACTTATGTAAGTTTGTATAAGCAAGGTCGTAATACTCATTGGTTTTAGAGGCCATAGTGGCCTCTTTTGAGTGAGTATTGGCATAGGTTTTTAAAACATCATGTAATCTGTTTTCTATTTGCCTAAAACCAAGACCTGTTGCAGTGTAATCAAAATATAAATTTTTGTGTGACCCAATAGTATTATATTTTATAAAATGTAATTTATCTGTATTTTCGTTAAAAAATGGTCTGAATAAATTATTGCTCATTAACCTTCTGTCCTAAAAAGCTTTGAAAGCTCTTGTAATCGCTATTTTTGTATTCTAGAATTAAATCTTCAATGACTTTAGGTGCATCTTCTGGAATAAATTTTATTCCTGTTTTTACACCAAAGTTACTTTTGTCACCTTGGAGATTTCCCCCAAGAATGAGTTGAAAGCCGCTGACACTTTTACCTTCATGTTTGACTTTTGCACCTAAGAGTCCAAGGTCAACTATGTGAGGGTGTCCACATGAATTGGGACAACCATTTATGCTCAGACTAACAATTTCTTGAAAATTTGGAAATTTTTCTTCTAAATGATTGATAATTTTATCAGATAATTCCTTGGTTTCGCTGATTGCAAATTTACAAAAGTTTAATCCAGTACATGAAATTGCTCTGGCTTTAAAGGTTGAGGGCATTGCATCTATACCATGTGCTGTTAATTCTTCACTCATTTTTTCAGCATCAATGCTTGGGGCATCTAAAACAATGAGATTTTGGCTGGTTGTAAATTTGATACTTGTTGCATCATATTTTTCCAAAATAGCAGATAGGTTTTTTAATCCACTGGCTTTTAATCGTCCACCACTGATGGCACAACCAATGTAAGATTTTGCTTTTACAGTACTTTCGTGAATTCCGAAGTGTCCTCTTTGTGCATAGGGTGTATACTCAAGAGTTTTTGGCTCTTTTAGTGTAAAGTTCAACTCTTCATGTAAAACCTCAAGAAACTTTTCAGTGCCCCACTTTTCAACAATATGACCTACTCTGGCTTTTGTCCTACTTGATCTGTCTCCATGGTCTCTGAATATTTTAACTACAGCTTTTACTACATTTAGAATTTGAGAGGCTGTTACAAACCCAATGTTTGTAGCAATTCTTTTATTGGAAGCCAAACCGCCACCAACGTGTACGTCAAAAAGTACTTTAGACGTACTCACTTGAACTGCATTAAAAGAGATATCTTGGATTTCATGGTTCATACAGTGTTTATCACATCCACTGATTCCCACTTTAAATTTTCTGGGTAAATTTGAGAAGTTTTTGTTACCACCCAGGAATTTATTCACTTTGTCCATTATAGGTCGAACATCATAAATTTGGTCATGGTCTATTCCATTTACAGGACAAGATACAGCATTTCTTGGTACATCACCTGCTGCAAATTTTGTAGATAATCCAACGGATTCTAAACGTTTAAATATTTCAGGTAAATCTCGTACTTGTATGAAGTGAAATTGTAAATCTTGTCTTGTGGTTATTGAAGCAGTATTTCGTGCAAAATCAGAAGAGATTGTCTCTGTCATTTTAAGTTGGTCTAGGTTTAATTTTCCTTGTTCAACTTTTACACGTAACATGAAGTACAAGGTATCATCGTCATCATCTTGTAAGTTTTTGTTTTGTGAATATAATCCATACCATTTAAAACGGTCGATGTCTTCAGGGTCTACATCTATGCCCATTACGGCATAAACGTAGATATCGTTGATTACTTCTAGTCCATCTTTTTCTTTTTTAATTCTCTCAACTCTTTGAGCTTTTGATTCTTTTACCATTATTTAAATAATTCCTAAAAAATTTCTTTAGCTTCCCATTCTGGGAAATTTTTTCTAATATACTCATTAAGCTCAACTTCTGCTTTTGTATACTCTCTTATCTTTTCTTCTGAGTCTCTTGCTTCATTGGCAATTGAAGATACAATCATACCCGCACCAACTGTTGTATTTGTATATCTATCGATAATAATAAAACTTCCTGTATGTCTGTTTTCATTATATGGGTCAACTGCAATTTGTCTGTCTAAAGACAGAGTACATTGTGCAATATCATTGAGTTCTAAAGAGTCTGCAGCGATTTCTTTAAAGCTATTAATATCTTTTTTGAACGTTATAGATTTAAAGGAACCATTAATAACAGAAGTGGCTCTTTTGATAATATAGTTACTGTTAAGTTCTAATTTTTTTTCATCCATCCAAACTACCATTACTTCAAGTTTATTAGACACATGAGGAATAGAGTTTGATTTTACTATCATATCTCCACGGCTTATGTCAATTTCATCTTTAAGTGTAATAGTCGTAGCCATTGGGGCAAATGCTGTTTCTATGGTTTCAACCGTTTCATCTTTTCCAATTGGACGTAAGTCTTTAATATCATTTGATACAATTGATTTAACCACTGAAGTTTTTCTAGATGGTAAAACGGTAATCTCATCACCTACACTAATACTTCCACTGGCTATGGTTCCACAAAAACCTCTAAAGTTAAGGTGTGGACGACTCACATACTGAACTGGAAGTCTGAAATCATCATTCTCATCTTTATGTATGGAAACAGTATCCAGTAATTGCATTAATGGAAGACCTTTATACCAAGAACATTTCGGTGAATTGGTAAGAATATTATCTCCATCTAATGCTGAAAGTGGAATATACTCAAAATTGATATCATTGTTATGAGGAAGATTAGGAATAATTGCTTCATAATCTTTTTTTATCTCTTCAAATGTATCTTGAGAGAAATCAACTAAATCCATTTTATTAATTGCCACAATAAGGTTTTTGATTCCTAAAAGAGAGGCAATATAAGAGTGTCTTTTTGTTTGTGTTAAAATACCCTGTCTTGCATCAATTAAAATAATAGCAACGTCTGCCGTACTTGCACCTGTTGCCATATTTCTTGTATATTGTTCATGTCCTGGAGTATCCGCAATAATGAATTTTCTTTTTTCAGTTGAGAAAAATCTATAAGCAACATCAATAGTAATACCTTGTTCTCGCTCACTTGCTAGTCCATCAACCAATAAAGCTAAGTCAATTTTATCACCAGTTGTTCCGCTTTTTTTAGAATCTTTTTCAATTGCAGCTAACTGATCTTCAAAAATCATTTTTGAATCATAAAGAAGTCTTCCAATTAAAGTACTTTTCCCATCATCAACTGACCCACATGTTATAAATCTTAATATTTCTTTGTTTTCGTGCTCTTTTAAATATGCTTCTATATTGTCAGCAATTAAATCTGATTGGTGTGCCATTAAAAATACCCCTCTTGTTTTTTCTTCTCCATTGATGCTTCACCATCACTATCGATCAATCTTCCTTCTCTCTCACTTGTTGTACAAACCAACATCTCTTGAATAATTTCAGGTAATGTTGAAGCTTCACTGTTAACTGCACCCGTTAGTGGATAACATCCAAGTGTTCTAAATCTAACTTTTTCTTTTTTAGCTGTTTTTCGCAATTCTTCAGGCATTCTTTCATCATCAACCATGATTTTTGTACCCATATACTCAACAACTTCTCGCTCTTTTGAGAAATATAAATCAGGAATTGGAATCCCTTCTAAATAAATATATTGCCAAACATCTAACTCCGTCCAGTTTGATATTGGGAAAACTCTAATAGACTCACCTTTTGTATGTCTACCATTGTAAGTATTCCATAGTTCTGGTCTTTGGTTTTTTGGATCCCATCTGTGATTTTCATCTCTGAATGAATAGATTCTCTCTTTTGCTCGAGATTTCTCTTCATCACGTCGTGCTCCCCCAAAAACTGCATCAAATTTATATTTATTTAATGCTTGTTTTAGACCTTCAGTTTTCATAATATCAGTATGCATAGCACTTCCATGGGTAAATGGAGAAATATCCATATCTAAACCCTTTTGGTTAGAGTGAACAAGTAGTTCCATTCCAACTTCTTTTGCACGGCGGTCTCTGAAGTCAATCATCTCTTTAAACTTCCACGTTGTATCAACATGTACAAGTGGTAGTGGTGGAGGTGCTGGATAAAAAGCCTTTTGTAAAATATGCAACATTACAGAAGAATCTTTACCTACAGAGTAAAGCATCGCAGGGTTTTGAAATTCTGCGATAACTTCTCTCATGATATGCATAGATTCTGCTTCGAGTTGTTTTAAATGTGTTAATCTTTCTTTACTGATATTCATTTGTTTCTATTCCTTTTAAATGATTCCATTTTAAAGGGAACCATTTGTTTTTTCCTATAAATTTTTACTTATGTAAACCGCATTCTTTGTGTTCTGGGTTTTCCCACCACCATCGACCGCTTCTCACATCTTCTCCGTCTTTAACAGCACGAGAACAGGGTGCACATCCAATACTTGGATATCCTTGGTCATGAAGTTTGTTGTATGGAACATGATTTTTCTTGATATATTCCCAAACATCTTCTTCACTCCAAGCAATTAAAGGATTAAACTTGATAACGTTGTTTCCTTCATCGTACTCAAAAGCATCCATATCTACTCGAGTAACACTTTGCGATGCTCGTAATCCCGTTACCCAAATATCAAGTCCTTTTAAAGCTCTTTTTAAAGGGGCAATTTTACGTGCGAAACAACAGGCTTTTCTGTTTTCAATAGACTCATAAAAGCCATTAATTCCTTGTTTTTTATATAAATCTTCAATATCATTATCATTAGGAAAATATACATTAACTTTGATGTTATATTTTAAATTAGTGCCATCCATTACATTGTATGTTTCATAAGGAAGTCTTCCTGTATCCAATGTAAATATATTTGCGCTTTTGTCAATGTTTAACATCATGTCCGTAATTACTTGATCTTCTGCACCAAAACTTGATGATAAAGCAATATTTTCATCGCCAGTTTTTATGAAATATTCTAATATTTCTTGAGGTGAGTTATCTTTGAATTTTTTGTTTAATTCTTCTACTTTTGCTTTCAATATGTTTTCCTAAATTTGATAATCGGGTGCTTTAGCTTTACCTAAAGGTATCTTATTCCACGCTCGTTCATGGAAATAGTATAAAATCATTTTTGTCACAACTTCTATTGAACCAATTGATGCTGCCATTGCTAAATTTCCTGTGATAAAATAAGAGATAATAATGGTATCAAGTGTTCCAATAGTACGCCATGAGATGGTTTTTACTACAGATCTATATGCTTTTTCTTGCATTGAAACTTTCCTTTTAGTGTGACGCTATATGACGATTAATCGTCATATAGTCCAGCACTTAAATATCTTTCACCAGTATCACATAAAATTGTGACAATAGTTTTTCCTTTGTTTTCAGGTCTACTTGCAACTTGTTTTGCAATAAACGCGTTTGCACCAGAAGAAATACCAACTAATACACCCTCTTGTTTAGCTAGAGCTTTAGAAGTTGCAATTGCATCTTCGTTGCTTACTTGAATAACTTCATCATAAACAGTAGTATTTAAAATATCAGGAACAAATCCAGCTCCAATACCTTGAATTTTATGAGGACCTGGGTTACCACCACTTAATACTGGTGATGCTTCAGGTTCAACAGCAATTACTTGGATATCTTTGTTGTGTGCTTTTAAAACTTCACCAATACCTGTAATAGAACCACCTGTACCAATTGCCGCAATTAAAATGTCAACTTTTCCATCAGTATCTGCTAAAATTTCTTTTGCAGTAGTTTCTCTGTGAATTTGAGGATTTGCTTCATTTGCAAACTGTTGAGGAACAAATGAATTAGCAGTCTCAGCTGCAAGTTCAACTGCTTTGTCAACTGCACCTTTCATTCCTTTTGGAGGTTCAGTTAATACTAAATCTGCTCCTAAAGCACTTAAAAGTTTTCGTCTCTCTAAACTCATTGATGAGGGCATAGTAAGAACTAATTTTAATCCTAAACCAGCACAAACAGCAGCCAGTGCAATACCAGTATTTCCACTCGTTGGCTCAATAATAGTTGTTTCTTTTGTAATTAAACCTTGCTCAAGAGCAACTTTTATCATGTTGTTACCGATTCTGTCTTTAACAGAATGTGTTGGGTTCATGAATTCACATTTACCTAAAACAGTTGTATCGTTTGTACTTGCTTCTCTTAATTTAACAAGAGGTGTATTTCCAATTAGTTCTGTAACATTTTGTGCGTATTTCATTTTTCTCTCCTAAGATTTGTTATATATTGTAATGTAAATATTCGTTATATTTTTTCTGATAAATTTCTAAATCAGACAAACTCAAGTCAAATATTTGACTTATTTTACTCTTTGTTTCATCAAAAAACAAATTAAGTACGGGGCTATTACTTTTAGTGTCAGTGATTTTGATATCATCTTCTAATGCGATTAGAATATCTTTTATCAAGATGTCTTTGGGGTGCCTTGCTAACAAGTAACCACCCCGAGACCCTCTAACACTTTTCACTAAATCTGCATTTCTAAGTTTCCCTAAAAGTTGTTCTAAATAATTTTGAGGAATATCTGCTTTTGCAGAGATTTCTCTGATTTGCATGGGTTTTTCAGTTTCATGCTGAAGCAACTCATGCATGGCAGCTAAGCCATACATACCTTTTGAAGAAATTAGAGGCATACTTTATAACCTACGCGTCGATAGCTTGTTTTAAATCGTCGATTAAATCAACAGTATCTTCTAATCCAACACTTAATCTTACCACTGTAGACTTAATGCCAGCGTTGATTAATTCTTCTTCATTCATTTGTGAATGAGTTGTAGATGCAGGATGCACGATTAATGATTTTGAATCACCAATGTTAACAACTACTGAGAATAATTTTGCACTGTCAATAATCTTTTTAGCTTCTTCATAAGAGCTTGCTTCAAAAGAGATAAGACCAGAAGCCTGACCATCTTTAAAATACTTTTGTGCTTTCCCATAATCTTTATTAGACTCTAATCCTGGGTAACAAACATTTGATACTTTTGGATTTGTCTCTAAATATTTTGCCACATCTAAAGCATTTCTTGAGTGTTGAGCAACTCTTAAACCAAGTGTTTCAATTCCATTGATTAACAACCATGAGTTAAAAGGAGCTTGTGCAGCACCGATATCTCTTAGAAGTGCAAGTCTCACTCTTAATGTAAAGTTAGGAAGTGGAACATCGCTGTAAACCAAGCCATGGTAAGAAGGATCTGGTTGAGTAAAGTCTGGATATCTTTCAGAATTTTCTTTAAAAAATTCAGCCATACCATCTCGCTCAACAATCACACCACCAATAGCAGTACCTTGACCATTTGTATATTTTGAAGTTGAGTGAACTACAATATCTATTCCCCATTTGATTGGGTTAAATAAAGCAGCCGTTGCAACTGTATTATCACAAATAGTTAATACACCATTTCTTTTTGCAATGTCAGCGATTTTTTCAACATCTGCAATGGCAATTTGTGGATTTGAAAGTGATTCAAAAAAGATTGCTTTTGTATTTGCATCAATTTGCTCTTCTAAATCAGAAGCATCTTCACTTTTAAAAACTTTTGCTGTGATTCCAAATCTTTTAATAGTGTGAGTTAATAAAGTAACTGCACCACCGTATAATTTATCAGAAATAAGAATGTTATCACCAGCAACTGCAACATTTGCAACAGCATAGAAAATTGCAGATTGACCAGAAGCAACACATATTGCACCAGCACCTTGTTCAAGCGCAGCGTATCTTTGCTCTAACACATCTGTTGTTGGGTTCGTAAGTCTTGTATAAATAGGACCAAGTTCTTTAAGTGCAAATAAATTTGCAGCATGTTCAGAATCTCTGAAAGCATAAGCAGTTGTTTGTGAGATTGGTACACTCATCGTTCCATGGCCTTGCGAGTTGTCGTATCCAGCATGAATGGCAGCTGTTTGGTTTTGCATATTCGAATCCTTTTTGATTTATTTGTGAAATTGTACAAGAAATAAACTTGAATGTCAAGTATTTTAATATGGATTAAACTACTAGTCTATTAATTTCTCTTTTTTCAGATAAAAATAACTCACTTTTATTTGAAATTTTTTACATCTAAGTGCCTATAAATAGGTACAAGTTGATATTATAGAGTAATTTTGTGTAAGAAATGTGAAGAAAATATTTATTTGGGAAATTCCTATTTTTTCTATACCTGATTAAAATACTATAGTATTGTTTGAAACACTAAAAGCACAGACATTAAAAAAGAAGCTATAATTTAAAAAAAGAAAAAATATGGACAAATCAAATATCTTTGAAAACATTATTGTAGATAAAAATAAAGAACAGTTTTTTGAGCTATTGAAACATGAGAATGTAAGAGTTGAAAAAATAGTATCAAATGGACAAAGTACACCCTCTCAGGAGTGGTATGACCAAGATGAAAATGAATTTATACTTCTCTTAGAAGGTGACGCTGTAATTGAGTTTAAAGATAAAGAAGTCACATTACTTAAAGGTGACTATCTAATTATAGAAAAACACATCAGACATAGGGTAAAATACACAAATACAAGTAAGCCTACTGTTTG
>Ga0209707_1001643_pt1 | contig 12351 bp, 9 predicted proteins | sample EN4Hudsemesocosm_FD_184630 | JGI IMG/M metagenome (GOLD analysis project Ga0209707, IMG submission 184630) | Methane-oxidizing microbial communities from mesocosms in the Hudson Canyon - EN4B Hudson Canyon (SPAdes) (version 2) | ecosystem: Environmental > Aquatic > Marine > Cold seeps | place... | reverse complement strand
CTTGCTCTCAGACGACTTGATATAGCTATTTATTTTTCCTAAATTACCTTTTGTTTCCTGAAATATATCAGCGAACAAGTCACTCTTAGCTTCAGAGTAGGACCCACTTCCCGAAGTAATTAATTGCTGCACATATTCTGAAGATTGCTTTAAATCCAAGTTTAACAAATCGATAAAATGGCAGTTTTCTTTTAAGTTGTCAGTTTTCTCTTTAAGCAATAAATCTTGTGGCGTTACAGAAAATACTAGCTTTAATGCGGGATACTCTTTTGAATAGTTAACTAAGGCATTAATCAGCCCTGTTATTAACACACCCGCATCATCGATAATTAAGACTACTTTTTCATCTTGCTTATCATACGTCAAGAGCACATCAGCTATAGAGCGATTATCTAACTGATATTTTTCATTTATAAATTGCAATAATTCATATTGAATTGACTCAAAGCTTAGACTTAACTCTGCATTTACTAGCAGTATGTCACAACCCGGCACTATTCTCTTTGCAGCCGAAGCAAGTAGAGCAGTCTTCCCTGAGCCTACTTCACCTCTTACAATGAGTGTGTCTTGTATATTCGTCAACAAGTGCAACAACAAGTCTAACTTTTGTTTTCGCTCCACCGTTAATAAACTTTCCATTTTTATGTTTATATTAGACATTCATAATCTACCTAAAATACACCCATGAAAATATTATTAAGCTTACAAATACAAAGCTAACTCTCTTTGTTCACTTTAATTATTTAATACCTTCAATAATTCGCTTTTCTCTACAGCCACAGGTAAGGTTGCCTCACCCAGACTTTTCAGTAAAATCAATCGTATATCACCATCAACATTTTTCTTATCTACAGCCATTAGTTCTAAAAAAGTTTCTGCACTTAAACTTTCTGGCGCTTTAATAGGCAGCCCAACTCTCTGAAAAATATTTTTAACACGTAAAACATCATTTTCCGTTAACCACCCTAGTTGCTTAGATAACTCAGCCGCCTGACATGTCCCAATTGCGACAGCTTCGCCATGCAAATACTCTCCATAGCCCATCCCTGTTTCAATTGCATGCCCAAAGGTATGCCCTAAATTTAATATGGCTCGAATACCGGACTCTCTTTCATCACAAGCAACAATTTCAGCTTTATTATGGCAAGAACGATCAATAATATAAGTCAAAGCAGGCTTATCTCTCGCTAGCAATTTAGTGACATTCGCCTCTATCCATTCAAAAAAGCTTATATCTCGTATTAATCCATACTTTATTACTTCTGCAATTCCTGCTGCTAATTGCCTATCATCCAAAGTATCTAAAACATCAACATCAATAATAACGCACTGTGGCTGATAAAAAGCACCTAGCATGTTTTTACCTAGCGCATGATTAACCCCTGTTTTACCACCCACCGACGAATCAACTTGCGATAATAAAGTTGTAGGAATTTGTATAAAAGGAATTCCTCGTTGATAACAAGCGGCTGCAAAACCACTTAGATCACCAATTACGCCGCCGCCTAGAGCAATAAGCGTGGCATTGCGACTAAATTTTTTAAGCAGTAACTCATTAAATATAATATCTAATGTACTCAGCGTTTTATATTGCTCGCCATCAGGCAATATAATGACTTCTAATTGATAATCTTGCAGATGCTTTGTAACTCTATCTAAATATAAGGGCGCAATAGTTTCATTGGTTACTACAACCACTTGCTTCGATTTTATATGTTTCGTCAGCAAATTAGAATTATCTAAATATCCTGCCCCCATATATATCGGATAACTTCTATCCCCTAATTCCACCTGCATTACATTATCCATTTACTTACTCGTCTCCAGTAAACTCTTTTACAATCTCGCTTACAACTGCCTTACTCTGCATTTTCCCGCTATCAATTATAAAGTCTGCGCACTCTTTATATAGCGCTTCACGCTCTTGAACCAAGGTTTCAATTTTTTCTTGTGGCTTTTCGGTATTTAACAAAGGACGCTGTGAATTTCTAGAGGTACGCTCAACCAATCGTTCAACCGAACATTGTAAATAAACAACAAAACCATGCTCTTTTAATTGCGCACGGTTTTCTTCATTTAATATAACCCCGCCTCCTGTTGCTAGAACAATTCCATCTATTCCAGTTAGCTCGGTAATCATTTTATTTTCTCTTACACGAAACCCATCTTCCCCTTCAAATTCAAAAATAGTCGCAATATCGACGCCAGTTGAATCTTCAATTGCCTTATCACTATCATAAAAAGGAAGTCCTAAGGATTTTGCTAATAATCGCCCTATGGTTGTTTTTCCAGCCCCCATCAAGCCAACTAAATATATATTTTTCTTATTCATTAATTTTTTGTATCCATAAAAAAAGGGCATTATGCCCCTTTTTAGCTTAAATTGAAATTTACGATTGCGCTCGCATCGAATCTTTAACAATTTTAGGTGTAATAAAGATTAACAACTCTCTTTTAGAGTCATTTTCAATGTTTTTTCTAAACATCCATCCTACTAAAGGTAAATCAGCAAACCAAGGTACGGAACTTACCATATGTAGCGTATCCCCTTCATAAACCCCACCTAATACAATAGTCTCTCCATTTTGAATGTGTACACTTGTATTAATTTCGCGTTTATTGATCGCTAAACCATCAGGAGTTTGATCGCCCCGTGAATCTTTTGTTATTTTCACTTTCATGATAACACTTCCACCTGGTGTTATCTGAGGAATAACTTCTAAAACTATTTTAGCATCCTTGAAAATCGTTGTTGTACCTTCTTGGCTAGTTGTTTGAAATGGAATTTCCTCCCCTTGTTCAATTCTAGCAATACATCTATCAGATGTTAATATTCTTGGATTAGAAACAAACTCAGCTTTTCTCTCATCTTGTAGCGCTGAAATTTCTAAGTTAAGTACATAGTCAGCCCCACTAGCAAGCGTCATTCCAAGCGCGCCATAAGGGTTAGACACTGCTAAGTTGGATAAAATAGGCGAGACAATATCATTCCCACCAATATTTGTTGACCCACCCGTCGTCCCACCTAGGTTAAATCCCGTTTGAGAACCGTCTCCACCAGCATAAGCTGCACCAAATTTAACCCCTAATTCCTGCTGAAACCCATCTTCCGCAATAACAATTCTTGCTTCAATTAAAACCTGTCTAACGGGCACATCTAACAACGCTAGCATTTTTTTAATTTCTTCCATTTGTTTCGCAGTATCTTTAACGATTAATGTATTGGTTCGCGAATCAACAATTGCACTGCCTCGATTTGAAAGTAACGCATTATCTTCATCTTCTTCATCATTACTTGAATTATTACTTGAATTATTACTCCCACTAGCTCCGCCACCACCTAAGCCACCAGGAGAGCCAGCAGAACCGCCGCCTCCCATCGATATTAATGCACACCCTCCTTGTGCACCAGAAGAATCGCCTTCTAAAATACGCCTAAAGCTTTCTGCTTGTGCATAATGAACTTGAATGTATTCAGTTAATAACGGCTCTAAACGCTCGTTCACCTTTTGAGATTCAATTTCCTCTTCTTCTAATTTGCGAATCTTTTCCATCGGCGCAACTAACACAACATTATCTGCTTGTCGTTTTGCCAAACCCTTGAGTTTTAAAATTAATGCGAAAGCATGATCCCACTGCACATCATCTAGCTGCAAAGTAACATTGCCCGTCACGGCATCATCTACAATAATATTTTCTCCAGAAATTTCCGATAAAATTTTAAATGCATTGCGTACTTCAATATCATGAAAATCTAAAGTTAAGCGCTCTCCTTTATAGGCTGCTTTTTTCGCTTTACTTTCCTCTCGGGTAATTTCTCTAACTTTTACCGTTAAAATACCTTCTGACTGAAACACAGAATAAGTATGCTCAACAGCAATCGGCGTAATTAATATTTTAACGTCATCACCACTCTGCCTTGCATCGATCATTGAAACCGGAGTTGCAAAATCAATAACATCCATACGTTTCGCGTAATTTGCAGGTAATTTAGTATTAATAAATCTTAACTCAATTTTCCCAGATTTTTGTTGCGTTTTAACCAAGGTATCTTTATTTGAAAGCGAAATTAAAATCCGCCCTTCACCCTTACTTCCACGGCGAAAATCAACTTTGGTAATTTCTTGCTTAGCTATAGTGGGTACGGTACCTTCTGCTTGCTCCGCTCTTGTAATTGACTTTTCAATCGCTGCCCGTTGCTTTAAAACAAGTAATGTTCGTTTACCTTCCAGCTTGAGCTCATGACTAAATTTATCTTGTAAATTCACCACTACTCTTAAGCGCCCACCTGCTTCGACAGCAAAAAAACTGCTGACGCCAGCCTGATTAATTGCGTTTTTCTTCTGCTCTAGCTCACTTTTGACACCGGCAAAATCCATAACAAGTCGAACAGGGTTATTCATTTGAAATATTTTTGGCTTAACCGCTTGTTCCGTCATTTCAAACGCTAACTGTACTTTACTTCCAGATAACACGCTAAAATCTACATTTTTAAGTGACTGTGCTTGCACATTTAAAATTTGCGAAAAAAATAAACCGCTCATTAAAAAAATACGTAATAAGACCCAACGATTTAAATAACTCATATTCCACCTATCTTGTTTAATCTTCATATCACTTCTCGTCTGGTGCCTTAGATAAGGCTATTGATGCAATTCGCTCTTCCCAGCCCCCTAGGCCATCGGGAATAATTTCAATCAATTCTATGCTTTCTGGTAAAATTTCAGTGATTTTTCCGTAATTTTTACCCAAATAACCCGCTTTTTTAACACGATGAATCTTCCCGCTTGCGACTTGAATCAAACCCCATTGAATTGGGTCATTTTTCTTTCGCATCGTCCCAACAAAAGACAGCGTATCTAAAGAATACCCCTCTAAAACACCTTTTTTTCGATTAAAGTCAGGAGAAATACCCCCACCTTCTTTCGCCAAATCGTCTGCATTTTGTTTATCTGGTGCCTGCGAATTGAAAGGGTCGCGAATTCCTTCAGGGTTAAAAGCAAAAACAACAACGGGCTCTATGCGTTTAATTTCACCCACATCAATAGGCTTAGCCTCTCTTCTTTTCACTTCTAAGCGACTATGTAACTCAGGAAACATAGAGAGATCAACACTACTTACACCTGAGCACCCATCAATAATTAAGCCATCTTTCTCTAAGCAAATCAAATGACTATTATCCATTAATGCCGGTTTTTGCTCTTCACCACTTTCTACTTCTTGGTACGTGGTTACTGTCGCCCCCATAATCAACAAATCATTATCTTTCTTAGGAGAGATTTCAATATTCTTTATCGTAACAATTCTAGGCAACGCAGCCAGACCACTAACAAACAAGCCTAACTCCTTATACATTCCACGTACTTTAATATTGATAGGTAAAGCGACAACATCCTCACGCGGAATCTTTCCAGCCGGTTTAAATAAAGTAAACTCTAAGCCACTAGAAACACCCGTTTGCGATATATCAACTAATAATTTTGCCATTTCCGCCTGAGTAGGCATAAGTCGCATCATTTCTGCCAATGACGCTTCTATTTCTTTATATTGCTCTTGATGCAACTTTAAATTCAACGCCATCCGCCACTCAAATCCATAAGCATCTTCGGCTGCTGTTAATGCATTCTTTTCAACATTTAATTCATTTACCTTATCACTAGTGAACTGATAATGCCCCCCTCCCACAATAAGCAAAAAAATAAGTATTCCTGCAACTGCTTTAATAGGTGTTGGCCAAGCGCCTGCCTGATTAACATCCCAATTGATTTCAGATAGATCCATTAATGACCCTCTTCTTCTGTGGTTTCTGTTTTACGCTGCTTAAGAGTAAGCGTAAAGTTACTTAGCTTACCATTAGCCCCTTTTTTTCCCATTTCAATCACACTAATTTCTGGTGCAATTAACCATCCAGAATTATCAATATTTCGCATTAACTCAGAAATTCGAGCATTCGATTGCGTCTTGCCCTTCAAGGATACTGAGCCTTCTCCTTGTTTTATTTCTGATAGAAAAACACCTTCCGGCATCACCTTGCTCACTTCGTCCATAAAATGCACTACATTCTGCCGACTCTCTTGTAGCTTTTGTATTGCCATTATCTTATCGTCAATAACTGTTTTTTTCGTTTTTATATCCCGTATTTTTTTCGTTACAAAGCGTAATTCTTTGGTTTTTTCACTCACCTTTTCTTTCATTTCTTGCTGTATTTTAATTTCATTCTCTAAGTAAAAGTAATAGCCAAATACAGCAATAATTGCAATAACAGCAACCGCTCCTATTCCAATAATAAATTCATCTTGCCTTTGCTTTCGTAACGCATCCCGCCAGGGTAATAAATTAATTCGTGTCATTAGTCAAAACTCCTAAGCGCCAAACCACAAGCCACCATTAAGGCTGGCCCGTCTGCATTTATGCCTTGTTCATTTACTTTTTTTGCTAGCTTCATATGTAAAAATGGATTAGCAATTAAAACAGGACAGCGCTGATCTGCCTCTATTAAGCCAGCAATGCCATCGATTGATGCACACCCCCCTGCAAATACAATGTAGTCAATATCTTCACTTGCAGCTGAAGAATAAAACACCTGTAAAGCTCGCGCAATTTGTTGAACAATCGCACGTTTAAAAGGTTCTAAAGCTTCCGTATTGTACCCTTCTGGTGCATCAGCACTACGTTTAGCTCTGCCTGCTTCTTCATAAGAATACCCATAAATTCTTTGAATTTCTTCAGTTAACTGCCGCCCACCAAAGGTTTGATCACGCGCATAAAGAGACCGCCCCTCTTTAACAACATTCAAACTAATGATTGAAGCGCCAATATCTATCATAGCAACCGTTTGCGGCGTATCTGAACTCGGTAATTGGTCAGATAATAAAGACAAGGCATCCGTCATAACAAATGTTTCTAAATCAACAACCTTAGTGGTAATTCCAGCCAATTCCAGAATAGCAACTCGCTCATCAATATTTTCAGTTCTAGAGGCAACAAGCAACACGTCCGATACCCCCTTTTTTTCATCTTTATCTAGAACTTCAAAATCGAAGCGAACTTCATCTAATGGGTAAGGAATATATTGATCAGCTTCTATAATAATTTGCTCTTCCATTTCAGAATCAGAAAGCTCTGAAGGCATGGATATAACTTTTCTAAAAACATCTGACTCAGCAATAGCAATACTTGCACTACGTATTTTCGTATCCGCCTGTTTTAATACTTCACGAATCATTTCAGCAATAATTTCCATATCTTCTGGGTCATTATTGACTAACACACCTTCCGGTATAGGCCGTACACCATAACTTTCAACCCTATACCCATCAGCTGATTTACTTAGCTCTAGCAGCTTGACAGCCGCCGTACTAATATCAATACCTAAGATACGTTCAGACTTACGATTAAACCATTTCATATAGTGACTCTGTCTTTTTTATCATTAATATTATTAGCTGGTCTAGCTAGAATTTCAACACGCTTCATACATAATATTTATTTCAAGTATTGCACATAAACCAATGAAATACAAACCAAGTAATATTTCTATTCACCCAAAATCCATGAGCATAGCTCGCATTGAATATAGACTTTTATTTTACCACCCACCCCAACAGAAAATAATAAACACCGCTGCAAACCCTATCAAATCATAACGCTTTAAAATCATATACTATATACTTATGCATCATTCATTTTTAGCTTACTCATACAGACATGAATTTTAAAAAAACATTAAAGTGGCTTTCCTTCGCTCTCTTAAGCCTGCTCAGTATTGGGCTTATTGTTTGCTACTTTGCCTACCAACAGCTTAAAGATGAATTACCCGACACACGAGTCTTACGTAACATTGAATACAACCAACCCTTAAGTATTTTTAGCGCCGATAAGTTACTTATTGAACAGTTTGGCGAAAAAATACGTACCCCTATTACGATAGAAGACACACCGCAACAACTGATTGCCGCGTTTATCTCTTCAGAAGACGCCAGTTTTTTCTCTCATTCAGGCGTTGCCTTTAAAGGGCTAGCTCGCGCAGCTGTCCAGCTTGCCCTTACAGGCAAAAAGAAACAAGGGGGTAGCACAATCACCATGCAGGTTGCTAGAAACTTCTTATTAACCAGCAAAAAAACTTATACCCGAAAAATTAAAGAAATCATTCTTTCTTTCAAAATAGAATCTGAATTCAGTAAAAATGAAATACTCGAACTTTATTTCAATAAAATTTACCTAGGTCAGCGTGCTTACGGCATCTCTGCTGCCTCAGACATTTACTATCACCGCCCTTTATCCGAATTAACTTTAGCTGAGTCTGCTATGATTGCAGGCTTACCCAAAGCACCTTCTATTTACAACCCAATATCAAACCCCGAACGCGCTTTAATTCGCCGTAACTATGTACTTAATCGCATGCTTGCATTAAATCATATTACTCAAGAACAATTCACTACTGCAATTTCCGCCCCTATCACAGCTCATCGCTACACTAGCCAAAGAGAGCTTTACTCCCCTTATATTGCAGAAATGGTTCGCAGTGAAATCATTAAAAAATATGGCAAAGAAACCGCTTATACCGCTGGCTTCAAAGTTTACACAACTATACAATCTAACTTACAAAATACTGCAACTCATGCCTTACGCACCAATTTACATCATTATGATGAACGCTACAGCTATCGCATCAGCAATGAACGTAATAAAACTTTAAAAAATAGTAGCAATATTGGCGACACTTTTCCCGCACAAGTCACCTCGATCGAAAAAGAAACACTGCGTGCCAAACTCAAAGATGGTACAGAAATCGAATTACTCTGGAAAGAGAGCCCTTATAGCACCCTACTATATAACGTAAAATACAATTCAGTTCGCTCAATCAATTCATTTTTAGATATTTTAGAGCTGGGTAACACTTTTCGCGTTAGAAAAGAAAACGACACATGGAAACTAGCACAAATACCTCAAGCGGAAAGTGCCTTTGTCGCACTAAACCCTAAAAATGGAGCAATCTTAGCGCTTACTGGCGGCTACTCTTATTTCAACAATAAATATAATCGTGCCATTCAAGCAAAGCGACAACCAGGATCTGGCTTTAAACCTATCATCTATACCACCGCACTAGAACAAGGCTACACCACAGCCAGCCTTATTAATGATGCGCCTATACTAACCAACAGCTCCGAGCAAGAAAGTGACTGGCGCCCAGAAAACTACAGCCATAAATTCTACGGACCAACTCGCATTCGCACAGCATTACGCTTATCCCGTAACCTTATCTCTATTCGCTTACTACGTTCTCTTGGTATTCCCAGCGTAACTGAAACAGCTATTCGGTTTGGTTTTTCTCCAGAACAAATACCACAAAAACTTTCACTGGCACTAGGCAGCGGTTACGCATCCCCAATACAAATGGCACGCATGTATGCGGTTTTTGCTAATGGCGGTTTCTTAATACAGCCCCACTTTATTGACCGCATTGAATCACCAACCGGCGAGATTTTATTTCAAGCAACGCCGCCCCTTCCTTGTCATTCCTGCTCAAAACAGATCACAGATAATAAAACTCATGCACCCCGAATTCTTTCCCCACAAGTTAACTTTTTAATGAGCAGCTTATTAAAGGATGTTGTTCGACGAGGAACGGCCGTTAAAGCTAAAGCATTAAATCGTACTGACTTAGCAGGAAAAACTGGCACAACCAATAATCAAAAAGATGCCTGGTTCAATGGCTTCACTCCGGATATAGTGGGTATTTCTTGGGTTGGACGAGATGACTCAAAAACACTAGGCTCTTGGGAAACTGGCGGGAAAGCAGCGCTGCCTTTATGGGTTGATTTTATGCAAGTCGCCTTACAAAACCACCCAGAACAGGAGAGCGTTGCTCCAGCAGGCATTATCAAAGTACTGATCGACAAAAAAACAGGCCTACTAAGCCAAGAAGAAAAATCGAGTGACTTTAGCTTTTGGGAATACTTTATGACAGCTAATGTGCCAAGCCACTATAGCCCTATGCCTGCCACTATATTAGACCCTGAATTCGACCCAATAAATAAACCTACTCAGGAAGAGTTATTTTAACCATCACAGCTAAAAACACTAAATAACGGGCATAAAAAAAGCAGCTTAAAGCTGCTTTTTTATGTCCGTTATTCTCTTATGAACTAGAGATTACGAGTATCGTGCCCGGTATAAATTTGCCTTGGACGACTAATACGCTGGCCTGGTTCAGCCATCATTTCTAACCAATGAGAAACCCATCCAGCGGTTCTAGCAATCGTAAACATCACCGTAAACATATCAACAGGAATATTCAGTGCTTTATAAATAATTCCTGAATAAAAATCGACATTCGGATACAACTTCTTCTCAACAAAATACTCATCTGCCAAAGCATATTGCTCAAGCTCTAACGCCAAGTCAAATAAAGGATCTGTATTTGAGCCTGCTAGATTTTCTAGCACTTCATGACAGGCTTTACGAATAATAGTCGCTCTAGGATCAAAGTTTTTATACACTCTATGCCCAAAACCCATCAATCGAAAAGGGTCATTTTTATCTTTTGCTTTAGCAATAAACTCTGGAATTCTATCAACAGTACCGATTTCTTCCAGCATACTTAATACTGCTTCGTTTGCACCACCATGCGCAGGGCCCCACAGAGCGCCAATACCAGCAGCAATACAAGCATAAGGATTTGCTCCTGTACTACTTGCTAAACGAACCGTTGATGTACTTGCATTTTGCTCATGATCCGCATGAAGAATAAACAATAAATTCAATGCCTTAACAGCCACTGGATCAATATAATTATCTTTATCTATATATTTCTGGGATGGCAATGAAAACATCATATTAAGAAAGTTTTCACAATAGCTCAAATCAGATCGCGGATATACAAAAGGAAACCCAATAGAATGACGATAACAAGCTGCTGCTATAACAGGCATTTTTGCTAACATGCGCATCGCTGAAATTCGGCGATGCTCTGGGTCGTTCATATTCAGCTCACTATGATAAAAAGCCGATAATGATCCAACAATCCCCACCATCATTGCCATAGGATGCGCATCATAATGAAAGCCATCTATGAAGCTACGCATCGCCTCATGCAACATCGCATGCTGGCCAACCTCATGTTCAAAGTTAGCCTGCTGCTCAGTCGTGGCAAGTTCGCCATTCATTAATAAATGAGCTACCTCCAAAAACGAACATTTTTCAGCTAACTGATCAATCGGATACCCACGATACAGCAAGATACCTTGCTCACCATCAATATACGTGATGGAACTTTTACAGCTCGAAGTAGACATAAAGCCAGGATCAAAAGTAAATAACCCCATCTTCTTGTTCAACGAACTTACATCAATAACAGGCGTACCAATCGTTCCTTTAAGCAAAGAAAAATCTGCTTCTTTGCCTGTTGAATTGTCGCGTATGGTTAATGTTTCTTCTGTCATTGATTTTTCCTAAGCTTTTTTTACGAAGCGTAGTAATAGCTTATTGGCTATAACGCTTACGGAATTTATCTACACGACCAGCAGTATCAACAACACGCTGCTTACCAGTGAAGAAAGGGTGACAAGCTGAACATACTTCGATGTTCAAATCTTTGCCTAATACTGAGCCTGTAACAAACTCGTTTCCACAACCACATGTAACAGTGATTTGGCTATATTCTGGGTGAATTTCTGGTTTCATAATGACCTTAATAAATGTCTAAAAATCGACTAACACAATTTAGAACAGAGTATAATACTTCTTTAATCCCAATTTCGCAAGTAACACCTTACAAATTATGCGCATTATCACTGCAAATACAAATGGAATTCGCGCCGCGGAGCGCAAAGGCTTCTTTCCTTGGATGATACAGCAAAATGCAGATGTTATCTGCATACAAGAAACTAAAGCACAACCCGAACAACTGACCGCCGAAGCGTTTCATCCCGATGGCTATCATTGTTATTTTCATAGCGCCATAAAAAAAGGCTACAGTGGTGTTGCCGTATATAGCAAACAGCAACCCGATAAAGTCATTGAAGGCATGGGCTTTGAAGACATTGATAGCGAAGGCCGGTACTTGGAAGTACAAATTGGCAATCTTAGTGTTATCTCTCTTTATTTACCCTCAGGCTCTGCAAAAGAAGAGCGCCAAGACTTTAAATACAGCGTGATGGATCGCTTCTTACCCTTTTTGCAAGAGCGCGCAAAAGACGGTAGAGATTATATTATTTGCGGTGATTGGAATATTGCCCACAAAGAAATCGACTTAAAAAACTGGAAGCCTAATCAAAAAAATTCAGGTTTTTTACCGGCAGAACGCGCCTGGCTGGATGAGTTATTTTACAAAAACCCGTGGCATGATGC
>Ga0209707_1001640_pt1 | contig 12356 bp, 11 predicted proteins | sample EN4Hudsemesocosm_FD_184630 | JGI IMG/M metagenome (GOLD analysis project Ga0209707, IMG submission 184630) | Methane-oxidizing microbial communities from mesocosms in the Hudson Canyon - EN4B Hudson Canyon (SPAdes) (version 2) | ecosystem: Environmental > Aquatic > Marine > Cold seeps | place... | reverse complement strand
CTCATTCTCACGTAATTGCTGTTCGGCTTGTCTGCGCTCTGTAATATCACGCCATACGCAATAAAGTACATAGTTACCGTTAATTTTGATCCTTGCCAGAGTCACTTCTACTGGAAAACAAGAGTCATCATAACGTTTATGTATCCATTCAAAACGATGCACCTTTTTTTTCAGGGCAATAGCCATCATTTGATTAGCTTTATCAAAAGATGGCTGTCCATCATCTTGAAACTCTGGAGATAATTTTGAGGGGTGATTTAATAAACTGGCTTTGCCTGGATAACCTAAAACATCAACTGCCGCATGATTACATTCTATAAACTGGTTATTATCTATAATCCAGCAAGGATCTGGTGAACGCTCAAATATATCCCTAAAACGCTTTTCACTCTGCTTTAAAGCCCGTTCGAGTAAAATATTTTCAGTAACATCACGTGCAATACCAAATAAACCGATAATATTGCCAGATTGATTTTTTATCGGGTATTTACGGTTATCAACCCAGCCTATGTTCCCATCAGTATCAATCGTTTGTTGAATTTCATGAGCAACATTGTCCTGCCCCGAAAAAACCTGTTTCTCCAGCCGATAATAATTATCGGCATAAGCCTCTGAAAATACATCGTAATCTGTCTGACCAATTAAATCTTCTCTATAAACACAGGAACTAGTCAAATTTACCAGCGTTTGACTGGCTCCGATAAAAATATGATTACGGTCTTTAAAATAAATATAATCTTCACTGCCATCCATCATCGAATTAAAACTATCCAGCAAAACTTTTTCATTGAGTCCTTGCTTTAATTCTCTGGCATCAAATAATTGTAACTGCAGTTGTATTTCTGTTTGAGAGGGTCCCTGTTGCTTCTGGTAACGTCCCTGCAAACAAATAAATTTGCCATTTACATGCCTGAGACGAAAGTTGATGACCTTAACTGTTTGCTGTAGTTGAAAAGAAAACAGTGTATCAGCTAGCTCTTTATCTTCAGCATGAATGAGTCTGGGGAAACTTATTGTTGAATTAACAAAATCTTCTACCTTATAGCCAATCAATGCAGAAATTGCTACACCAGCCTGTACGACACTAACACTGTTTTTCTGCAAAGAAAAAATCAGTGTTCGAGAATTATTTGAACTGCTGATGAGGCTTTGTTCTGGCATATAAATTTCAAACAAAAGTTGATATAACTACATTCAGAATTGTGAACTTTAAATATAACACCAAAACTAACACAATACATCATTCAAAACAAAACACCTCAAACCTACCATATTCACACATAGAGCCCTAACATTGATTTTGATATTTTAAATCTCGGGGTTTTTACTCAGTTAGTTTTCACTCGTTATTATCAATAATTGATAACTTTTACTTCCTGCCCCCACAATATCCGTTTTTAAAACGGATCTATCCTATACGTTAGCGGCAGTGTGTTGCTTTTCATCTAGATAGGAACAAGTTTTATCATTATTAAACTCTAAGAAAGAACCACTTCAAATAAAACACGGCGCTTTTCTCTTTGATAACTCTAATTTTTTTATTATCTGGGCAACAACCACTAATCCTGCTCGGAAGGTGTGTGTTCTTTTGTGCTGTTGAGTTTGTAAAGGTAGTAAATTCATTCGTCTTGGCTGCACCCTTTGGAGGACGGAATGCCTACTTACAACCCATTATATTGATTTTTATTCACTCTATGAGGGAATTGAGGGACATTAACTGTTAAGTCTCATGCCCCCCCCCCGATGCCGCTTAATTTATGGATCAGTCACTCTAAAACCAGACTATTCTGCTGCTTTATTTGCATTAAATTTTCTGACCATAATATTAAAAACAATAAAACCAATAATAGCCAGAATAATTGAAGCAATAACAATGAATGAAACACCTTCGCTCTCAGGTTCCATACCCACTGAAAAAGGTAAATGAGAATCTAGCTTCTCACCTTTGTACAATATTGTGACATGTGCCAAATAATGACCTGGCCCTGCTTCAACCCTATCAAAATTAACTATGGCATCGACTGAGCCTTTTTTGATTTTTTCGGGTTTTTGGTAATAAATCCTGGTTCCTTCTGGCTCCTTGGTTATTTCGAACTCTACTGTTGTTTTACGCAGTTTATTTCCTTCATAATCAAAAACCAGATGAGTTTCTCCCACATTAGGAATCGAATGACAAAACCCTTCCCCACCAGAAAAAGTAGGTGTGTATGCTGAAAAATGGATAACCTCACTACCTACAGAAAATCGGCAAGTATCAATTTCATTTTTTGCACCTCTATGCGCGTTAGCAGTGACAGGTATAGCTAAACTTAAAACCAAAACAGAAAAGATCAACCGCAATATGCTGACTAAAAAATGCTTTATCAATTGCAATTGTATAAAAGCCGAGTCACCTCTCTCTTGTTGTTCCACCGCTAGATCATTCTGCTTCAAATAAATACTTTTTTTCATCTCACTCCCCCTCATGAATTACAGTCATAGTTTTGGTTGTTTAAGCTCAATATAAATAAGCCTTCAACTCTTTTTATAAACTATTGATTTACAAACCTAACAAATATCAAGTTCATTCGAATAATAGGTTAGTTAAGAGCCACCCGTCAAATTCAAAAAAACTTGAAAACAAATTATGCTGTTTACTTAAAGAAGTTCTGATTAAGTTGCTTACAATTTAGCAAGCTAAAAATACTTGGACTTGACCAGAGGTTCCTTAAACAAAGCAACCCTTGTCCTTACTCTGTCACAACAACCAAAGCCTGGACTAACATTCTAAGCTTGGCCTGTATTTTCCTGGTATTTTCTGGCCCCATTCTTATCATTTGTTTTTCAACATCATTTAATAATTCCAACTTTTTATCAGCAAATTTATATCTGACAGAGTGCCGAACCAAAGCCACCCTACCTTCAATAACTGGCGATTTAATGACACTTGCAGCGGCTTTTAAAAAAATATCTTCCAGGCGATAGTCAGCTGGATATGCAAATTCTCTATATACCGTTTCAAACAGCGGTTTAAATTTAAGATATAACTGCAAACCTTTTTCAACATCAATAGCTGTCATTGCACTTGCCAAACCGTCATATCGCTTATAACTCTGTTTTGTAAGATACAAACCCTGAGCATCTTCTTTGACCACTATTTTTCCTGGCGGCTTCAAAAAAGCCCTATGCTTAAACATGATTTGGTTTTGTGACAAATCATTTATAATCACTATATATTTTTTTATAATATCTTTAGCTCTAAACCAGCTAGACAATTCTTTTGCTACAAAAGACATCTCTTGTCTAAAAAACTCATCACTAGCCTCTAACTCTGGCAGAGTTACTTTATTGCTTAAACCCTCTTCAGCTATAACATCCGACTCAACAATCGACACTACAGGCTCAGCGTCCAAAACTAAGGGGTCAGCTATTTCAGATTCAAGCACCGTATTCTTTTTTGGGATATCAATTGTTTTAACTTCTATGACATCATCCTGTTGATCCCAAAAGAACAGCCAAGCGATTAATACAGCCAATAAAAGTACGCCAATAATGATTATTGGAGAACTCCCTTTATTTACCTTTTGTTCATAGCGACTCATAATTTCAACCTATATTTATATCACTCACAATATTTAATCAAAAAAGCCATTCAACTTTTAGCTTCTAAAATATTTTACAAACTTAATTTATCACTCTATGATTTTTCATATTCAACCACAAACTAATGACAGTTTATATCAACATGAAAAAACTATTATCCAAAATTAATTTACTTTTTATTATCTTAATTTCAAGCACACCGCTCTATACATACGCTGAAAGTGTGGCACCTACAGCTAATGGCATTCAATATCCTTCCGGACTAAAGAACTGGAGAGTCATTGCATCATCATTTCGTACAGATAACAATACTCAACGCGTCATTTTAGGTAATAGCATTGCTATTAAGGCTTCCAGATCAGAACAAACCCAACCTTGGCCAGAAGGTAGCATTCTTGCAAAACTGGTATGGAAAAATATTGAGCACCCAGAATGGAATTCAGCAATAGTGGCGGGTGAATTTGTTCATTCTGAAATAATGATTAAAGATTCTGTTCAATATAAATCTACTGGCGGCTGGGGCTACGCTCGCTGGAAAGGTGAACAACAACAACCTTATGGTAAAGATAAATCATTTTCTAAAGAATGTTTAGCCTGTCATTCCCATGTTAAAAAAAGTGATTTTGTATTTACAATTCCAGCAAAAATACCTTAAGGGCAGCTCTATTAGCTCTAAATTTTAGGCCTTACTTACATAGTCAATTATGACTCCACTAACGCCCTTAAAATAATTAATTTATTCAAAAATTAAATTCAGTCAGAGTATATAAATACATACATCTCAATCACCTTTAAATTAGAATTGAGATGTATTTCCCATTAGTTTTTACTAGTTTTAGTATTAATTTTTTACTCTCTCGGTGTATACTCCTAAGCTATTTCTAAACCTATCAATAATTATAAATAAAGGTTTTCACTCATGGCCGAGAAAACAGTAAGCAAACACTTAATCAATCTAGAAAAATACTTTTCAGCCTCAAACCCTATTTTACAAAAAGCCAGCAGAGCTTTTCATGAACTAGATCAACTAGAGTACAACCTAGGACTCATTGATGACGATGAGACAACGGCAAGAAAGAGCTCTTGGTGGCCTATAGTTAGTTTGATTGGTGGTTTTTCAAATGCAAAATCAGAGTTTATTAACCGTTATTTAGATAGCAGCCTGCATTCCTCAAGCCATAAATTCACTGTTCATCAATATACCCCCCAAGACACGAATGCAACACTACCCGGCACTGCATTAGATGCCGACCACAGGTTACCTTTCTATCAGGTAAGTAACAAAATTGAACAAATCGAACCGGGTGAAGGTAGCAAGGTAAATGCTTACCTAGAATTAAAAACCGTCAATAGTGATCGACTAAAAGGTAAATTATTTATCGACACTCCAGTGTTAAGTCCTACTCATGACAGCTTGGTCCACCCTGTTCTAACGCAGCACATTCTTGGTATGTCTGATCTGGTATTAGTCTTTACCGATTTATTTGATGCGCCGACAGAACTTATTGAAGATTCTGTAAACGAAATTATTTCACAACAAGATACCAATAAGTTCATCTACGTTATAGACCATTCCGAAATAAGCCTGGATACCACAAAGAGCAATGAAATTATTGCTTCCTGGCAAAGACGATTGGCTGAATTAAACATTCATACTGGACAATTTATTGTCTTGTCAGACTCATCTCAAGCATCGTCTGATTCATCACATGCCGACATTGACCAGCGTCTAGCTAATATTGAAAATGATCGCTCCTACCGTGTTCTGCATTCACTAGAAAAGAGCATTCTGGATATTAATAACATTTACATTCCAGAAGTTGAAAGCCACTTAATCACATGGAAAGACAGAGTTAACATGTCTACTTTGATTGTATTAGGTTTTATTGTAACGTTACTGCTTTTTGCAGAAATATCTATCGGTGTCGTTCAAATACTGTTTGATCCTATTATTGGCCCGGCATTTCTTCTTATTTTAATAACAACATTAATTCCGCTGCACTTAATGATCGCAAAAGTTCACGCTAAATTTATTATTAAAAACCTTAAAAAAAGGCAAAAAGAACTTAACCTAACTGAAAACCTAGCGGGTCTATTTGAGAAGAGCCTCACTTTCTGGCGTATAATTCTTCCAATTAATGACTCTGTTGGTAAAAATAAAAAAACAAGATCGAAAGTTCACTCACTGTTAGAGCAGTGCAAAGACATGGTTCAAATATTAAATGATCAATTTAGCGTATATCATCAAGAAAACACCGCCGAGACACATACAGAACCAACAAACTTCACTGAAAATCAATAATAAAAATAATTTGTCGTTATGAATATTTTCAAATTATATCTTCCAATCTGCTTTCTAAAGGCTAATCCATTAGACCTTCCAGAGTCTATGACGTTTTTTAAACAGAACTTATGGTTTTATTTTATTGTTGAGCTATTTATTCAGGCCAACATGATTGACCCATCTGAAGCATTTTTTGAGGTTGTCATTGAAACAGGTCTGACACTCTGCTTTGTCGGGTTAATATTATTTCTCAATAAAAGCACCCATCTTTATATACAAATAGTCACTACAGTATTATTTTGTGAAAACGTGGTTGCCTTTTTTGGAGTCCCTGTAGTGATATGGCTGACTGTTAGCGAAAGCATACTAAGCTACTATCTGTTTGCATTACTTATCCTTTGGGACTTTGTACTTATAACTTATATTCTTAAGAGTATTTTATCTATCAACATGGCGGCCAGCTTGAGCATCTCTTTTTTCTATTTCATTATGACGTATTTCGGCGCTTACGCCTTGACTCTATTATTATTCTAAAACCGTTCTAACTCAGGAAAAGGCAGATTGCCATCATGCACATGCATCGCTCCAAATTCAGCACAGCGATGTAGAGTTGGTACAGCTTTTCCCGGATTTAACAAACCTTTCTTATCAAAAGCATGCTTGATAGCGTGAAAAACCTGCAACTCATTTTTGCCAAACTGATAGCACATATAATTTACCTTTTCCACTCCTACTCCGTGTTCACCCGTTATTGTCCCCCCCACATCAACACTTAGCTTGAGTATATCGCCTCCCAATAACTCTGCTTTTTCTAACTCACCTTTATTATTTGCATTATAAAGAATCAATGGATGTAAATTTCCATCCCCCGCATGAAAAACATTTGCTACGACTAAACCATAGTATTCTGCTAATTGTTCTATTCTCTTTAAGACTTTAGCCAAGTAGCGCCTTGGAATGGTACCGTCCATACAATAATAGTCTGGAGAAATACGCCCAACAGCGGGAAAAGCCGATTTCCGTCCTGCCCACATTTTCTTTCTTTCTAATTCAGTCTTTGCGATCTGTACATCTATTGCCCCTGACAGAGAAAGAACCTTACAAGCCTTATCCAGCTCTTCCTGAACCTGAGCTTGTGTTCCATCAAGTTCACATAATAAAATGGCCTCAGCATCTTCAGGGTAACCCGCATGAACAAAATCTTCAGCGGCTTTAATTGTAACTTTATCCATCATCTCTAAACCTGCAGGAATCAAACCACTGGCTATAATGTCTGCAACTGCATTCCCTGCTTTCTCTATATCATCAAAAACAGCCATCACAACCTGTGCCTTTTCAGGAATTGGTAATAATTTAACTGTCACTTCAACCACAACCCCAAGCATGCCTTCTGACCCAGTCAACAATGCCAACAAATCATAGCCAGCACTATCAAGCGCATGCGAACCAATAGTCACCAACTCACCTTCCATCGTCAAGATTTTAAGTTGCAACAGATTATGTGTTGTTAAACCATATTTAAGACAATGTACCCCGCCAGAATTTTCAGCAACATTCCCACCGATAGAACAGGCAATCTGCGATGACGGATCAGGAGCATAATACAAACCGTGCTTGCTGACTGCTTCTGAAATTGCCAGGTTTCGAACACCCGGCTGTACTGTAGCCATTCGATTTTCAACATCTACCTGTAGAATCTGATTAAACTTAGCAAGGCTAATAAGCACACCATTATCTAATGGAATTGCACCCCCTGCTAATCCTGTCCCAGCCCCTCTAATCACCAGGGGAACAGCATATTGATAACACAATTGTATAACCTGTTGTATTTGCTCAACCGTTTCAGGCAAAACTACAATCCATGGCAGACAATGATAAGCGGACAACGCATCACATTCAAAAGGCCTTAATTGCTCCAGCTCCGACAAAACAGATTTTTTTGCTAAAAACTTTCTAAACTCTGCAAGTAATACATTTTTAGGAACAGCATGAAAAATTTTTTCCGATTGATGGGGCTGAACTTTCATATTCATATTCCGTTAATAAGTTATCGCTGCAATAATCAAAATTGCCTAACACTGTTGAGTAATAATGAGAAGAATGACAATTACACCTATAAACCCTATTTATATTGGTTAATAGGATTGATAAAAACTCATTTTAATAGTATGTTTGGATTATATACGCTTTATGATGAGTTACTTGAGGCTTTCAATGAATATAGTCAACACTGATACAAATAAATCAAACCGTAGACATTCATTTCGTATCTATGATCAAGTCAATCTATTTTTTCATAAAATAGAGCATGACGAGATTGGAGATGCCAAACTTAATTTCAACAATAGTACTGATAACGTAACTCAGTCTCTAGAGAAAAACCTGCCAAGCTCTAAGACATCTTCCTCCCCTGACGATTTCCTTCCCGATTCTCATAGCCAGGAAAATGACACCTTAAATGTTAATATTAGCGCTAGTGGCATTTCTTTTACTTGCAAAGAAGAGTTGGTACCTGGGGACTATTTAATGCTAAGGGTACTTTTGTTATCCAGCATGACGGTTATAACAACCTACTGTAAAGTCGTACACTTTAAACCCAGCAACCCTTATGAAAAAAAGCGCTATCCCTACTTAGTCGGTGCTCGTTTTGTTAATTTAAAGCAAGAAGAAAAAAAGTTACTGGATAAACATGTCAACAAAAAAAGAACTCAGCATTTTCTTGCAGATGGATTAATCGCAAGCCTTATTATAACGATGCTGCTGATACCGGATGTCATACTCGATGTATTAACTCAATTAGGCTCTTTTGTGCTTGAGAATACTATCGAAACAATCCATTTACTTTATGAAGTTTTTGAACTTAGTATGGATCATGCAATTGAACATACTTTCCATACAGGTCTGCACGATACGCAAATTATAGTTTTTTACATCCAGATTGTTTTAGGAATTTTTGGATTATTTATACTTTTTCGCATTATTTTATCAGCGTATAGAAGCTTTGTTCACAATTCCAGTCTATATTTTCATCGAAAAAAATTAAGCTTTCTTTATTATTGGGGAGAAAAATCGATACTGTATAAAATTGGAGTGTTCTCTACTGGAATAATAGCGATCCTATGCTATGGTTTATTTTTTATTTGACTCAAGTGAGCTACATTTAAAACCAAACAACACGCCAAATAGCTGTAGCGCCTAAATTTATCAAAAAAATTACGGGTGACTTATTAACAAGGAAAAATCAGTTATCAAGCGCTTATTAAGAGTGCTCCTGATGACATCAGCAGTACACTAAACCCATTATAAATCTCTAAAACTGTACCATAATGCGATTTATGCTTCGAAGCCCTTATCGCCTTTTATAAAATCTAGTATTAAAGAAGTACCCCAAAATATTATTAAATGTACAGCAAAAACTACCGCACCTATCGCACCACCTACTGCAAATGCAATAAGGCTATTATTAATTAGAACAGCTAACAGACCAAATACTAATATAAACACTGAAAGCCATAATTCTTTTCCAGCTTCATCGGCAATCATGCCTCCAGCAAGACCCAATATAACGCCTAAAAAAAGACCTATAACAATCCCAAAGCCATCACCAATGGCTCCACCAAAAATCCCACCTATGATTGCTCCCAAAAGCATAGCCATAACCACTCTCCAACAACTAAATATTAACGTAACAAATCCTATCAGCCATCTCTTTTATATTCCTTTTTCAATAGTTATTCTGTGGCCTACATCTCATTTCTCTATATCCCCGGTTCTTCAACCAATAATAATTCCATCTGTTATCACACTAGTTTTCTTGCCCCAGTATAATTATTTATCAGGCTTCTGCTGCAGAACTTACAGGGAAGTATTTATGCACCCTTATAAATCAACAACCTATATCTTCAGCCCCAATCTCGCTGAGTAGTTACTAAATTTTGTTATATAGTATTATTTTCAAGTTGACAAGATCTACTTGTTATCACCATTTTAAACAAAGGAGAAAAACGCCGTGTATTGTGTCAAATCATCTCTCACAATTGAAGACACAATCAAAAAGTCTCGCTTTATAGGCATACTCATTCCCTGCCAAACTGAAAATGAAGCCATACAACACCTAAACCAACTTCAGCAACAATATGCTGACGCCTCACATCTGGTTTTTGCTTATAGAATCAAATCATCCAAGGGTATCGTAACCAGATTTCATGATGCTGGAGAACCTAGTGGCACGGCAGGAAAACCTGTCTTTCAACATTTGGCAGGAAAAGATTTAATCAATCTATTATGTGTTGTTGTTCGTTATTTTGGAGGGGTAAAACTAGGAGCTGGAGGGTTAACTCGAGCATATAGCAACACAGCTAAAAAAGTAATTGAAGCCAGTACCATTACCGAGCATATTGAATACACAGAGATTAAGCTAGAACTCAACTACAAGGATTTACAAAACCTTGAATATCAGTTAAATAAATTAGATGGAATTATTATTAAAAAAGACTTTACTGAAAATATTAATTTAATAATTAGAATACCTGAAAAAAATGTAGGGGACTTTACAGCACTTTTTGAGAGATCATAGCGGATACCCTTCCCCATGCCGACGACAATAGTTTGTACCAGCTTGTCTCAATGCAACACCCTCAAGTCAAGGTCATTAGCCCTATTAAACTATAGACAAAATAGCTTAATAGGACCTCAATCCATCCTATACAATAAACATACAACTTCCTGACCCCATTAGCTTCAGCCATTTAAACTAAACCCTGATCACGTCATACCAGCAGGGATCGCTGGTATCCAGTGTATAGGGATGTACGATCTGAATCATTAGCATAGACTTGTTTATATCGTCATCCCTGGGTCCTGGGTCTCGGCATAAACCTGTCTAGAACAGGTTTGCATTGACCCAAAGGGCATTAGGCAGGATAGCAAAATGTGAACCCCTGCCGAGATGACGCATAACAGCTAAGTCGGTGGTATTGCTAAACAGCTGAAACTCGTACGTAATCAGCTACAACTTTCAAATAACAAAAGCCCTAGCCGAGCCCAAGCTAAATTAACTATATTTACCAGCTTAAGACCCGTCAGGTAATCAGGGGAACCTTTAAGTCGTTAAAATCCTTAAAACTGATTGAGCATGCTCAGCTGCTTCAATCCCCAAATCAGTCAAATAACCACCATCATCCTGAGAAATCAAACCTTTTTCAAACAACCTTTTTGCTGCAGCAATAGCCTCAGGGTTTGCCGAGCCATGCACTTTAATGCCTTCTTGTATTGAAGTTAAATTATAGTACGTAAGAACCTTAACTTCCTCTATCAATTCTGCTGTAAAAGCCATTTATTACATCCTCACAATTAAAAAGGATAAGTATACCAATTATAACGAGAAAAAATTTACATCATTCAACACATACTCTAAACTAAATTTCACAATCAAACACAAGGTACAGCTCTTGCAGACACTCTTTTCACTTATTGTCATCTTAACCGTCATACTAATCTTTGCATCAGCGAAGGTTTTATTACGAACAAACCCACTTCTCGGCATTAGTATTATCGTTGGATGCGGCCTATTCCTTACCTTATGCTGGTTTATTTATCCAAAAATCAAAAAACCATAAAACACAGTTACTCAGCTAATATTCATAAAAAAATGTTAGTCTTAGAAAACTCTCTATAAAAAAGGTTTCTTTATGGAAGCATTAGATCAAATATCAACCACACTAGCCTTAACAATGGGCCTGGCATGGGCAAGCGGAATAAATCTTTATGCCACACTCTTTACCTTAGGCTATTTAGCAAATACTGGAAACCTGGATTTGCCGCCAGACCTGGTCATCGTTGCCAACCCTCTGGTAATGAGCGCTGCTGGTTTAATGTATTGCGTAGAGTTTTTTGCAGACAAAATTCCTGGCATTGATACTGGCTGGGATAGCATTCATACTTTTATTCGCATACCAGCGGGTGCAATGTTAGCTGCAGGCGCTATAGGCGACATCAACCCTGCTATAGAGGTAGCCGCGGCTATTTTAGGCGGTGGATTAGCAGCAGGTACACATGCAACCAAAGCAGGCTCAAGAGTACTTATCAATACATCTCCCGAACCCTTCACTAACTGGACTGCATCCGTAGGAGAGGATATCGTCGTTATTGGTGGCGTATGGGCCTGTTTAAATCACCCCTTCCTTTTTCTCGTAGCTTTAGGCTTATTTATTGTTCTAATGATTTGGTTATTACCCAAGATATGGAAAGGAATAAAAAAGGTTTTTCGCTTCATAATCAATTTTTTTCAAAAAAAAGAAGACGCCCCGACAGCTTAATCGATATTTTTACTTGACTCAAAGCTAATAACTTAGTTTAATAGACGGCTCGATTTGGTGTCTTGCCCAGGTAGCTCAGTCGGTAGAGCAGAGGACTGAAAATCCTCGTGTCGACGGTTCGATTCCGCCCCTGGGCACCATCATCGATTTAAACTTTTCATAAGTTTAAAGTA
>Ga0209707_1001634_pt1 | contig 12387 bp, 9 predicted proteins | sample EN4Hudsemesocosm_FD_184630 | JGI IMG/M metagenome (GOLD analysis project Ga0209707, IMG submission 184630) | Methane-oxidizing microbial communities from mesocosms in the Hudson Canyon - EN4B Hudson Canyon (SPAdes) (version 2) | ecosystem: Environmental > Aquatic > Marine > Cold seeps | place... | reverse complement strand
AAGCAATTGTATAAGGAGCTAGAGAGTGACTCGAAAATTAAATATTTTAATAGTAGATGATGCAAAAATTATGAGGGTAAGTTTAAATAAAAGTATAGAAAAGATTGGACATACGGTAGTGGCCGAATCAGCTGATGGAGAATCAAGTATAGCTGCTTATCAAAAATACAAACCTGATTTAATTACAATGGATATTACAATGCAAGATATGGATGGTATTACTGCTTTAAAAAAAATAAAAGAGATTAATCCTGAAGTAAATATTATAATGGTTACATCTCATGGTGATGAACCTATGGTTATGAGTGCTTTAAAATCAGGAGCAAAAGGATATATTTTAAAACCTATATCTCCTGAAAAACTTAGAGAAGCAATTTGTAAAATTTTTCCTGAATTGGAAAATGAGATTGTTGATGAATAAGAAATGGAAGAATCAATTAAAATTTTAGAAGACCTTAACACTAGTTGTTTGAGTGAAATAACTCGGTGCAAATTTAGTAAACGTATGAGCGAAAGTGATAAATACAGAAAAGGTAGATTAGATGCGTTAAATTGGATTAGATATATTATCTTTCACTTTCTTCAAAGAGAAAAAAATTTAATTAGTGAATTTAAACAACATATAAAAGATCAAAAGGATGTACTCTTTAATATAAATGAGGGTGATTATAAAAATGCCATATATGATCAACTTCACGATATAGAGGTTAAACTAAATAAGTTAACTAACAATAAATAGTGTGTTTTATTTTGTATAACATTTCTATACTTTTATAATTAAAGATTATAAAAGTAACATTAGTATTTCGATTATTATTTCTAAAGAATAATTAGTAGAATATATGATATACTTTTCGTAAAATAATGTTATAAAGGTTCCCCACTGCCAATGGAAAATATCACAAAAGAACAAACAATATTAAATTTTATTAAATATGGACCTATCCTATTTGTATTATCTTTATCTTTTATTATTACCCAAGTTACATTAGAAGATAGAAAAAGTATATTTAAACAAGAGTTGATCCAATTAGAAAAGGATTTCCTGCTTACAAATAAACAAAGAATAAAAGAAGAAGTAGAAGAAGTATATAACTTTATATTAAATGAAAAACAAAACTCTGAAAAACTTTTACAAGAAGCTATAAAAAATAGAGTTTATGAAGCTCATCAAGTTGCAACAAATATTTATGAAAATGAAATGAACCAAGAAGAGGGACATAATCATTCTCAAGGACATATTCTTAACTCAATTAAATATGCATTAGGTGGAATTATTTATAATAAAGGAAGAGGTTATATATTTATAGATGATGTGCATGGTACAAAACTTTTACAACCTTTAAATAAAGAATTTGAGGGTAAGAATCTTTTAGAATTTGAAGATGCTAAAGGGTATAAATTTGTTCATAAAATTGTAGATACAATTAAAAATAAAACAGAAACATATGACTCCTATTATTGGTATAAAGCAGGTGATAAAGAGAATGCCTATAAAAAAATGAGTTTTTATAAATATTTTGCTCCTTTAAATATTGCAATAGGTACAGGTGAGTATATTGATGATTTTGAAAATGAATTAAAAGAAAAAGTACTTAAACGAATCAATAAAATAAGATATGGAGAAAATGGTTATATTTTTATATATGATTTAGAGGGAACATGTTTATCTCATTATAAACAAAATTTAGTTGGTCAAAATAGAATAAACTATCAAGATAAAGAGGGGAGATTTTTAGTTAAAGAGATAGTTGAATATGGAGAGAATAATACAGAAGGGTATATGTCTTATGAATCATCAATTAAGCCATTTTCAAATATTGAAACAAATTCAAAAATCTCATATATAAAATCATTTAAAGATTGGGGATGGTCTATAGGTACAGGGTTTTATACGGATACCTTACTAGGAGAAATTGAAGACAAGAAACATAATTTAGAACAATCCAATAATGAATCTTTACAGAAAGTAATATATATTAGTCTCTTTATCACTTTTATTTTCATCTTAATCTCATTTTATATATCAAAAGTCATAAAAAATAGTTTTGAAGAATATAGAGTTAACTTAAACGAAGAGATAAAAAAAACTGTAGAAAAAGATCAACAACTTATTCAACAATCGAAAATGGCTATTATGGGTGAGATGATTGGAAATATTGCTCATCAGTGGAAACAACCATTAAGTTTAATAAGTATGTCAAATGGATTAATACAATTAAATCAAGAAAATAAAGATATAGGTTCAAAAGAAGAAGTTGAAAAAGCTACAGATAACATAGATAATGCTGTAAATCATCTATCTACAACTATTGATGACTTCAGAGATTTCTTTAAACCTAATAAAGAAAAAGAATTTTTCAGAATACAAGAGACTTTGACTAAAACATGTAACTTGATTAGTTCTCAATTTAAAAATAATAACATTGAAGTAATAAAAGAAGTAAATGACATTAGTGTATATGGATTTCAAAATGAACTTTTACAAGTAATAATAAATATATTTAAAAATGCAAAAGATGAACTTGTTAAATCAGATATTGATAAACGATTTATTTTTATTAATGTTCAAAAAGATGAAAGTAAAGTAATAATAAAAATAAAAGACAATGCTGGTGGTATTCCAGAAAATATAATTGATAAAGTATTTGACTCTTATTTTACAACAAAAAATGATAAAGAGGGAACTGGTATAGGATTATATATGAGTAAACAAATTATTACAAATATGTCTGGGACAATTACTACTCAAAATGTAGATTTTGAATTTGAAGATATTAAGTATAAAGGTGCTGAATTTAAAATAACTCTTCCCTTAAAATAGTTTATTCTGAAATTAAGTTTTTATAGGTGCTTATATTATTAAATAGCTTTAATATAAATTTAATTTTCGTTTTACAACTTTTAACTTAATAGTAAGTATAGTAATTCAGTATGAGGTGTACCCTTAAATGTGTAATAGTAATTATATAAGCTTTAAATAATGTATCTCAAATATCTATCGCTATATGTAAATAAAATTACAATTGATGCTAATAAAGGATATAGTTAAAATCTAACTCTTTTTAAATGATAAAATAATTTACCAAGTTTTTTACATTTAAGCATATATTAAAGTGAATAAGCGCATCATAAATGATATCTTAAATACTAAAATATCTTCTTTATTAACCACTGCAATTTTAAGGTGAGGGGTGTTAAATGAAAAAAATAATTTACATAATTTTACTTATAAATGTACTTTTTGCGAGTCAAAAAAGTATAAAAATTGCAATACCTAACAATATGATACCTTATGCTTTTGTGGATGAGTACAATGAACCTAAAGGGATGTTCGTAGATTACTGGAAACTTTGGGCTGTAAAAACTAATAAAAATATAGAATTTATACCATCTGTATGGCAGGGTACACTTAAATCAATTACAAATGGTAAAGCAGATATTCATTCAGGTTTGTTTATAAATGATGAGAGAAAAGAGTATATCAGCTTTTTAAAACCTATCTATAATGCTTCTTCCAAAATATTTATCAAAAATTCTAAATCAAAAGAAATATCAAAAACTTCTGACTTAAATAATAAAAAAATAGGGTTGATTGCCAATAGTTTTTATGATTCCTATTTTAGAATAAACTATCCAAAAATAAAAATTGTAAGATTTGATAAATATGACAATATGATTGAATCATTATTTATAGAAGAAGTTGATGCGATTATTGATGATAGTTTAGTATCTTGGTTTCATTTAACAAAAAGATATAAACATAATGAAGTGACAACAATAAAAGATTTTTCTCTTTTTGAAATGTTTTATTCTGGTATAAGTAACAATATAAAAGATTCTGATTTTCATAAGTTAGTTCTTTCTGGAATCAATAAAATTAGTAAAATAGAACTAACCCAAATTAAAGAAAAATGGATAATAAATAAAGAGTTAAATAGTGGTGAAAAAGAGAAATCAATTTTTACACAAGAGGAGTTAATATATATTCAAAACTCTCCCCCTTTAATAATGGGTATTGAAAATTGGGGACAAGTTTCTTATATTGGTGTTGATGGTAAAATGAAAGGACTTGCTGGGGATATAATTAAAAATATTTTTGAAATTTCTGGACTAACATACAAATCTATAAATGCTGATTGGCATATTTTATTAGATAATTTTAAAAATAAAAAGATAGATATCCTACCTGCAACGTATTTTACTAAAGAAAGAGCTACTTATGGTTTATATAGTAAAAAATATATGACTATGAAAGACTTTTTATATATAAATAAAAATGATACTCGAATAAAATCAATGTCTGATTTAAATAATAAAAAATTAGCAATTATCAAAGACTATGGAACTATCCCAATTGTAAAAGAAAATTTTCCAAATATTAATATAGTAGAAACAAAAGATTTAGATGATTCACTATCTAGATTATTAAACAAAGAAGTTGATGCTTTATTTGAAACGCAACTAAGTACAGAGTCTAGAATAAGGGAAATGTCAATAACTACTTTAAAAGGTTTATATCAAAATGATATTCCATCAAATGATCTTCATGTGTTTTCTAAAAAAGGTGACTTTCTTTTACAATCAATTTTGCAAAAATCATTAAATGCTATTCCTCAATCTATTAAAAATGATATCACTAAAAGATGGCTATATGCAATAGATGAAAAAGAACTTAACATAGCTTTTGGTAAAGGGAGAGAACCATACTCCATAGATAAGTCATACTTAAAAGGTATAGAGTATGATTTGATAAACAAGATTCTTAATAAAAGCGAAATATCAATAAAACATATAACACACCTAAATTACAATGAATTACAAGATGCTTTAAAAAATGACAGTTCATTGGATATGGCTGTTACTGTAAAACAAAAAGATGACGGGTATTATTATTCAAATGATTTTATCGAATTTGAAAATATTGTAATATCAAGAAAAAAAGATAATTTAGTCATCAATAATGTAAATGATTTAAAAGATAAAAAAGTTGCATCTTTTAAAGATGCTTATAAATATTTAGGAGATAAGTACTTTAATCTATTTAATCCAAGTAACAAAACAAATTTATATCAAGAGTATGATATGCAAGAGTTACAAGTTCAAGATTTTTTAGATAAAAAATCAGATGTAATAGTTTTAGATAAAAATATTTTTTTATGGCACCTAAAGAAATTATCCAGTAGTAATATTAGTCAATATAATATACATCATATATTTCCTGATAAAAATGCTTATCAAGTTGCATTTAAAGAAGCATATTTAAGAGATAAATTTAACAAAAATTTTCAGATTATGAAAGATAATGATGAAATAAAAGATATTTTTAATAACTATACAACTCATGATATTGAAGCAAAAGTAAAAATTGATTCTTTAATTTCTACAATTGTTTCAAAATATATTTATGATAATGAGATCGAGAAATTAAACAAAATTGTTGATAAATTTTCTTCATTAAAATATATAAAAAAACTAGAGGTTTATGATAATAAAAATGTACTATTATCTACAAATTTAGAAGAAATATTAACAAACTATATACTACAAGATAGTCACTATAATATTTCAAATATACCAATAAAAGTTGGTTATATCAAAGTTTATTTCGATGAAAAAATACTCTCTGAATATTCCAAAAATAATGAAACAATTCCAAAAATAGATTTTTTTAAGGAATTAGATTCCTACGCCTATATAAAAGAGATATATAAACAATTTGGATATTTACAAAAAGGTATAAGCTTTACAAAAAATGAACAATTATTTATTGAAAATAATCCAGTTATCAAATTTTCAGAAAGTGATTGGGCACCTTTATCAATGATTGATGGAAAAGAATTTGAAGGGGTTTTAAGTGATTACATAAAGTTATTAGAGACTAAAACGGGTATTCATTTTAAATATATCAAGACAAGAAAATGGTCAGATGTTTTAAATAAATTTAAAGATAATACTATTAATTTTATTCCAGGTGTAGCAAATACAAAATCAATTCAAGATATGGGATTGGTATCTGATAGTTTGGTAAAGTTTCATTTTGCAATAGTTACTGGTGAAAATGGTTCTTTTGCACATGGATTAGAAGATTTAAAAGGAAAAACTGTTGCTCTACCGAAATATTTCACCTCAAATATATTGATACGAGAAAAATATCCCCAAATAAAAGTAATAAATACAAAAAATATTAAAGAAGCTTTAACTATGGTTTCTAAAGGTAAGGTTGATGCTTTTGTTGGGCATGAGGCAGTAGCGGTATATAATATAAAAAAATATTACAAAAACTTAAAAATTATTGGACTCTCAAAAGAGGAGTTTAGCCATCATATGTTAATCAAAAAATCACACCCTGAACTTTTATCTATAGTAAATAAAGTTATTGCAACAATAACTCAAAAACAAAAAAAAGATATTAATGATAGATGGATACAAACAAAAATTAATACAGAAATTGATTATACTTTGTTATATAAAATAATTGGTATGTTTTTTATTATTCTTATAATTATATTTTATTTCACAAAAAAATTAGCTACTGCAAAAAATGCTATAGAATTAACAAATAATAAATTACATGAAAATATTGTTGAGTTAAATAATACGAAAGATGAACTAGAAGATTCAAATCATGAATTAGAAGTCTCTTTGGAAAATTTAAAACAGACTCAAGTAAAATTAATAGAATCAGAAAAAATGGCAAGTCTAGGTGGACTTGTGGCTGGTGTTGCTCATGAGATTAATACTCCCGTAGGAATAGGGCTTACAGGTTCAACTCATTTTATGGATATCACAAAACAAATCATAGAAAAATTTGATAATCAAGAGATGACCAAAAGTGATTTTGAAGAGTATACGGCAGATTCACTTGAGCTTGCTACATTAATATATTCAAACTTAGATAGAACAAAAGAGCTTGTGAATAGTTTTAAACAAATTTCAGTTGACCAAACTAGTGAACAAAAAAGAAAGTTTGAATTAAAAAAATATATAAATAAAATGTTAATAAGTATAAATAATGTTCTAAAAAAAAGAAATATTAAAGTTATTGTTACTTCAGATGAACAAATAAAATTAGATTCATATCCTGGGGCTATTTCTCAAATTATTACTAATCTTATTTTTAACTCTTTAAATCACGGTTTTGATGAAGATGAAATTGGAACTATTACAATTGATTTAAAAAAAGAGAATGAAAAAACTATAATTATTTATAAAGATGATGGAAATGGTATATCTAAAGAGAATATTACAAAAATATTTGACCCCTTTTTTACCACAAATAGAGATAAAGGTGGTACAGGTTTGGGCTTAAATATAATTTATAATATAATAACAACACAACTAAATGGTACAATAACTTGTACAAGTACTGAAAATTTTGGTGTTGAGTTTTGTATAAAATTTTAATGAAAGGTATTAAATGGATTTTTTTAAAGAAGAAAAAGTCTCAGAAGAGATAAAAGAAAATCAAAATAATGAAACTTGGAAAATTATCATTGCAGATGATGAAAAAGATGTTCATGTATTGACAAAAGCAGTGTTGAAAAAGTTTGAATATTTGGATAAAAAAATTGAATTTATTAATACCTACAGTGGAAAAGAAACAGTAGATGCTTTAAAACTTAATCCTGATGTAGTTTTGATTTTACTTGATGTTGTTATGGAAACTGATACAGCAGGATTAGATGCTGTAAAAACAATTAGAAATGATTTGAAAAATGATTCTGTTCAAATAGTTTTAAGAACAGGACAAGCGGGACTATTTCCTCAATTTGAGGTAGTGCGAGATTATGAAATTAATGATTATAAAGAAAAAACAGAATTAACCTCTACTAAATTAATGGTATGTGTTACTACTGCAATCCGAGCATATAATAATGTAAAATATATTGAGTTTCTTAATAAAGAGATAACAAATACACAAAAAGAAGTAGTTTTTACTATGGGTGCTATTGGGGAGAGTCGTTCTAAAGAAACAGGAAATCATGTAAAAAGGGTTGCTGAGTATTCTAAGATATTAGCTTTACATTATGGTTTGAGTCAGGAACAAGCAGAAATGTTAAAACAAGCAAGCCCAATGCACGATATAGGTAAGGTTGCTATTCCAGATGCTATTTTAAATAAACCAGGTAGGTTTGATGAAGACGAGCGAAAAATCATGGATACGCATGCTTCACTGGGTTATGAGATGTTGAAAAGTTCAAAAAGACCATTACTTAAACTAGCAGCCACTGTTGCATATGAACATCATGAAAAATGGGATGGTTCTGGTTATCCTCAAGGCTTAAAAGGTGAAGAGATAGACATCAACGGTCGTATCACAGCACTTGCAGATGTATTTGATGCATTAGGTAGTGATCGAGTATATAAAAAAGCTTGGAATGATGAAAAGATATTTAAACTCTTTAAAGAGGAATGTGGAAAACATTTTGATCCAAAACTTATCGATATATTTTTTAATAATCTTGAAGAGTTTTTAAAAGTGCGAGATCGATTCAAAGATATTGAATCGTAACTCTTAATTGATTTTATATATTAAATTTGAAAATTTGACTTAGCATCTTTTTCTTTTTTATCATCCCATTCAAAAATAAAACACATTGGTAATTTATCTTTTTTCCCTAAATATTTTGCAGTGATAAAACCTGAAATCATAATAGATGATATAGCTAATACTGAAGCTACTGCTAAAGTAGAAATACCTGTAAGTCCCTGACCAACAGTACAACCTATAGCTAAAACTCCACCAACACCCATCATTGCTCCACCAATCATATTATATTTTATCTTGCTGTGTTGTAGATTTGAAGTACATCCAAAACTATATTTTCTATTAAATTTTGACATAATAAACGCACCACTTATAACACCAAGTATAACACTTACACCAAATGACAATTCAGTAACTTGAAAAAACGAGAAAAATTCTAAAGTTTGAGCTGTAGGGTAAACAAAAGTCACACTTGTAATATTTATCTCTCGTTCTATACTCTCTACACCAATTACACCAGTAATATACCATCCAGCTGCAACTAAAAGCCCCATAAGTACTCCATCTTTTAAAGATAAAATTCTTGAAAAACTTTTTGTTAAAATTAATAAAAATATAACTAATGGAATAATCACAAAAAATATATTTAATGGTTCATTTGCAATATTTGAAGATATGCTTAATAATATTTCATTTTGTGTTATTAAAGTAATATATTCATTTACAAAACCTCTAGTTGTTGCAAATGCAAAAATTGCAATAAATACTAAAGTAACTAAAGAATAAGGATCACCCTGTGCAAATTTCACCAAATGCCGGCTACTACATCCATCTGCTATCATCATTCCAATACCAAATAAACTACCGCCTAAAATAATCGCAAAATAATTTACGTTTTCTTTTAAATAGATTGCTTCACTTAAATCAATCTCATTTATATTGGCTACAAAGTATGTAGATATAATGGCAACAATGATAGCCATAACTACAGATGCTGCTCTTTTTGTTGAATCTGTTAATATGTAGTCTTTTATCGAACCACTAAAACAAAACTGGTTTTTTTGCGCAATTGCTCCAAATAACAAACCCAGTATAAATGCTGATAAATTTACTATTACATATATTTCATAATTTTCTAAATCGAACATTATTATCCTTTCATTTTTCGAATTATAGCTCCTTTTCGATTTTATGTCAAGTAAGACAATATATTTACTAGAGATTATAAAAGCTTTATAATCCCTTTTGTTAAGGTATTTTTAACTTAAAAAATAAAAATAATATCTTCATACTATAGATACTCTATTGGTTTACTATTATATGAAAAATGTACGTTAATTCACATCTATGTAATTTATATTCTATTTTAAGAGTAAATAAAGACAAGCATCTTACTTGGGTTTGTTTATATTTTTCTATTCTTTTGCAGTTTTGAGTTATTATTTGGAAAAAAAGTTTGCTTGTTGAAATATTTAAATAACTAAATATTTTAGTGATCTCAGAAATCAAAAATGACACTATAAAAGCCGTATTTACGGATTAAAATGCTATAATAAAGTAGTAAAAGAAGAGACAATAGTATTGTAAAAAAAGAGTATACTATAATAATTACTTGGGTATAACCCAGTAAACACATCAAGTTACTTGACATTGATTAAAGTTTCGGTTATAATTCGATCAACAATTTGATAGAACTTCAAATTAAAAGGAAATAAGATGAAAGAAAAAGCATATCGTTCAGTAGTAAAAACTATCTCATGGAGAGTGTTAGGTACAATTGATACTATGGTTATATCTTATTTAATTACAGGTAGTTTAGCAATGGCTGCATCAATTGGATCTATTGAAGTAGTAACAAAAATGATTTTATACTATTTTCATGAAAGAGCATGGGATAAATCAAATTTTGGAAGAACAACAGCTCCAGATTATCAAATTTAACCAAAGGAGTTATTAGATGAATATTAATGAATTAAATGAAAAATTCCAAAACTCTAAAGCGGAAGACGTTATATCGTATTTTTTAGAAAACTATGGGACAGAAGCAGCACTTTCAAGTAGTTTAGGTGCAGAAGATCAAGTTTTGACAGATATGATGTATAAAACTAAAAAAGACGCAAATGTATTTACACTTGATACAGGTAGATTACACCCCGAAACATATAATGTTATGGATGAAACAAATCTAAAATATAATGTAAAGTTAAATGTATTTTTTCCAAAGAGTGACGATGTAGAAAACCTATATCATAACCAAGGGATAAATGGACATTTTGAATCTATCCAAAATAGAAAAAACTGTTGTGGTATTAGAAAAATGGAACCTCTTAAACGAGCATTAAAACCTTTAAAGGTTTGGTTTACTGGTTTACGTGCATCTCAAAGTGTTACAAGAACAGATATGCCAATAGTTGAATTTGATGAAAATTTTGATGTTATTAAAGTAAACCCTTTAATTAACTGGACTGAAGAAGATGTATGGGACTATATAAACAAAAATAATGTACCATACAATAAACTTCATAAACAAGGTTATCCAAGTATTGGATGTGCTCCTTGTACAAGACCAGTTAAAGAGGGTGAAGATATAAGAAGTGGTAGATGGTGGTGGGAAAACCCAGAACATAAAGAGTGTGGGTTACACGCTAAATAAAAATTAAATTATAAAGGGAGAAGAAAATGGAAATAAGTCAAGAAAGACTAACCCATCTAAAACAATTAGAAGCAGAGTCTATGCATATCATGAGAGAAGTAATTGCAGAGTTTCAAAACCCAGCAATGCTTTATTCTGTAGGAAAAGATTCTTCAGTAATGTTACATATTTTACAAAAAGCTTTTTATCCAGCACCTCCGCCACTTCCATTAGTGCATGTTGATACAAAATGGAAATTTAAAGAGATGATTGACTTTAGAGATAAAAGAGCAAAAGAAGTTGGTATGGAACTAATTACTTACTCTAATCCTAAAGGTATAGAAATGGACATTTCTCCATTTACACATGGATCTGCAGTTCATACAGATATCATGAAAACTGAAGGTCTTAAACAAATGCTAAATATACAAAAGTTTGATGCTGTATTTGGTGGGGCTAGAAGAGATGAAGAAAAATCTAGAGCGAAAGAAAGAATTTATTCTTTTAGAGATGAAAACCATAGATGGGATCCAAAAAACCAAAGACCAGAATTATGGAATATCTATAATGGTAGACACACAAAAGGTGAGTCTATTAGAGTATTCCCTATATCAAATTGGACAGAACTTGACGTTTGGCAATATATCTATTTAGAAGGGATTCCTATTCCTGATTTATACTTCTCAAAAGAGAGAGAAGTAGTAGAATATATGGGTACAAAAATCATGGTTGATGATGAGAGAATGCCAGAAGAGTTAAGAAAAACTGCAAAAAAAGAAAAGGTTAGATTTAGAACATTAGGTTGTTATCCTTTAACTGGTGCAGTAGAATCAGAAGCTTCAACTTTACCTGAAATTATTCAAGAGATGTTGGTTTGTACAACAAGTGAAAGACAAGGTAGATTAATAGACAGTGATGGCGATGCATCAATGGAAAAGAAAAAACAAGAGGGGTATTTTTAATATGGCACACCAATCAGATTTAATAGCAGAAAATATAGAACAATATTTAAAAGAACATGAAAATAAAGAGATTCTAAGATTTATTACTTGTGGATCAGTAGATGATGGGAAAAGTACATTAATTGGAAGATTATTATACGATTCAAAAATGATTTTTGAAGATCAATTAGCAGCAATTGAAAAAGATTCTAAAAAATCAGGAACTACTGGTGATAAAATTGATTTAGCACTTTTAGTTGATGGTTTAGCTTCTGAGAGAGAGCAAGGTATTACTATTGATGTTGCTTACAGATTTTTTTCAA
>Ga0209707_1001633_pt1 | contig 12394 bp, 8 predicted proteins | sample EN4Hudsemesocosm_FD_184630 | JGI IMG/M metagenome (GOLD analysis project Ga0209707, IMG submission 184630) | Methane-oxidizing microbial communities from mesocosms in the Hudson Canyon - EN4B Hudson Canyon (SPAdes) (version 2) | ecosystem: Environmental > Aquatic > Marine > Cold seeps | place... | reverse complement strand
CTTTTTTTCAATACTTGTAAATTATCTTGTGTAGCAGAATTTGTCCACATTTTGTTATTCATTGCGGGACAAATTGCAAGTGGGGACTCACTAGCAGAGCACAATGCAGTGAGTAAATCATCTGCTCGACCTTGTGCCAATCGTGCAATAGAATCTGCACTTGCGGGGGCAATGAGTACCCAATCAGCCCAACGAGCTAATGTAATATGCCCCATTGTCGACTCTTGAACAATATCTAATAAATCAACTGCGACAGGGTGACCACTTAATGTTTGCATCGTTAGCGGTGTAATAAATTCACAAGCAGCCTTAGTCATCACCACGCGTACTTCGGCCCCAACATCTTGCAAACGCCTGACTAAATCTGCGGATTTATAAGCAGCAATGCTTCCCGTAACCGCTAATAAAATTTTGGCACCCCTAAGTGACGCTTTACTCACCACTTCATTTCCCCATACTAAGTTCACGCAAACTTAAACCAGACAAAGTAGTCTCTTGGCTGTCACTTAACTGTTTCAACACTACTTTAATCGCAGGATCAACTTTACTTTTAGATACCATAATATCTGATTCTTCTGCAGTTCGTAAGCAATCTATAATTTGCTTTACTCTTATCTCAGAGCTATCTGTTGCAGGCACGTAACGCGGTTCATCACCTGCTAATTCAACTAATAACGCGCCTTGTTCAAGCGTTACTAATAGCTCCTGTAATATATCTGCGGTTAAGGCTGTTTCCTGCTCTAAATCTTGAAAACTATATGCCGATTTTTGCTGATAAAACTGGCGGGCAATAATCACCATCAACCACAAACCTTCTTTTTCTCGGAGACGAGGGCTCAAAACATAAGAACGCCCACCTAAACTGACTAAATTAGGGTGTTGTAAATAAAAGGCAACTTGAGATCCAGTCAATAAGATCAGCCAACCCAAATATAGCCATATCATAAAAAAGAATAATATCGCGAAGCTCGAATATATCGCAGTGTAGTTGGAAGATGAAGCTACAAAAGAGGCAAAAACCTTACCGACAGACACCCAGAGAATACCCGCCACAATTGCACCTATTAATGCCGCCTTAAGTTCAACACGTGTATTTGGTATGAACATATATAAGAATGTGAACGCAAGAATAATCATTAAATAAGGTACTAACTTTGTCACGAAGAGCAATACTGTTCCAAAAGGCTCTATTGCTTGCATGCTTTGCACAATATCATTATTCATAACGGTAGCTGCAATTCCCATTGCTGTTACCACTAAAACAGGGCCAATCATGACCACACTTAAATAATCAGTGAACCGTCGTGCCAAACTCCGTGCACGTTTAACGCGCCATACAAAATTAAACGCATTTTCAATCTTCTGAATCAAAGCGATTATTGTATAAAACAACATGGCAACACCAAGAGAACCTAATACCCCCACTTTGACATTCTGAACAAAGCCAATAATATTCGCTGTTATTTCAGGCCCTTGTGGCCCGAGAGGCTCCAAAACCCCAAGAAGAAAAGGCTCGATCTGATTGTGAACGCCAAACGCTTTCAACACTGAAAAAGCAACAGCAATCAAAGGTACAAGCGATAACAACGTTGTAAAAACGAGACTCATCGCTCGCAAGTTCAACTCTCCCGTTGCAAGTTCTCGAATTACAATAAAGCTAACTTGCAGGCTATCTATTAGCCAGCGTAGAAGAAAATTCGATTTCTCAGGCAAGTCTTGCCAAAGCGTAAATCGAAAGAAATTTTTCACCATTATCATTAAGTCAGTCATTACGATCCTATTCCACAGGAAGGAGTATCCATTTAAACGGGGTTATCAATATCAATAAATTGATGTTGTATATCAAATTGTTCTGCCAAGTGCTCACCCAAAGCCTTCACCCCATATCGCTCTGTGGCGTGATGACCAGCGGCAAAATAGTTAATCCCTAATTCACGAGCAAGATGAACAGTTTGCTCCGATATTTCACCACTCATAAAGGCATCAAGACCCAATTCAGCAGCTTGTTCGATATAGCCTTGTGCTGCGCCACTACACCACCCAATGGTTGTCATTGGTCGGTCATGGGCTTGAATCACTAGCGGTTCTCGTCCTAATATTTGTCGAATATTATCTGCAAACTCAGGCACCGTTTTCTCTTCAGAAAAACAGCCACATACACCAATAGCAGGCTCGCCTGTTCCAGAGATTCGTCCATCCACTTCCAAATCAAACAAACTGGCTAATTGTGCATTATTTCCTAAAGAGGGATGAGCGTCTAAAGGTAAATGATACGCAATTAGGTTCACATCATTTAGTAATAGTTGCTTAAGTCTTCGTTGTTTTATGCCAATTATACGTGGATCTTCACCACGCCAAAAATAACCATGGTGAACGAGGATTGTATCCGCTTTGAGATCTAATGCAGCATCAAGCAGTTCCTGACTTGCCGTGACCCCTGATACCAGATTATAAATCTCATCTCGCCCTGCAACTTGTAATCCATTAGGGCAATAATCTTGGAACCTATTAGGCTCTAGCAAAGTCTCAAGGTAAGATAGGCATTCAGTTCGGCTTATCATCACAATACTTCCGACAGCGTATAAAACTGTCACTATAACAAAACTGATGCGCTCGACTAGATTAATCGTAGTGGATTTGGAGAATAACAATGGAAGCAGTTAGCATTATCGCGCTTAGTATGGGCGCTGCATGGGCAAGTGGTATTAACCTTTATGCAACCTTATTTATGATCGGTTATATGGGTATGTCAGGCAATATGACACTTCCTGCCGAATTAGAAATATTAACCGATCCTATGGTGATGACTGCAGCCGGATTTATGTATTGTGTCGAATTCTTTGCCGACAAAATTCCAGGAGTTGATTCTGGCTGGGATACACTTCATACCTTTATTCGCATCCCCGCAGGCGCGATGCTGGCATCTAGTGCAATTGGCGATGTAACACCCGCGTTGGAGCTAACAACGGCATTATTAGGGGGAACATTAGCCGCAGGTACTCATGCAACTAAAGCAGGGAGTCGTTTATTGATAAACACATCACCTGAACCTGTTACTAATTGGACTGCTTCTATTAGCGAAGATCTCTTAGTTATTGGTGGCTTATGGGTAGCATTAAATCACCCGGCCTTATTTGTTATTGCTCTAATTATCTTCATTCTAATCATGATTTGGCTATTGCCACGATTATGGCGATTGATTAAACATATCTTCCGAAAAGTAGGAAGCTGGCTAGGGCTTTGTGAGCCTCCTCAGCCAATTAATGAACAGCTTGAACGAGCAGCGTTGAATGAAGAAGCAACAAAGACTTAATCTTTAAGACGGTAATAAACACCCTGTGGGCTGCGGACCATTTCAAAAGCATCGCTATAACCCATAATAGTTTCTGATGCGCCTAAGAATAAGTAGCCTTTAGGATTTAAGGATAATGCCATTCTATTTAGAATGTCTGCTTTACGCTCTTGAGAAAAATAGATCAAAACATTTCGACAGAAGATAATGTCAAACTTACCCAAAGCACTATAACTCGATAATAAATTTTGTTCTCTAAAGCTCACACGACGCTTAATGTCATCTGCCACTTGCCAGCGGTCACCAACAGATTTAAAAAACTGCTGCTTTCTTTCAGCTGACAAACCTCGACCTAAAATAGATTCATCATATTCAGCACGTTTTGCCTCAGTTAACATGCTTGCAGAGATGTCAGTCGCAACAATTTGAGTATTATTTAAACCACTCGCTGCTACTGACTTTACATACTCACTTGCAGTAATACTGATCGTATAAGGCTCTTGCCCTGATGAACATGCTGATGACCAAACTCGGCACTGGCGCTTACCTTCACTTTCCATTTCAGGAAATACCGTTTTTTCTAAACATTCGAAAGGATTTCGATCGCGAAACCATGATGTTTCATTTGTTGTCATTGCATCAATAACCGAATCACGTAAATGACGTGGCATATTACGTTGTATTGCCGTCAATAATTCAGCAATCGAATCCATTTCCTCCTCTCGTAACAACCGTGTAAGGCGACTAGTAATCAGATACTCCTTTCCTTCGCCCAAAACAATACCGCATGCTTGCTCAAGGAATTGCTTAAACTGATCGTATTCTCTGGCTGTAATACTGCTACTCATATCAAAAGTATTTTACCGACTACCCTCGTCAGTCCTGTTCCTTAAATTTAATGTATGACCATAGTGTGCCACTAATCTAAAAAATGTGTAAATTATGTTCGAAGCTGCATTAAAGACATGCTGCCCATGAACCTATTATCTATACTAAACCTCTGACTTACGATATCCTCTAAAGACAGAAAGAATCTAGTTACGTCGTATAAGGATATACAACATGACGATCAGTAATGATGTCTCATCCAGCTCACAAGACCAACACAACCACACCTCGCATTCTATTCCCGTTCAAGAAATAATAGCCGAATGTCGTAAGATTCTTATCGGATCTTTGCCTACATTTTTTCGCTTTTTAGACCTATTGGATGAGGACTTTTTTACACTTAGTCTCCGAGCAGAAAACACTCTGAGACAAAATGATTATTTAATGCAGGTGCGTACGCTTCAATTAAAGCTAGGGAACATTAGATCTGAATTCACCAACTTAATTCTTGATGACTTTGACTCTTTCTGGCTTCATGGTTTATCACAATCCTCAATTAAAGCACTAGCCCCTATACACTCCGTAGATAATATAAAAAGAACATTAATACCAAATATTGAAAATAGCGCTATCTCAAACATTATTACACTCTCTGAGTCTATTTTGCATGATGCTCTACAGCATTTAAACCTACGCTTCGCACAGTTAAGCAATACGAAACAAGCTATCGACAATCCTATTTCAATTAAACGATTTATAAACCATTTTCAAACCATTATTTCATCATTTATTACAGACCACGACGTTAAATTAATTGCATACCAACAATTTGGGAAGGTTGCTCTACCCAGCTTACTTGAATTATATGCCAAACTAAATAACACACTATTTAATCAGGGAATATTACAAAGCTTAGGAACAATCCAAGTAAAACCAAACTCAAAAGAAGGCTATTTAGCTCCAGATAATCTCCTAAGTGACTCACATACTATTGGCCCAAACTTCAACCAAAATAACGTTGATAAAATCATCCAACAGCTGCTTAAGAACTATGAGCCTGTTCCCGATTTTATTAGCACTTTTATTCAACATAAGTGGAAACATTCACTCTATCTCCAATATATTAACAACGGTGTAGAAAGCCCTGAATGGGAGAACAGCATTTCATTAATGAAGCAATTACTTTGGAGTGTCACCCCTAAAAATCAAGCAAGTGAGCGAAAGGAATTATTGGCTATGATTCCCACATTACTCAAATCTCTTCGAGAAACATTGAGCATGTCCTCATTAAATGACAAAAGTGTGACATCGTTACTTAAAAAACTTCAGACATATCACATAAAAATCCTACATAAAACGTCCGAAGAAGGAATGAGTATTTTAGCGCTAAATACTGCGAAACAGTTAGAAATAGGTACATGGTTAGATCTTACAAGGCCCGGGGAAAACGAAGTGAAACGTATAAAATTATCGTGGCGAAGCCAACTCAGTGGACGCTGCATTTTTGTCGGTCTAGATGGAGTACAAGCCACCTCACCCACTCTAGAAGAATTAGCCAATTGGTTTCAACAAAAACGTATTATTATTGCAAAGCAAACGTCATAATCTCGAAAATAACTAAGAGGTTTTCTTGCCCTTAGGCATAGAATAATTCTAGAATCTAACAATGACAAAACAAAACATTCTTATCACCGGCTGCTCTAGTGGCATTGGACTCTGTGCAGCAGAAGTTCTTCATGAACAAGGCTATAACGTTGTTGCAACGGTGAGGAAAGCACAAGATGCCATTCCATTACAACAGTTAGGGATTATGACAACAGAACTTGAGCTAACTGATAGCTCATCAATACAACACGCTATTGATTTCACCTTAGAGCACTTCAATGGACAAATAGATGCTTTATTCAATAATGCTGCATATGGCCAGCCAGGCGCTGTAGAAGATCTAAGTCGTGATGTCTTACGTAAACAATTTGAAACCAATGTATTTGGTACTCAAGAACTCACAAACCTTGTCATTGCTCAGATGAGAAAACAAGGACATGGCAGAATTATTTATAACAGCTCTGTTCTTGGAATTATTTCAATGGCATATCGCGGTGCATATAATGCCAGCAAATATGCCATTGAAGGTCTTGCAGACACGCTACGACAAGAATTACAGGGTTCAAATATTTATATCAGCCTCATTGAACCCGGCCCCATTCTTAGTCAATTTAGAGCTAATGCCTTTGCTAAATACCAACAACATATAGATAAAAATCTAAGTCATCATCAAGACGTTTACCTTGCAATGGAACGTCGATTAACTAAACAAGGTGCAGCCGTACCTTTTACATTACCTCCTGAAGCAGTTGTAAAAAAGCTTATTCATGCAATTGAAAGTTCCCGCCCTAAAATTCGGTATTATGTAACTTTTCCAACCTATCTTTTTGCTACACTAAAACGAATATTGCCTCACCGAGTCTTGGATTGGGTGTTAATTCAAGTATCCCGAGATGAGCACTCAGCACCAGATCACAAATAAACCAGAATGTATGACATAATCAACCTAAATCAAATTTTAGGTAATAAATTATGACCAAAATTTCTCGCGATAGCCTCCAGTGGCAATCTGCAATAAACACCTTTACAAGTATTATTATTGCTGGTTTTATTGCTATCGCTGTTTCAGCTAGTCTGGTTTTTTACCAATCGAATACACCTGTGGAGCTATCTTCAGATTTCATTCTGTTTCATACTGCTGCAGTATCCGTTCTTATTATTCTTGCACTTATTTTTGCTGGTCGTACTTATATTATTTTATCTCGGCCAATGGATAATTTAGAACAAATCACCCATGCATTACCACTGCTATCATCAAAAAAATATGCTGATGCTGAACAAATATTTCAATTAGTCGAAACGCTTTCTAAACATCATGAAATAAACCAATTACAGTATGCATCTTTACAATTATCAAGTGTATTGCAGAAGCTAGATGGTAATGTTCGCCAACGGTCAGAGATGATTCATGCTAAAAATAGTGAATTACAACATGAGCGAGATTTTATAAAAAATCTTGTTAATACTGCTCAGCTTATTATTGTCACAATAGATAAAAACTTTGAAATCACCTTATTCAATGAATATGCCGAAAAGATTACCGGGATAACAGAATCGGACATGCTCTATACGGGTGTGGGGAGATTATTTCCAGCAGGTCACTGGACAGAAGCTACGGCTCTATTTCATGAGCTATTGGATGGCAACCTTCACATTGCACAACAAGACTCCGAGTTAATTGACTGGGACGGTAAAATCAAAGAAATTTCATGGTTACACTCACGTATTGAGGGAGATACTAATGATGCCGTTATACTTTCTGTCGGTCTAGATATGACTGAAAAGAAAGCTGCAGAAAAACGTATTGTTTGGCTTGCTGAACATGATCCTTTAACAGATTTATGTAATCGTAGGAAATTTACCCAAGAATTTGAGAAATCTCTACAGTCTGCGATCCGGTATCAACATCACAATACGCTTTTATTTCTTGACCTAGATGAGTTTAAAGACATTAACGATACCAGTGGCCATCGTGCTGGAGATGAACTGCTAAAGTTAGTTGCAAAAACATTGACTAAAGCGACTCGTTTTACCGATCTAGTTGCTCGTTTAGGAGGGGATGAGTTTGCAATTCTAATGCCCGAAAGTGATCATGAAGGGGCTAAGGTCTTAGCGAATAAGATCATTGATGAGCTATCATTAATAGACTTAAGCTACGGCAACGTCAAACACAAGGTTTCGACAAGTATTGGGATTGTTCATTTTCCTTTATCTGATGCCAATATCCATGAATTGCTCGGTTTTGCAGATTTGGCCATGTATAAGGCAAAATCTGATGGTAAGGGTACATTCCATACATTCTCTGTTGATGATAAAACGAAAGATGAATTAGAAACTCGGGTATTCTGGAAACATCAAATAGAAACGGCTTTGTCAGATAATAATTTTATACTGAACTACCAACCTATATTAGATATTAAGACTAATGCCATTACCCACTATGAAGTATTGATCCGTATGCGTGATAGCAATACTGGCGAAATTCGTATGCCAGGTAAATTTATTGAAATTGCTGAACAAGTAGGGCTTATCCATGAAATTGACCACTACGTTCTACAGCGTGGCATGATGAAGTTGGCGATGCTGCAAAAACAAGGTATTCACACTAAATTTGCTATCAACTTATCTGGCTCTGTCGTCGATGATCCACTTCTACTTCCAATGCTCAAAAAGTTGATTAAAAAGCATGCAATCCAACCTGAAAACCTAATCTTTGAAATCACAGAAACAGCTGCAGTATCTAATTTACAGCAAGCAAAAGCAATGATGATTGCTATTCGTAAATTAGGGTGTAGATTTGCGTTAGATGATTTTGGCGTAGGCTTTGCCTCATTCAATTATATGCGAGAATTACCACTCGACATTATTAAAATTGATGGCATTTTTATCAAAGATCTAGACAAAAATGCTGATGACCAATTATTTGTCAAAGCCTTAGTTGATGTTGCTAAAGGCTTAGGACGAAAAACTATTGCTGAGTTTGTAGAAAACCGTGAAATTCTAGAGATTCTTAGAGGCTATGGTGTCGACTATGCTCAAGGATATTATATTGGTCGTCCCGATGATAGTATTCGTGATACTGCAGAATGGCAGCCTGACGAAGTCTAGTTCAGCTTACTTAGTCTCGTCCATATAAATAAACCATATACAGAGACATTCCAACCATAATTGAGCCTCCAAAAATATTACCCAATGTAACGGGAATAAGGTTTGCGATAAATCCTGATGTTGTTAGGTTTTGTAATTCATCAGGTCCCAATCCACTCACTGCAATAATTTCAGGGTCAAGTGAAGCAACAAAGGCTAAGGGAATCATAAACATATTAGCAATGCAATGTTCAAAACCCATTGCAACAAAAGCAGAAATCGGGAAAATAACAGCAAAAACTTTGTCCATCACGGTTCGAGATGCATAGACCATCCAACTCGCTAAACACACTAATGAGTTACAAAATATACCTCGAACAAATGCTTCTGATGTCGTTAAATCAACTTTTCCTAAGCCTATTTTCAGTGCCGTTGCACCTACAGCATGATGTGCGCCATCAAGATAACCTGAAACATAGACCAAATAGACGGTAATAAAAGCCCCTATTCCATTGCCGATATAGACTAAGCTCCAATTCTTCAATACACATAAGACTGTGATTTGACGCTTTGCCAAGGCCATAACGATCAAATTATTGCCCGTAAATAGTTCGCCGCCAGCAATCACCACAAGAATAAAACCTAGAGAGAAAGCAAGACCTCCCAATAGCTTAGCTGCGCCATACGCTTCGGCAGGATGAGTCATTGCAACGGTGTAATACATAGCGCCAAAAGAAATAAATGCACCTGCCATCATTGATAAAACAAGCAAGGGTAAGAAAGGCATGTTTGCTTTACTTACTCCTAAGGTTTTAACCTTATCTGCAACTTCTGCGGGGGTAAAAGCATCAACATATTTGGCAAAATCAGACATTACTATTCACTGTGAAACGATATTAAGGGTAAGGAGTGTAACAAATTGATGCCACAAAATGGTGCGTTCAACAAAAAAGCCCATCTGTTTCCAGAAGAGCTTTTCAAGTTATCTAGCGTTTATTGCTTAGATGGTAAAGCTTAAAGAATCTCCTTTAACATCAACGTTAATAGTATCTCCGCCTTTAAAATTACCAGATAATAGTTCATGTGCAAGTGAATTCTCTAATTGCTGTTGAATCACTCGTTTCAATGGTCTAGCACCATAAACTGGATCAAATCCCGCCTCAGCAATCAAATCTAGCGCGGCATCACTTACTTCTATACCAATATCTCGTTCTATTAAGCGAGCACGTAATTGTGATAATTGAATGTCAGCAATGGCATGAATTTGCTCACGTAATAATGGGTGAAAAACTACCACGTCATCAATACGATTAATAAATTCAGGTCTAAAATGTTGCCCAACCACTTCCATCACAGCCGCTTTCATTTCATCATATTGATCTTCACCAGATAATTCTTGAATCAGGTTCGAACCAAGATTAGATGTCATCACAATAACGGTATTACGGAAATCAACCGTACGACCTTGGCCGTCCGTCAAACGTCCATCATCCAGTACTTGTAACAAAATATTAAACACATCAGGATGTGCTTTTTCAACTTCATCCAATAAAATCACCGAATAGGGTTTTCGGCGAACAGCCTCAGTTAAATACCCCCCTTCTTCATACCCCACATAACCTGGAGGCGCACCCACTAAGCGAGCAACTGAATGTTTTTCCATAAACTCAGACATATCAATCCGAACCATGGCATCTTCAGTATCAAATAAGAAGGTAGCAAGTGACTTACATAACTCTGTTTTACCAACGCCTGTTGGCCCCAAAAACAAGAATGAACCATTCGGACGATTAGGATCGGATAACCCCGCACGAGAACGTCGAATAGCATTAGCAACAGATGTTACTGCCTCATCTTGACCAATAACGCGTTCATGTAATGCCTCATCCATTTTTAATAATTTGTCACGCTCGCCTTCCAACATTTTAGACACTGGAATACCTGTCCATTTAGACACAACTTCAGCGATTTCCTCTTCCCCAACTTTGTTTCTAAGTAAACTAAAGTCCTGCATTTCCGCCTGTGTTGCCATATCTAACTGCTTTTCTAGCTCAGGAATTTTGCCATATTGAAGTTCAGACATTTTTGCCAAATCAGAATTTCTATTTGCAAACTCCAAGGCCATTCTGGCTTTTTCTAGATTTTCCTTAATGTGTTGGCTTCCATGCAAAGCTGCTTTTTCTGACTTCCACACTTCTTCTAAATCTGTGTATTCACGTGCCAGTTTTTTCATCTCAGTTTCGAGTGTTTCTAGTCGTTTTTTTGACGCATCATCAGATTCTTTTTTAAGAGCGACTCGCTCAATTTTTAATTGAATTAAACGACGTTCCATTCGATCTAAAGATTCAGGTTTAGAATCAATTTCCATCCGGATTCGACTTCCAGCTTCATCAATTAAGTCAATCGCTTTATCGGGCAGTTTGCGATCAGTAATATAACGATGTGACAAGGTTGCAGCAGCAACAATCGCGGGATCAGTAATATCAACACCATGATGCACCTCATAGCGCTCACTTAAACCACGTAAAATTGCAATCGTGTCCTCAACGGTAGGCTCACCTACTTGTACTTTCTGAAAACGACGTTCTAAGGCGGCATCTTTTTCGACATATTGACGGTATTCATCAAGTGTTGTCGCCCCAATACAATGTAGCTCTCCCCTTGCTAAAGCAGGTTTAAGCATATTACCTGCATCCATAGCGCCTTCAGCTTTCCCAGCCCCTACCATGGTATGAATTTCATCAATAAATAAGATGATCTGGCCTTCTTGTTTAGACAAATCTTTTAATACCGCTTTAAGGCGCTCTTCAAACTCTCCACGGAATTTAGCTCCCGCGATTAATGCGCCCATATCCAATGATAATAAACGTTTGTTTTTCATGCCTTCTGGCACTTCACCATTAATAATTCGTTGTGCTAGTCCTTCCGCAATCGCCGTTTTACCTACGCCTGGCTCACCAATTAATACGGGATTATTTTTTGTCCGGCGCTGTAATACTTGAATGGTTCGACGAATCTCATCATCACGTCCAATAACAGGATCTAACTTGCCATTTTCAGCTTGCTCAGTCAGATCAATAGTATATTTTTCTAAGGCCTGACGTTGTTCTTCGGCATTCTGATCGGTCACTTTTTCGCCTCCACGTATTTTCTCAATTGTCGCTTCCAGTACAGATTGTCTACCGCCTTGAGAACGTAACAAATCACCTGCCTGCTGTTTATCTTCAATAACAGCCAATACAAATAACTCACTAGAAACATATTGATCCTGACGCTTTTGAGATAACTTATCTGTTTGGTTTAAGAGGCGGTTCAAATCATTTGAAACATGAATATCACCCGAGCCTCCCTCTACTTGAGAAAGTCGGTTTAACTGTTCTTGTAATGCTGCCTTATAGGCGATTACATTCACACCACTTTGTGCGAGTAATGGCTTAACAGTGCCTGACTGTTGATCTATTAAAGCCAACATTAAATGTGCAGGCTCAATAAATTGGTGGTCTTTTCCCACAGCCATGCTTTGAGCAGCACCTAATGCTTCTTGAAATTTACTGGTTAATTTATCGATTTGCATAAGCGTCT
>Ga0209707_1001632_pt1 | contig 12405 bp, 6 predicted proteins | sample EN4Hudsemesocosm_FD_184630 | JGI IMG/M metagenome (GOLD analysis project Ga0209707, IMG submission 184630) | Methane-oxidizing microbial communities from mesocosms in the Hudson Canyon - EN4B Hudson Canyon (SPAdes) (version 2) | ecosystem: Environmental > Aquatic > Marine > Cold seeps | place... | reverse complement strand
CACCACCTTGAGCTTCTGCCATTACTTTTGTAATTGCAGCTGTTAATGTTGTTTTACCATGATCTACGTGACCAATCGTGCCCACGTTTACATGGGGCTTATTCCGTTCAAATTTCTCTTTAGCCATTTTGCCTACCTCACTTAAACTTTATATTTTATTATCTTGTTTTACTAACTACTGCGTCAGTCACATTATTCGGTGTTTCTGCATACCGAGAGAACTCCATAGAATATGTAGCTCTTCCCTGCGTTGCAGAACGCAAATCTGTTGCATAGCCAAACATCTCGGCTAATGGCACTTCGGCATTAATTATCTTGCCGCTGGCCGAATCTTCCATCCCACTTACAAGGCCACGTCGACGATTCAAATCGCCCATAACGTCACCCATGTAATCTTCTGGGGTAACAACCTCAATCTTCATAACAGGCTCAAGGAGTGCTGGATCAGCATCAAGTGCGCCATTTCTAAATCCAAGTGAGCCAGCAACTTTAAACGCCATCTCATTTGAATCTACATCATGATAAGAGCCATCGAACAATGTTACTCTGACATCTTCAACTGGGTAGCCAGCTATTACACCATTTTTCATCTGCTCTTGTATACCTTTATCTACAGATGAAATAAATTCCTTAGGCACAGATCCACCTACAATGGCATTTTCAAAGGCGTAACCAGTACCAGCTTTTTGAGGTTCCAAGCGTAACCACACATGACCATACTGACCCTTGCCACCGCTTTGGCGCACAAATTTACCTTCCGATTCAACAGTTTTTCTAATTGTTTCACGGTAAGCTACTTGTGGAGCACCAACATTGGCACCGACACTGAATTCACGTTTTAAGCGATCTACAATGATATCAAGGTGAAGCTCACCCATACCCGCTATGATTGTTTGTGCTGACTCTTCATCTGTTGATACTCTAAATGAAGGATCTTCTTTTGCTAATTTACCTAGCGCAATACTCATTTTTTCTTGATCGGCTTGTGTTCTAGGCTCAATGGCTACAGAAATAACAGGTTCTGGAAACTCCATACGTTCCAGCGTGATTGCATCTGCTATGGAGCACAATGTATCACCCGTTGTTGTATCTTTTAAGCCTATTGCAGCAGCTATATCTCCAGCACGAACCTCGGTAATTTCTTCACGACTATTACTATGCATTTGCACGATACGACCGATTCGTTCTTTTTTACCTTTAACTGGATTATAAACAGCATCACCTGATTTCAGTACGCCAGAATACACTCGAAAGAATGTTAGCGTGCCGACAAAGGGATCTGTCGCAATTTTAAATGCTAATGAAGCAAAAGGTTGCTCATCACTTGCTGTCCTTGAACCATCAGATTCATTCTTATCATCCAAAATACCTGTGATTGCTGGCACATCCATTGGAGATGGCATATATTCAACAACAGCATCAAGCAATGCTTGAACACCTTTATTTTTGAATGCTGAGCCACAAAATGTAGGGACGATTTGATTTGATAGTGTTTGAAGGCGAATACCTTCTTTGATTTCTTGGTCCGAAAGCTCTCCGTCTTCCAGATATTTATCCATTAACTCTTCACTAGCTTCTGCAGCAGCTTCGACTAATTGCTCTCTGTACATTTCACATTCATCGAGCATGTCTGGAGCAATATCACGCGCTTCATAGGTCACACCTAAGTCAGCATCATCCCAATAGATAGCTTTCATGCGGATAAGATCGACAAGCCCTTCAAAGTCATCTTCAGCACCGATAGGTAACTGCATTGGAACTGGGTTTGCACCCAAGCGATTTTTGATTTGTTCAACTACGCGGAGGAAGTCAGCACCAGAACGATCCATCTTATTGATGAAGGCCATTCTAGGGACTTTATATTTATTAGCTTGTCGCCACACTGTTTCAGATTGGGGCTCTACACCGCCAACAGCACAGAAAACTGCAACAGCACCATCGAGTACACGTAATGATCGCTCTACTTCAATTGTGAAATCAACGTGACCTGGCGTATCAATAATATTAATACGATGTTGTGGATATTGTTTATCCATTCCTGACCAGAAACAGGTAGTAGCAGCAGAGGTAATGGTGATACCTCGCTCTTGTTCTTGCTCCATCCAGTCCATGGTGGCAGCGCCATCATGAACTTCACCGATCTTGTGAGAGATACCTGTGTAAAACAACACGCGCTCAGTTGTCGTGGTTTTACCCGCGTCAATATGAGCCATGATACCGATGTTCCGGTATCGATCTATAGGTGTGCTTCGCGCCACAATCGGTACTCTATAAGTTAATAAATATTGTTAAAGAACGGTGTTACTGGATGGAACATACAAAAGGTCCCCAAAGGGACCTTAAGCTTAAAAACGGAAGTGAGAAAATGCCTTGTTAGCATCAGCCATGCGATGAGTATCTTCTTTCTTCTTAACTGCGCTACCTTTACTATCAAATGCATCACCAAGTTCACCAGCTAAACGCATTGACATAGACTTTTCACCACGCTTACGCGCAGCTTCTGATAACCAACGCATTGCTAATGCAACACGACGTTCAGGACGTACTTCTACAGGCACTTGGTATGTAGCACCACCAACACGGCGAGATTTAACTTCAACCATTGGTTGAATGTTATCCAATGCTTGTTGAAAAATATCTAAACCACTAGTACCTTTGCTTTCAGCAACTGAATCTAATGCATCATAAGCGATTTTTTCAGCAATCGATTTTTTACCATCTTTCATGATAACGTTGATGAATTTAGCTAATCCGATGTTATTAAACTTTGGATCTGGCAGTACTTCGCGTTTGGCAACAACCCTTCTTCTTGGCATTTATCTTTCCTAATTCTTATATTATATTAGACGTTTTGAACGACTATTATTTTGGACGCTTCGCGCCGTATTTAGAACGACCTTGGCGTCGCGCAACAACACCCGAGGTATCTAATGCACCACGAACTGTGTGATAACGTACACCCGGTAAATCTTTAACACGACCACCGCGAATTAACACTACGCTATGCTCTTGCAAGTTATGACCTTCACCACCGATATACGATGTTACTTCAAAACCATTTGTTAAACGTACACGAGCAACTTTACGCATCGCTGAGTTAGGTTTCTTAGGTGTAGTTGTGTATACACGAGTACAAACACCACGACGTTGAGGACATGCCTGCAGCGCTGGTACGTTGTTCTTTTTCTTCTGCTTCAATCTAGGTTTACGAACCAATTGATTAATTGTTGCCATTGAATTACAGCCTTACATATTCTATTTGGTAAACAGCGACTCAAATAAACCGCCATACCGGGTAAAATCAAGCATCTCACTGAGACTGCCCGACAAAGAAGAGGAATTCTACTACTTAATCAAATATTGATCAAGGTATCTTTTCAATTCAAGGAATTAACATCGTATTAACTTGTTAAAACTATATATAGGGTGCCCTGTAAACAGGGTACCCTATATTTAGATATTCCTATCTAAGATACGTTTTCAGACGCCTCAGGATTTTCATCAGCTTCAACTACAGCTGCTTTTTTTACTTTTTTCTCTACTACTGGCGCATCATTACCATGACGTTTACGGTAACGCTCTTTATGATAAGCCAAACCCGTACCTGCTGGAATTAATCGCCCTACAATTACATTTTCTTTTAGGCCACGTAAAGGATCACGCTTTCCAGTCACAGCAGCATCTGTTAAGACACGTGTAGTTTCTTGGAACGATGCAGCAGAAATAAATGAATCTGTTGCAAGTGATGCTTTAGTAATACCAAGTAGCATATGCGTATATTCAGCTTCCAGTTTATCTTCAGCACGCATTTTGTCATTAGCTTCTAATATTGTGTCATGTTCAACTTGCTCGCCTCTAAGGAAAGTAGTATCGCCTGACGATGTGATTTCGACCTTTCGCAGCATTTGACGGACAATAACCTCGATGTGTTTATCGTTAATTTTCACACCTTGTAAACGATAAACTTCTTGTACTTCAGCAACCATATAGTTAGCTAATGCAAAGACACCTTTAAGTCGTAAGATATCATGAGGATCTTCTGGCCCATCAACAACCATTTCACCTTTCTCAATATGTTCACCTTCAAATACTGAGACATGACGCCATTTTGGAATTAATTCCTCATGAACCTCACCTTCTTTAGGTGTAATAACTAAACGTTGTTTACCTTTTGTTTCTTTACCGAAACTAATCGTACCTGAGATTTCTGCCATCAACGCAGGATCTTTTGGTTTACGAGCTTCAAATAAATCAGCAACACGAGGCAGACCACCGGTGATATCACGAGTTTTACTACTTTCTTGTGGGATACGAGCTAATACATCACCGATACCGACTTCAGCACCGTCAGCAACGGTTACAATCGCACCACCTGGCAAGAAGTATTGAGCAGGGATATCTGTGCCAACAATAAATACATCATTGCCATCACTATCGACCAATTTAACCATTGGACGCATATCTTTCGCTGCAGTGCTACGCTGTTTAGGTTCACGAACAATTAGACTTGTTAAACCTGTTACTTCATCGACTTGTTTATCAACAGTAACACCTTCAATTAAGTCTTTTAATTCAACCTTACCTGTTACTTCCGTAACAACTGGATGTGTATGAGGGTCCCATGTTGCAATCACTTGACCTGCTTCTACTGAATCGTTATCAGCAACTGTGATTTCAGAACCATAAGGAATTTTATAGCGTTCACGCTCACGACCATTTTCATCAATTAGATGTAATTCACCAGAACGAGAAACAGCAATAAATTTACCACTTGAGTGTCGTACTGACTTGATATTGTGGAAACGGATAGTACCTTTAAACTTAAGTGCTACTGAGTTATCCGCAGCTGTACGTGATGCTGCACCACCAATGTGGAAAGTACGCATTGTTAGCTGCGTACCTGGCTCACCGATAGATTGAGCAGCAATAACACCCACTGCCTCACCTTGATTAATGATATGTCCACGACCTAAATCACGACCGTAACACTTAGCACAAACACCATGACGAGATTCACATGTAATTGCTGAACGTACTAAAACTTCATCGATACCGGCTTTCTCTAATTGAGTAACGGATGTTTCATCCATTAAGGTACCAGCAGCAATAACAATCTCTGTGCCCTCTGCAGTCATCACATCAATGGCAAGCACACGGCCTAATACACGTTCGCCCAATGGTTCTACAACATCACCACCTTCAATAATAGGCGACATATTCACACCATCTTCAGTACCACAATCTTCTTCTACAACAACTAAATCTTGAGATACATCTACTAAACGACGTGTCAAGTAACCGGAGTTAGCAGTTTTCAAGGCTGTATCGGCCAAACCTTTACGAGCACCATGTGTGGAGATAAAGTATTGAAGTACGTCCAAACCTTCACGGAAGTTCGCAGTGATAGGTGTTTCGATGATAGAACCATCTGGTTTTGCCATCAAACCACGCATACCAGCAAGCTGACGAATCTGAGCAGCAGAACCACGCGCACCAGAATCGGCCATCATGTAGATAGAGTTCATAGATTGCTGTTTAACTTCATTACCTTCTGCATCAATAACGGTATCAGCACCAAGACCATCCATCATCGCATTAGCAATTTGGTCATTGGTACGAGACCAGATATCGATAATTTTATTGTACCGCTCGCCATCAGTAACCAGACCTGATGCATATTGCGTAGCGATTTCTTCAACTTCAGCTTCCGCTGCAGCAAGAATATCAGCTTTTGAATCAGGGATAACCATATCGTCAACACCAACCGAAGCACCTGATTTTGTTGCTTGGCTGAAGCCAAGGTACATCAGTTGATCAGCAAAGATAACAGTATCTTTAAGACCTAATGCACGGTAAGAAATGTTAATCAAATCACCAAGGGCTTTCTTAGTCATTGAGTGATCAACAACTGAGAATGGTAAACCTTTTGGCACGATACCAAATAAGATTGCTCGACCGACGGTTGTTTCAACACGTATCGTTTTGTTCTGTTCTGGTTCGGGTAAAGAAACATCAGACTCATCAAGACGTACCGTTACCTTTGCATGTAACGCAACTTCTTTATTGTCATAAGCACGTTTTAATTCTGCAAGGTTTGCAAATTTAAGACCTTCACCTTTTGCATTTACAAGTTCACGGGTCATGTAATACAAACCCAATACCACGTCTTGTGATGGGATGATTACAGGCTCACCATTGGCTGGTGACAAGATGTTATTTGTCGCCATCATTAATGAACGCGCTTCTAATTGAGCTTCCAAAGATAATGGTACGTGTACCGCCATTTGGTCACCATCGAAATCGGCGTTAAATGCGCCACAAACTAAAGGATGAAGCTGAATCGCTTTACCTTCAATTAGTAATGGTTCAAATGCTTGGATACCTAATCTATGCAATGTTGGTGCACGGTTTAACATGATCGGATGTTCACGAATCACATCTTCCAGAATATCCCAAACTTCAGGACCTTCACGCTCTACCATTTTCTTAGCAGCTTTAATTGTCGTTGCTAAACCTTTACGTTCTAATTTTCCGTAGATAAATGGTTTGAATAGTTCCAAAGCCATTTTTTTAGGTAAACCACATTGGTGTAATTTTAAGTACGGTCCAACTACGATTACTGATCGACCAGAGTAATCAACACGCTTACCAAGTAAGTTTTGACGGAAACGACCTTGCTTACCTTTAATCATATCTGCTAATGATTTCAATGGCATACGGTTTGTACCCGTAATAGCTCGACCACGACGACCATTATCTAATAGAGCATCGACAGATTCTTGCAGCATACGTTTTTCATTTCGTACGATGATATCTGGTGCATTTAGGTCTAATAAACGTTTTAAACGGTTATTACGGTTAATAACACGACGATACAGGTCATTAAGATCTGAGGTTGCAAAACGACCACCATCTAGTGGTACTAATGGACGTAAATCTGGTGGAAGAATTGGTAATACTTCCATTACCATCCATTCTGGTTTGTTACCAGAATTTAGGAAAGCTTCCATCAACTTTAAGCGTTTAGTTAATTTCTTAATTTTAGTTTCAGATTTCGTTGCATCCATATCCTCACGGATATTTTCGATTTCTTTTTCTAAATCCATATTACGTAATAAATGCTGAACAGCTTCTGCACCCATACGGGCATCGAACTCATCTCCATGTTCTTCAACTGCATTTAAATACGTTTCATCAGACATTAACTGACCGACTTCAAGCGTAGTCATACCAGGGTCTACAACCATAAACGCTTCAAAATACAATACACGTTCGATATCACGTAATGTCATATCTAAAAATGATGAAATACGTGATGGTAATGATTTCAAGAACCAAATATGTGCAACAGGGCTTGCTAACTCAATATGAGCCATGCGCTCACGTCGAACTTTAGCAACAGTTACTTCAACGCCACATTTCTCACAGATAACACCGCGATGTTTTAAGCGTTTGTATTTACCACATAAACATTCGTAATCTTTAACTGGGCCAAAAATCTTACAACAGAATAAACCTTCACGTTCAGGTTTAAATGTACGGTAGTTAATTGTTTCTGGCTTTTTAACTTCTCCGAATGACCATGATCTCACCATCTTTGGTGAGGCTAGGCCAATTCGAATAGCATCAAACTCATCCGATGGAGCTTGTTGCTTTAACAGATTAAGTAAGTCTTTCATGTTTCTTTCTCCGCTGCCGAGTTACCGGCAATAGTTTGATTATCTTTTACTAACTTGAGAATAAATGTCGATTTAGTCTTCAACTAAATCAATATCAATACCAAGAGAACGAATCTCATGTGTTAGAACTTTGAAGGATTCAGGCATTCCTGCATCCATCCGATAATCACCATCCACAATGTTTTTGTAGATCCGTGTACGACCTTGAACATCATCTGATTTCACAGTTAACATTTCTTGAAGTGTATAAGCTGCACCATAAGCTTGTAGTGCCCATACCTCCATTTCACCAAATCGTTGACCACCAAACTGCGCTTTACCACCTAATGGTTGTTGCGTTACTAGGCTGTAAGGACCAGTAGAACGTGCATGCATTTTGTCATCAACTAAGTGATTCAATTTCAACATATGCATGTAACCAACTGTCACTGGACGTTCAAACTCATCACCAGTACGACCGTCAATTAGCGTTGCTTGACCACTACGTGGTAAACCTGCTAATTCAAGCATATCTTTAATTTCAGTTTCTTTGGCACCATCAAATACTGGTGTAGCCATTGGCACACCACCACGAAGGTTTCCAGCTAACTCAATAATTTCATCATCAGATAATGAATCTAAGTCTTCTTGTTTACCACTTGTGTTGTAAACCTTGCCTAAGAATTCACGGATTTCAGCCATTTCACGCTTTTCATCTAACATGTCTGCGATCTTGAAGCCTAGACCTTTAGCAGCCCAACCTAAATGAATCTCAAGGACCTGACCGATATTCATACGTGACGGTACACCCAATGGGTTCAACACGATATCAACTGGACGACCATCTGCTGTGTAAGGCATGTCTTCAACAGGTACGATGTTTGAGATAACACCTTTATTACCATGTCGACCGGCCATTTTATCACCAGGTTGAATACGACGTTTAACAGCTAAGAATACCTTAACCATACGTTGTACACCTGCAGCTAAATCATGGCCTGAAATCAATTTATCTTTCTTGATTTCGAACTGATCATCCATATCTTGACGATATTGTTTGATTTGTACTGATGATTGTTCAAGTTGAGCATTTAATGTTTCAGATTCCATTTGAATCTCGAACCATTTTGCATGCTCTAACTTGTTCAAGTAACTCTTGGTGACTTTAGCGCCTTTCTCTAACCCTGGTGCTTTCACTGCTACTTTGCCTGTTAAGGCATTTTCTAAACGAGAAAACACGTCATCGACAATAATACGGTGTTGATCTTTTAAATCAGCTCGTACTTTTTCAAGTTCAGCTTTCTCGATAGCAACTGCACGTTCGTCTTTATCAACACCTTCACGTGTAAAGACTTGAACATCGATAACAGTACCAAAAGTACTAGTTGGTACACGTAGAGACGAATCTTTAACATCAGCCGCTTTTTCACCAAAAATGGCACGGAGTAGTTTTTCTTCTGGTGTAAGTTGTGTTTCACCTTTTGGTGTTACTTTACCAACAAGAATGTCACCCGGTTTAACTTCAGCACCGACATAAACGATACCTGACTCATCTAATTTAGATAAAGCACCTTCGCTTACATTAGGAATATCACTGGTGATTTCCTCTGTACCTAATTTAGTATCACGCGCTAAACAGTTCAATTCCTGAATATGGATAGTCGTAAAACGATCTTCTTTAACTACCCGCTCAGAAACAAGAATCGAATCCTCATAGTTATAACCATTCCAAGGCATAAATGCGATCAGCATATTTTGACCTAATGCTAATTCACCTTTATCCGTAGATGGACCATCAGCAAGAATATCACCTTTGGCAATCATATCACCAGGCATCACTAATGGACGCTGGTTTATACAAGTGCTTTGATTAGAACGTGCATATTTGATTAGCGTATAGATATCTACACCTGAATCAGCATCACCTGCTTCTGCATCGTTGACACGAATTACAACACGACCAGCATCAACTGAATCAACAATACCTCCGCGTTTAGCCACAACCATCACACCAGAGTCACGTGCAACAGCACGTTCCATACCGGTACCAACAATTGGCTTTTCAGCACGTAATGTCGGAACTGCTTGACGTTGCATATTCGAACCCATCAAGGCACGGTTAGCATCATCATGCTCTAAGAAAGGAATTAGCGAAGCAGCAACAGAGACAACTTGTCTTGGTGATACGTCCATATAGTCAACTTGATCAGCTGGCATCAATGAAAATTCATTTTTATGACGACATGGCACCATAGTATCTTGAATTACATTTTTATCGTCCAAGTTAATCGTTGCTTGAGCAATTTTGAAATCACCTTCATCAATCGCTGACAAGTAAGTTATATCTGATGTTGCTATACCATCAACAACTTTACGGTAAGGTGTTTCAATAAAACCATATTCATTAGTACGTGCATATACAGCTAGAGAGTTGATCAAACCGATGTTTGGACCCTCTGGCGTTTCGATAGGACATACACGACCATAATGAGTAGGATGTACGTCACGAACTTCAAAGCCAGCACGTTCACGTGTTAAACCACCGGGGCCTAACGCTGAAACACGACGCTTGTGAGTTACTTCAGATAAGGGATTATTTTGATCCATAAACTGAGATAACTGGCTTGAACCAAAGAACTCTTTGATTGCAGCAGCAACAGGTTTAGCATTGATTAATTGCTGAGGCATTAAACCTTCAGACTCGGCAATACTAAGACGTTCACGTACGGCACGTTCAACACGTACTAAACCAACACGGAATTGGTTTTCTGCCATTTCACCAACACTACGTACACGACGGTTACCAAGATGATCGATATCATCCACTACACCATTACCGTTGCGGATTGAAATTAACTCAAGCAAGACATCAACAATATCTTGTGTAGATAAGATGCCTTCGCCTTCAACTTCTTCTTTACCTAAACGACGGTTAAACTTCATTCGGCCAACTGCCGATAAGTCATAACGTTCGTTTGTGAAGAATAAATTCTTGAACAAGTTGTTTGCTGAATCTTCAGTAGGTGGCTCACCCGGACGCATCATGCGGTAGATTTCAACTTTAGCTTCTAAAACACTTTTAGTTTCATCAAGGCGTAATGTATCTGAGATGTATGGACCTTTATCTAAATCGTTTGAATAGATAACTTCAACAGTTGAAAGTTCAAAACGATCAAATGTTTCTAATACTTCTTCAGTAATTTCATCATTAGCAGAAAGCAGTAGTTCACCACTATCTGTATCAATTAGGTCCTTAGAAAGAACACGTCCCAGTAAATAGTTAGCAGGAACAGTCAATGTTGTCATGTCCGCTTTAGTCATCTGTCTAACATGACGACCTGTTATTTGGTTATCAGCTTCGACTAACACATCACCGTTAGGTAATTTAATATCACAAGGCACTGTTTGACCACGCAAGCGTTGTGGGTCGAGTGCTAGTTCATATTCCTCACCTTTCTTGGTGAAAGTATCGTGATCGAAGAAGATATTTAAAATTTCTTCACTTGTGTATTCAAGGGCACGTAATAATACTGTAGCAGGCAATTTACGACGACGATCGATACGAACAAAGACACCGTCTTTGTGATCAAATTCGAAATCAAGCCATGAACCACGGTAAGGAATTACACGTGCATTAAATAAGATTTTACCGGATGAATGTGATTTACCTTTATCACTATCAAAGAATACACCTGGAGAACGGTGTAACTGAGATACGATGACACGTTCAGTACCGTTAATGACGAAGTTACCTTTCTCTGTCATTAGTGGGATTTCTCCCATATATACTTCCTGATCTTTAATCTCTTTAACTACTTTAGATTTTGCAGGCGCATCTTTGTCATAAATGACAAGACGCATTTTAACTCTTAGAGGTGCAGCATAAGTCACACCACGAAGTTGACACTCTTTCACATCAAATGATGGTGTACCCAAGCGGTAGCTGACGTATTGTAACTCAGCCTTGCCTGTGTGACTTTTAATAGGAAGAACAGAACTAAACGCCGCATGCAAGCCTTTAGAAGCGCGTTCGTCTGCAGAAATACCTTGTTGTAAGAATTCCTGATAAGAATCTACTTGCGTAGCAATCAGGTTAGGAACATTCAAGATACTTGGGCGTTTGCCAAAATCTTTACGAATCCGTTTTTTCTCGGTAAACGTATAAGCCATTTATTACACCTCAGAGATCATCCCGACTCCATGCTAATACATGAAACCTAGGAATTGTAATATTGTATTCGGTGGTCAGATAAAACCTAACTAACCAGTAACGGAAAAAGGCCGGTGGTTAAAACCACCAGCCAGTTTCTATATCGCAACTAATGTTCTGTTGCGATCGGAGCATAGCTTACTTAAGTTCAGCAGTTGCACCAGCTTCAGTAAGTTGTTTAACAACATCTTCAGCTTCAGCTTTTTCAGCGCCTTCTTTGATTGTTGCAGGAACGCCTTCAACCATGTCTTTAGCTTCTTTCAAGCCTAGACCAGTGATACCACGTACTGCTTTGATAACTTTAACTTTGTTATCACCAAAGCCTGTCATTACTACGTCAAACTCAGTTTGTTCAGCAGCAGATGCACCACCAGCGTCGCCGCCAGCAGCTGCAACAGCTACAGGAGCAGCAGCAGTTACACCGAATTTTTCTTCCATTGCTTCGATTAAATCAACAACTTCAACTACAGTCATGTTAGAAATCGCTTCTAAGATATCGTCTTTAGATACAGCCATTTTATTTTCCTATTTCTTGCT
>Ga0209707_1001631_pt1 | contig 12411 bp, 12 predicted proteins | sample EN4Hudsemesocosm_FD_184630 | JGI IMG/M metagenome (GOLD analysis project Ga0209707, IMG submission 184630) | Methane-oxidizing microbial communities from mesocosms in the Hudson Canyon - EN4B Hudson Canyon (SPAdes) (version 2) | ecosystem: Environmental > Aquatic > Marine > Cold seeps | place... | reverse complement strand
AGACGTAGCATGCTACGTCTCTACGCTTTTAGATTTAACCCTACAAAATATTCATTAATCTTCGGCATATTATAGACAGGCAATCCCGTTTGTAATTCTATGGCCTCAATGACTTCGTTTAATCGTTCTGGTATATCAGTTGCAATAACAAACCACATATTTAACTCATGATTACGCTGATAATTATGGGCGACTTCAGGAAAGGCATTGATGATTTTAGCAACTTGATCAAATTCCACTTCAGGCGCTTTGACTGCCGCCAGTGTTAATGCACCCCCCATTTGTTCAGCATGATACAGCGGCCCAAAACGTGATAATACACCGCTATCTAACAAAGCTTTAATCCGAGCAATTAAATCCGTTTCAGTTAAAGCTAATTGATCCGCGACCACTTGATAGGGAGAATCACAAACAGGAAAGCCTCCTTGCAGATGATTAATAATTTGTTTATCTACTTCATCCATCATCTCACTTTTTCCTGCTCGGGCATCGCTTGATAAAGTGCGCCACGTTGTTTAAAACATTGCTTACTGAATAACACTTCAGAACCACATTGCCCCAATCCACATGAGTCAATCAAATGCGCTAATTGCTGCAAAACTTTCTCCCTGTTTTTTCCGTGTATCATGCAATACAGATTATAAGGCCACTGCTCACCCTGTCTTGGCCGTTGATAACACAGATTAACAAAGCTGAACTGGCTGACATGTTCACCAATTTGTTTGATTAAGCTATCAGGTACATCAAACACCACCATCGCATTTGATTTATAGCCTAAACGTCGATGATTAACGATAACGCCCAGACGCTTGATCACACCTTTTTGTTGTAATACCGCTACCCGTGCCAACACCTCATGTTCTGTCAGATTTAATTCTGCAGCAATCACCTCATAAGGTCTGGAAACCAGGGACAATCCCTGTTGTAACAGTACAATTAACTGACGATCAATAACATCAATCATCAAACTCTATCTCGAAACCTAAATTGATAAAATAATCTGCCAGCAAAGGCAAATAAAGAGGCTTAAAGCCTGTCTTCATGTCAATATCAGCGATAACTGATTGTAGGTGTTTATCATCTCGAGCGATTAAAACAAACCATAAATTAAAACGGTTTTCTCGTTCATAATTATGATTGACTTCAGGGTATTGATTAATCAGTGTCGCTACTTGATGGAGTTGCTCGGCAGGTATGCTCATCGCCATTAATGAACTAACCCCCACCTGATTTGGTGAGATAACCGAACCGATACGGGCAACAAACTGTTTATCCTGTAACTCTTGAAACACAGATAATACATCTTGTTCACTGATACCCAGAGAGTCGGCAATATCCTGATAAGGCGTAGCCGATAAGGGCAGCTCTTGCTGATAATCATTCAGCAGTGTTTTATGCAAAGGGCTTAGCATTACAGACCCATTTTATGAGCTCGAGAACTAAAAAAGATACCGCTGGGTTTTTCCGCAGGTAGACGTTTTAATTCTTTAAAACTTTCCGTGTCATAAACGACCAGTTGATTATCATCACGAACAGAAACCCAGACGTGTTCGCCACGTGGAGTGAATTCCATATGTAACACCGCTTTTCCTGGTATTAATGACTTAACAACAGCTAGCGCTTTTGTATCGATGATTTGAAGGTTCTGATTATCTGGAAAAGCAAAATTCACCCACACTTGTCGAGCATCAGGCTGCGCCATTACAAAAACAGGCTGCCCAAGAACTGGAATACGCTTAACTAAAGTCCACTGTGTTTTATCGATCACTAACACTTCATGCTGACCAATAGCTGGTATCAACATATAATTTCCAGCAACAGCCCAACCTTCCAGATGTGGCATTTTATAGACTGGCAGCTTTTCATCATCTTTACCGTAATCAGGTAAGATACGTTTTACCCCCGCTTCTGGACTCCATAAGTCCAGTAACGCTAGGCCTCGCTCACCAAATAAGCCAGCAATATAATAACGACCATCGGGTGTTAATAAAGCGTCATAAGGTTGTTTTCCAATATCTTTATATTTTGTAATAACCGGACTTTTAGGGTTCTTGACATTAACTGACCAAATCTCTCCTGCATCAAATAAACTGAAGACAAACTGATGCTTGGGCGCATCGACTAGACCCACTACTTTTGATAATTGCTTATCCCCATATTCGGCTGCAATATCTGCGACTAATTCCAGTGTCTCAGTGGAAAATATTTTAATGCCGCCAGGGGTATAATTTGAAACCGCAATAAATTTTCCATCTTGTGAAATAGCACCGCCAATACTATTACCCGCCTGAATAATACGTTTGGCGATTTTATCTTGCAGCAGATCTATTTTGCTTAATCCGCCATCTCTGCCAAAAATAAAGGCATAACGTTGATCACGTGAAAATACCACCGAGGCATGGGATAAATCACCTAGTGCTTCAATTTTAGCCAATGTAGATTGCTGACTGGTGTTAATGATTAAGGCACTGCCTTTTGCACGTTCTATAACCAGGCCTAAATCACCTGTTGCACGTAATTCTGCCTGTACGTTATAACAAACGAGTATGGATAAAATGGGTAAAAGTCTAAGTTTTAACATAGTAGAAATAAATTTAATCTGTAGGGTGGGCAATGCCCACCCTACGATTTTTGAACCAGCGAAAAGTGAGCACTACTCTCTGCCATTAAGTTAAGGCAAAAGAGTCTATTTTAATTTCTCCTCACCCAACCCTCTCCATCAGGAGAGGACTTAAGAGCAAAAAATATTTTTTTAAATCTCTAAACTTAATGGCATTGAGGTGTAGGGTGGGCACTGCCCACCTTATTTTTTGAGTTTTTGAACCAGCCAGAGAGCTTCTTGTTCAGTAAGAAAGGGTTTCCAGGGCGGCATCGCTGTGCCCTTACGACCTTCTAATATAGTATGCACAAGAAAAGCATCAGATTTATCAACCAATGCATCCGCTAATAAAGACGGCCCTAACCCGCCTTTAAGCGTTAAGCCATGACAAGAACCACAATCATGCGACAGCATATTTTGCAGTTCTTGTTGTCTTTGCTGATCTGGCTCAGCAATAATTGCACTGGAGAAAACCACCAGTGCAATGATTAAAAGCTTCATTTAGTTCTTCTGACGGCTGTAATAATTAGCAATATTATTAATATCCCTATCCGTCAAAGAACCCGCAATATTGTTCATTACTTCTGAAACACGGGTTTTATCCCTATATTGCTTTAAAGCCATTTTAAGATACTCTTCATCCCGCCCTGCAAGCGGTGGAAATGGAGCATCAGAACTGGTTGCTCTAACGCCATGGCATTGAGAACAAACTGCTGCAGCTTTAGACTTTCCAGCATAAATGCTGGCAGCCTGAGCCGAAAATGAGCTGAACATTATGATTGAAACAAGTAATAACTTCATAGTCTTACTCCATTTCGTCAGGTGATAAACCACGCGTCATATACTTAACTCGACCTCTTGAAAAGATCCCGGCAGGACTTTCCATTTGGACTGAAGCCACTTTCTTTAATGAATGAGAGTCATAAACCACCACTTCATCACCCGCATAGCCCGCACTGACATAAAGGAATTTACCATCTGCACTGTATTCAGGAAAATATGCATGTCCACCCACATCAAGCGTTTTAACAACTTCTAATGATTTTTTATCAATCAATTGAATAGTACGTGCACGTCTGTCTTTAGTAATGATATCAACCGCAACATAAGGCGCATTAGCATGGGCAGCAGGTGACTCAGTACCACCAGAAACTGGGATTTGTTTAACCACTTCCATTTTGTCTAAATCCCAAACACTGACAACAGTATTGTTATCACAGGTTCCAAAGTTGGTACCAAAACCTAAAGTACGACCATCAACTTTAACTGCTGCACCACCACCTACATGAGGTACACAACCTGCTTTAAGTTTTTTGATGATTTTACGGGTTTTTAAATCAATGGCTATAACGACACTATCATCATAAGAAGCAACCATTAATTTTTGGCCTTTATGCGTTAAAAAAGCATCATGCAAATGGCGGCCTACATTTTTGATTTTGGTAATTGGAAAACCTTCTTTCAAATCAACAACCCAAACCTGCCCCGCATTTTCCAAAGCAATCGCAAAAACATCAGCAAACGGTGTACCAATAATCATGCCCGAATCTGAACTGACCATCTTGCCATCAGGATCTACACCTTCTAATTCCAATACTTTAAGTGGCTCTAGATCAGAATTTAAAATCACAGCATTATGCGGTACAAAAGAGCCCGCCATCAGGTATTTACCATCACGAGACACACCTAAAGCGGGTCCGTTATAACCTGTTTTAATACTACGCACGGCTTTCATTGAGTACAAATCAACTTTAAATATTTCAGCTGTATCTGTTTTCACATAAGCCCAACGCGAATTAGCAGGATCAAAGTCAATAATATGAGCAGCCGTACCTGTCTCAACTTCACCCACTATTTTATGCGTTTTACTGTTAATAAAAATCGCTTTAGACCCTTTACCTCGGCCATATTTTCCTCGTGCAGCCACCCCGATCAAATCATCCATACTATCTATTTGATAAGTCGGTTTTGACGGCAATGTACTTTCATCTTTAACATAAACTTTTAAAGATTTTTTCATATCTTTAATCGTCCAAGGTGGATTGCTTTGTTTAGGCGTAGCTTGCAGATGTTTAACCATCTCCCGAATATCGGCATCTTTTAGACGGCCATAGAATGGAGGCATTAAAGTCTCAAAACTACCTGTCATAATAAGTGTGCGTAATGCTGTTGGACTACGCCCTTTTAAAGTATCAGCATTGATTGCTGGAGCTAAATATCCACCGTGATCAGAACCATGACAACTAGCACAATTATCCTCATATAATTGATGCATATCTGATTTTGCATGCGCACTACCTGCCAATAACAACAAGCCAGCGCTTACCGTTAACAGTGTTTGATTGATTTTTATTATTGTTTTATTCATTTATGGTTCCTTTCTGCCCCTGGAATGATTTACAAATGATAACCTTTTATAAAACATAATCAAGTTGATTAATTGTGTTGTTTTTTTAAAAATCTACTAACATCAGGCCGAGAGCGAACCCTCCAGCAATTATTAAAAAAAAACCAGTGGCGAACCACTGGCTAGAGACTAACGTTCTTAAAGTTAGATTTGTCAACGTCCATGCTATAATGCCCCTACGGAGAAATCCATGAATCATCATTGATTAATTGAGATAATAAATCATTTAATTCAATTTCGATTCGACACTACTTTATAAGTTACTCGCCTTCCTGTCAACTTAATTGGCTTGTTACATATAGAATTTTCTAACGTCTTTAAAAGTTATGAAAAAAATCAATCTGTTTGAATACATTCAATGCATGTCTGCACTAATCCGTGCTGACAAGCACAAAATATGTGCCGAACTTAGGCTACAACTGGTACATTTTGAAGTATTGGACTATTTATCTCAGTCCAACCAATATACTGATACCCCTGCTGCCACAGCCTCTTATTTTGGAATGACTCGAGGAACCGTCTCTCAATCGCTGATTGTTCTTGAAAAAAAAGGCTATATTGAAAAAAATAAGGATGAAACAGATAAGCGTATTATCCATGTAAAGTTACTTCCACCGGGCCTCGCAATCTTAAAAAAAGCGCGTAGAACCAAGTTATTCAATAAAGCGACCTTGCTATTAAAACAAAATATATCAGGGCCTATTCCCAAACATATTTTCAAAAACCTGCTGAATAACTTACAAAAGGCATCGGCCAATAGTAATAGTTCTTTCTCATCAATACCTGAAAACAAGTTTCAGAGCATGAAACAGGCAACGGTGTTCGATTTAATTGAATATATGGCTGCACTCATTCGCTCGGAAGAACGTAAAAAATGCACTGAATTAAAATTACAAATGGTTCATTTCCAGGTTCTGGAGTATTTATCTGCTTGTAACAAATACAGTGATACCCCTGCTGCCATTGCAAATTACTTAGGTATTACTCGTGGGACTATTTCTCAAACCCTGATTATTCTAGAGAAAAATGGATTTATATTAAAAACTCAGGATACTGCTGATAAGCGTGTGTATCACATACAGCTACTTGATAAAGGTTCAACTATTTTAAACAAGACAAAACCAACCGAATTGTTTAAAAAGGCATCTGTACTTATAGAATCAGATTCAGCTATCATGGCTAATGAAGACATTTTCGTAACAGCCCTTACCGCCTTACAAAAAGCCAATAATTCATATTCTTTTGGTTTATGCAAAAGCTGCAAACACTTTAGCAAAAAATCGACAGGCTTCTTCTGTCAACTTACCCACGAACCACTCAGTAAAAGTGATAGCGAAAAAATCTGCCAAGAACACCAGGCTGTTTAATGATTTAAAAGTGCTTCACTCTATAAGAATATTTTCTGGTTTCTGAATGATCACTTAACAATCCAGCTGCAGGTATATTAGAAGACAGATGATAATTTTCTCTATCAATAGGTTTTTTTTTAGGCTTTCCTGATTACCATAAGCTTCAACCAATTCCCATAGCTTAGACAGTATTGTCTGCTAGTAACGAATAATACTGGAATGAGTTCCATGACAACTATGATGTAGGAGCGTCCGCCCTCGGCGCGAATATAACAGGCTCTTGCTTTAGATCAATAGCTCTATTTAAAATCGCGCCGAGGGCGGACGCTCCTACCTGCTCCTCATTCAAATTAAAGGTCTACACAGTGGCGGAAAGTGATGCGTAATCAGGTAGTCTTTTATAGCATGTCGATTATATCCAGGCTTTCCTTCATAATATTTTTTTCATCGTAATTCCCCAGCCTTCATTAAATCAAAAAATATTCGTACATAAAATTAGCGAATCGACATTAGGTTGGATTGAATTTTAACCGTTTTTTTCAAACTATCAATAATTACATTTCGATTCGATACTATTTTAAATTTCTATAAAAGCAATAAAGGCATCGTTAATAGAAACAAAAACACTACGGATAATTATTTTATGTATCTGAAATGTCAGCTTTTATTACATATACAAGGCAATAGAGTGACTTTACACCCCCCTCTCACAAGGTATCGAATCGATATTTATTTGACATGCTTATTTGTTTTTCATATAGTTACGACTCGACACTATAAAAATAAGCCCATATTTTAGGCTTATCCTTGCTGTTTTAAACAATAAAGAAGGTACTTAAAATGTCACAAGTCATAAAAGAAACTGAAGATAACGCTGAAAAAGATTATTTTATATTGTATATAGTACTCTTTGCCTCAATTGCAATCGGTGGATTACTCGCCGTTAAAAGTAGCGAAAGTGATAAGTTTGCCCCTATCAAAGATCAACTAAGCGAAGAATCCCGATTGATGAATATTCGCGTTTTAAACTAAGCTCCTGCTTGCAAGCTTAATCCATTCACATATAACAATAATTAAAATGGAGAATTCCTATGAAACTTAACGTAATAGGTTTTGCACTGACCCTATGTTTTTTTTCCACCTCATCCTTTGCTACCGAATATATTTACCGCGATTTAATGGCTAACACATTACCTTCCGTAAAATGTGAATCACCCGCCAAAGCTGCAATCACAGCTGAAAAACCTTATAAACTCAAAAGATATGCCAAAAAATTCTGTCAAACACAAGGCTATGGATGGGGACTTGAAGAAATAAAAGATAATGGTAAAGTCAGCTGTAATGAATGCAGTGATAATGCTGCACTACAGGAATGTTTTATGAAAGATGTTGTGGTCTCTTGTAAGCGTATAAGACCAGGCTCAGTTGGGATGCTTCCAGGTAAAGGCTAGTATGGTAAATTTATCGTAGAGACGTTGCATGCAACGTCTCTACAGCCGATTAAAATAATTAAGGTCTGCTACACTATCTCTATATTCAATTATTAGGGTAAAACCATGTGGCTTAGAAATCGTCTACTCCCATTGATCATCTTATCTGTTTTCAGCCCTCTCCTATTTGCTGAAACCCGAATAGCCATACTGGATTTTGAGCTAAAAGATTTAACCTTGGCGCCGCGGATACCCGCTGAAATCAAACGGACTGCATCTATCAAACCCTTGCTTGAAGCAGAGCTTAAATCAGCAGACTATTCCATTATTAATATTGATATAAATAGCCAACAAGCAGCCGATGCAGGGGTAGGCTACTTATTTGACCATCATGATGCCGCAGCCCATTTAGCAAAACAATTTAACGCTGACTATGTGCTAGTTGGCAGGCTACATAAACCCAGCTTTTTATTTGCTTATATGATGGGGCATTTAGTTAGAGTTGCAGATGCTAAATTAATAGGAAATTATATTTCTGAAGCAAAAGGACCTAATATAAAGCTCACCAGAAAAACAGTTGAAAGTCTGGCAGTCAAAATTGATAAGACATTAGAAAACAGATATACGCCGCCAGTTAAACAACATTAGTTATTGTTGATAGATTAGACACTGCACGCACTACTTCAACTCGTTAGCTTATATTTCAGTCAATCACATATTTGCAGTGAAGTATAAGCATTAGAAATATACGGTTTTTTTAATCTAGAAATTGGTTACCTATCTGTTTAGTAAACCAGTGCCAGCCAAATATTTTGAGAAATTACTGGAAAAAATAATGCTGCAAAAGCATACCCCTTGAAAGGATTAGATAGGAAAAAGATATTAATGTAGAGGCATTATAATTTATTTGAAAGTTGTCAGCTAAAGTTAGATTTACAAATTCTAACAATAATATGCATCACGTTAGATAGACTTGGTATAAAATATAAGACAAGTCTAATATTACATGCCAGCTAGTTTACTATTTACGCTGTTTTTAAGATAAAAAGTCTACAATTCCAATTTCAGATAAAGGTTTCCAAATGAGTTTTTCCTGGCTATCCCAGCGCAAAGCACTACCTATAGTTCTTATTACCTGTTTAATATTAACTATTATAATAGTTAAAAGCAGACCTTCCATGAAACATGTACCAACAGAGGGTTTTATTAGCACCGTTAATACAATCAAGGTTAATCTATATTCTGTTAAACCAGCTATTAAAGGCTTTGGCGTTGTTAAACCTGATATTCAGTTTGAAGCTAAATCAGAAGTCTCTGGAAAGATTGTTTTTTTACATCCACAGTTAAAAGACGGCGCTGTATTCCCAAAAGACACGGTTGTTATACGTATTGAAGCAGATGATTTCCAGTCCTCTTTAAAACAGGCCCAAGCGAGTTCTGACTTTAATTCAGCGAAAATCAATGAAACTAAAGTCAATATAAAAAACACCCAAATAGAACACAAACTCGCTACAGCTAAATTAGAGTTAGCAAAAACAGATTACAATCGAATCAAAAAACTATTAAAGACGAACCTGGTTTCTCAGTCTAGTGCAGATGCCAAACATTCAGATGTGCTTAAACTGCAACAAGAAGTTCAAAACCTTAGTAGTCGACTAAAAACCTTACCTCAGCAATTACGCAGCCTGGAAGCTAATCTTTCAAATACCAAAGCTGCCAGCTCCAGCCAACAACGAAACCTGGACCGAACAACCATAACCCTGCCCTTTAATGCGCGAATATCTCAACTTAATGTTGAAAATAATCAGTATGTTAGCCAAGGCAGTGCCTTATTTAGTGCGCAAACCACTGACAAGGTATTAATTAATGCTCAATTTCCCCTGTTGCAATTTCGTACCCTGGCAAAAGATTTTAGAGTGGAACAGGCGTTAATTAGAGAAGCCTTTCAAAGTGGTTTTTCCAGTGATTTATTCACCACTTTAGGCTTAACAGCTGATGTGAAACTCAGTGAAAATATTAATAGTCACTGGAAAGCCAAAGTTGAGCGTATTAGCAGCAAACTGGACCCCAAAACACGGACCCTTGGTGTTTTTGTCAGTGTTGATAAACCCAATACTCAGATAGTCCCTGGGGTTAAACCCCCATTACTCGAAGGCATGTATAGCGAAGTCACCATCAGAGGTAAAGCTAAGGACTTCTTTGTTATTCCTCGAGATGCTTTACATGAGGGTGAGTTATTTATCGTCAATGCAGATAATAAACTTGAACGTAGAATAATTAAACCAACACTATTACAAGACAATATGGCTTTATTTGAAGAAGGATTATCCATTGATGAAAGAGTCATCGTATCGGACTTGTTTCCAGCCATAGAAGACATGTCTATCAAAGCAAGCGATGATAATAGAACTGAACAGTCAATCATTGACTGGGTTAAGCTACAGGCGAAAAACTGATGATTCGCTTTTTTACACTACATCCCACCGCAGCAAACTTATTGATGCTGCTATTAATGTTTATCGGCATCACCACTCTACCCTCAATAAAACGGGAAACCTTACCTGAGATCAAACATTATGAGGTAGAGGTTAAAATCGTTTATCCAGGTGCTACACCCAATGATATAGAAGAAAAAATATGTCTGCCGCTGGAAGATGCCATAGAAGGCATTAGCTTTGTGGAAGAAGTCAGCTGTCAGGCACATGATTCTTATTCTGTCTCTGTGATAAAAATGTATGAATCTGGTGATTTCCGTGTTTTTATGGATGATATTAACAGCGCGATTGATGAAATTGACAGCTTCCCGACTGAATCTGAAGAAGCTATTATTACTGAAGTGGGTCGTACTCAAGATGTCGTAACCGTGGCTTTAACAGCCGATATTAAACGTCAGGAATTAAAAGATCTGGCTGAAAAAATCAAAGCAAAAATGCTACTGGAACCTGGCATTCCGCTAGTAGAAATAGAAGGTTTTTCCAAACGTCAATTTCAAATCCAGGTTTCTCAAGCCAATCTTCGTCAATATGGCTTAAGTATTCAGGACCTTGCCAACATTATCGGTAGACAGGACCTGGATTTACCTGCCGGCGAAATTAACACCCTGTCCAGAGATTATCAGGTTCGCTTTAATGATGAAGCACGCTCACCACAACAATTAGCCGAACTGATCGTTATAAGCAGTGAGCAAGGCACAGAAATCAAATTGGGCGATATAGCAACCATAGTCGACCAATTTGATGAAACATCAGACAACATCGTTTATGACGGTAAACCTGCGGCTTTTTTAAAAATACGCAAAAATTCACGCGATGACAGTCTACGCATATTAGAGGTTGTACAACAATTTATCGATAAAGAGCGTCAAAACCTGCCTGCCGAAGTTGGCTTTAATTTGACCCAGGACTTTACCAGTATCGTTAAAAGTCGCATCCAATTGTTAATCAGTAATGCCTGGCAGGGTTTGCTTCTGGTATTTGCCGTGATGTGGTTGTTTTTTGGCACCCGCTTCGCTTTTTGGGTAGTAATGGGCTTACCCGTTTCCTTTTTAGCCAGTGCTTATTTGCTTGCTCAATGGGGCATCAGCATCAACATGCTGTCTATGGTTGCGCTACTGCTTTCTTTAGGGATTTTAATGGATGATGCCATCGTCATCAGTGAAAGTATTGGTCATCAACTGAGTTTAGGAAAGTCTCCTGTTAATGCTGCGATTGAAGGTACTCAGGCCGTTGCCAGAGGCGTACTCTCTTCTTTTATCACCACACTTTGTGTCTTTACTGGCCTGCTTTTTCTCAGTGGTGATATAGGGCAAAACCTAAGGACCATTCCCGCGGTACTGATTTCGGTCATAACCATATCATTGGTCGAAGCCTTTTTAATCTTACCGCATCATTTAAAACACTCATTAGAAAAATCTAACGACCAAAGAAAATCTAAAATACGAGAAAAATTCACCTTACACTTTAACCAGTTACATGAAAAAATACATGACTGGGTTGCCACTCTTATTCGTTTCCGCTATGCCTTTATCGGCTCAGTCATTGGTTTTTTATTTTTATCAGTTGGCCTGTTAGCCTCTGGGATTGTTAAATTCTCAGCCTTCCCAGATATCGAAGGTGATATTTTACAGGCTCGAATACTGATGCCAGTCGGCACATCACTCGCCGAAACAGAACGTACTGTTAAACAATTATCGGACAGCTTAAGTCAGGTCAATAGCGATTACAAAGATAACTATGGTGAAGAACTGGTTCAGGCCGTCACATTAAGTTATGGCATGAATGCCGATGCCTTTGAAACAGGTGCGCATGTCGCAACCGTCAGTGCCGATTTATTAATCTCCGAACAGCGCCAGCAATCCATTAATGAGCTGGCGAGTTTATGGCGAGAAGCAACAGGTGAAACGCCTGCCGCATTAACAGTTTCCATTAAGGAACCCATTATTGGGCCTGCTGGGCGCGCTATTTACATTCGTGTACAAGGTGAAGATTTAAAACAAATTTCTCAAGCCTCTCATCACCTGCAAAATTGGCTTAGCGGTTATACTGGCGTCAGTAATTTAATGGATGATTTAAGACCCGGGAAACCAGAATTTACCTTGCATTTAAAATCAGGTGCTTATGCCCTGGG
>Ga0209707_1001629_pt1 | contig 12422 bp, 8 predicted proteins | sample EN4Hudsemesocosm_FD_184630 | JGI IMG/M metagenome (GOLD analysis project Ga0209707, IMG submission 184630) | Methane-oxidizing microbial communities from mesocosms in the Hudson Canyon - EN4B Hudson Canyon (SPAdes) (version 2) | ecosystem: Environmental > Aquatic > Marine > Cold seeps | place... | reverse complement strand
TAATGACATGGGGCGCAGGTTTTAACCTGCACTTGTATTAAGAACTGATATTACGCAGAGCTTTCGCCTCTTTTTGAAAGGCGGGGAGGGCTAGGTGGTGAGAAGTTAAAATAAGTTGTTGTAAGCTCCTCTTAATTTCTTACAAAGACATGAAAGAAATATTGACAACATACTTTCTATTTCCCCTCACCCAACCCTCTCCCTTTGGAGAGGGCTTTTAAGAACAAAAGTAATTAAAAACCCACATGTAACGGTGACATAGCATTTTGAAAAGACGCACTAAGATTCCCGCTCCAATATTTGGGGCGAAGGCTTTAGCCTTCTAAGTAAAGCAGACTAAAGAGGCTATGAAAGTATTCCGAAATCAGGTTAAAAAACCTACTTCGGCAACAGACAATCAATAAGTTACAACATATTTTTTGCTGTTTTTGGTCGTTTTATTGAATACTTTCACAGTCTCTAAAGTCTGCGCCCCAGCAATATTTAGCTTACTTATATTCAATAAGCGCACTTTTTTTACCCAATAATTGATTAAAGAAAAACTTCGCTTGACCTATCGCTTGTGGAAATTTCACTAACACACAAAAATAAGCATACAGCCACCCTTCTTTAAGGGCGATTCGCCCTACTTGTATAGGATAAATAAAAAATAAGCCTAACAAACGCATATCATATAAAGACAATAATCCAAACACGACTGGCAATAGTAAACCCCAGCCAAAAACACGTACATTATTCTTAAACCAATAGTTTTCTGGAAATTTCCTATGTAGCCAAGCTACTTCAGCAAAGGCATGACCAGTTCTTACAGCGCGTTTAGCCCACTGAGAAAATTTAAGTATATTAACATCGTGCCAGACCATATCGTAAGGAATACTTAATATTTTCCAGCCCACCCGCCTTAAACGCAAACATAAGTCTGGCTCCTCTCCCGCAATCAATGCTTGATTAAATCCACCGACCGTATTAAAAGCCTTGACTGAAATAAAAGTATTACCACCACATGTTTCAGTGTATCCTGCTGGAATTTTCCAGCCACGGTCCGCTTCATAATTATAAATAGAAGCCTCTGGAAAGCGCTCTTTACACAAACCAAAAACCACAGCTAGCGAGTCTTTTTCTTTATCAAGCATAAAAGCAGACAGCGCATTGTCAAACCAGCCTTCAATAATCTCACAATCCCCATCCACAAACTGCACATACTTAATATCAGAAGATTCGCTTAATAGCCTATCAAAACCCTCATTTCTCGCTCTAGCCGCGGAAAAAGGCTGGCTCATATCTAAATCAACAATATGCACCCCTAAACTACTCGCAAAAGAAACACTATCATCTGAAGAGCCAGAGTCCACATAAACAATATGAGAAACTACCTCAACAACGGAGCGTAAGCATTTTTTCAAACGCGCCCCTTCATTCCGGCCGATAACAACAACACCAATACTCTTATATTTCATATATTGCTAATAAATGCATAATAGTAATCATAAACAAACTAGCTAGGATGTTAACCTTTAAAGCACCATATATACAGATAAAAATTCATATGTACCAAGGTACAGTAACATTACCGTATATCTATTGGTATAATTCGAGTCACTTACACCACCATCTAAGGGGAAACCTAATGAATATTAAAGCAATCAGTTTAGTCTTAGGGCTAAGCATTACCGGCAACCTAGCTGCTGCAGAGCGCATGTGCTTTGGGCAAGTACCCGTAGAAACCAGTACTGATTTAGTTGCTAAAATTACAATTGGCGAGAGCGATTATTTTAAAAGACTAAAATGTAGCCATTATTTCTCCTACTATGAAAAAAATGTAAACTTCACGCAAGCAGAGTGCGAAGCAATCAAAGACCAACTTTTTGCAGATAAAGGTTATGCTCCATACGGTGTATTCCTTCGTGGTACAGACTCAACAGGCAAAGATAATATCGCGTCTTACGATTGGGCAATTAAAAACAGTGTCACTAATGAGGTCTTAACCACTTACAATGCTTTCAATGCGGCTTATGTATTTGAGCAAGCTGGCGAATACAGTGCAACGTTAACAATTACCGATAAAAATGGCACTACAAGCACGGATACAAAAAACATTACCGTCTGGGCGCGTGATGGAAAAGACTACTTTGTAGATAGTGCAATTGGAGATGATCGATATGATGGGCTATCTCAAACACCTGACACAACTTGTGATGCCAATATTGCCCCACTAAACTCATGTACTGGCCCTTGGAAAACAGCGACTAGAGCATTAGGTGAAATGTCCCCCTACCAAGTCACAAATTATCCTAATGGCGAATACACAGCAGAAAATATTTGCTCAAGCACTGAAACCGTCGACATTCGTCGCTATCCGCAAGGAAATTTTAAACTCTTTAGAAGTAGTACTTTTGTAGAGTCCGAAGCCCTAAAAGATATTGACGGCGAGTACTTACCTGTCGTGCCGACACAACTCTGTAGCGACACAGTCGCTAAGCGTGACACAATACTAAGGCCTGGCGACCAAGTTTTATTTAATCGCGGCCAACAATTTAAGCTAGAAACTGGTGTTAATACGACTTATAAGTACACTGCTACCGGCGATGATATCATTTATTATTATGAAAAATTAGACACGCAACCTATTGTCGTTGTAGGCCACTGGAGCCAAGCAAAAGGCGTTCACTTTGGTGCCTATGGGTCAGGAACCTCCCCCGCCATAAACAACACAGGTAAAACATCAAACACCGCACTCCATTTTCAAGGCGTTGGAATGCTTGGCTTTAGCATGAGTAATTTAGACTTCAATTTAAATTCAAATACGCCTAACCCATTCGAAACCCGCGCAACATTTGTAACTATGAATGGCAACCCCACTAGCACAGTTTTTAACAACATAAATATAAAGGGAATGAATCAAGGCATTATCGCATCTGTAGATGAAAGTACGCACGGCCTATTCATCTTTAACTCTACGTTTTATGACTCAAAAGTCACACAACTCTATACAAGCAATAGCTATAACGATGTTGCCGTCGTCAATAATAGCTTTGATTATTCATACAACCATTTACTCTATACCAGCATTTCGCATGGTTTAATTCATAATAACACCTTAAGTCGCCCAGCCTTTGGCCGAACAGCATTCCGTCTTTCTGGTGAAAATTTCACAAATCCAAATAACTATGTCTGGATTTCAGATAACAAGATATCTGGCTGGATAGACCCACGAACTTTCGCTGAATTTGGCCCCGGCCTTGGTGATGGCAAACGCTACAATTATAGCCTTATTAATATTTCTCCAAACGCTCCCGCAGAGAAAGCCATTCACGATGTTGTCTTTACACGCAATACCGTTACTGATGCTGAAAACATCATGAACATAGGTGTAGGTGAAAATATATCTATTCACCATAACACATTCCAAACTGCTGATACATCTAGTACTAATCGCATTCAATTGAGTCCAATTTTCGCTCTACGCCCTCTCAGAAACATATCTATAGACAATAATAAATTTATTGATAGTGCTATAGCTGAAGGCCCATATACTAGTAGTTTTATCAGTTTGCCAAATTACTCCGGTACTAAATGTTCTGACCAATTTACTCATCAGAAAATAAATATTACAAATAACGCATTTTATAGCGCAGACAACCAAAAAAGAATGTTCCTTTTCACTCCGCTCAGCCAAGGTAAGGATCTACTTGGAAATAGCTTACCCGACCTGTCATTGGAACAAGCAGAAACCTTCTTAAAAAAAGAACTGATACTTACTAATAATAATTTTATTACACCCGATATTGCAACACCAAGTATACAAATCGGTGGAGCAAGTCGTGCTTATGACAACCTGAATGAGACTAATATTGATTGGACAAATTATTTTCAAGGAACTGAGGGTGATTTAGGAGACTATCGCCTTTACAATCAACAAAGTTTATTTTCCCAACAAATTGGAAGCAATACATTTAGCTTAACTGACTCCATTTCTATAGCTACCTTTTTAGCCTCAGAAAATACAATAGTGGCCGTAGAACTTACTTGGGACGACTTAATTGCTTACGCGGTAGAAAACAACATAAAACCCGCTGAGATTGAGGTAATGATTCTTAATCAAGTTTTAGCCTCTAACCCAAGCTCAGCCATAGGAGTAAATTATTCAAGCGACGTAGGTGTATTTGAACAGATTGGCCAGTGGTTTTCATCTATCCCTGACTTGTTTAAGTCGAATGAAGACCAATGGAGTGATGCAGAACAACTTGCTATAAGATATGAAATACAAAATACTTCAATTATGAAGTCGATGACTAAGAAATAAATCTATTTAACTAATCTAAGCTCCATAAAAAAGCCCTACATGGATAATATCCATGTAGGGCTTTTTTGTATTTTAATTCAGCTAAGATCTATTATGTAAAACCGTACAATCAATCGCACATTATTTTCTTATAACCACAATAAATAAACGCCCAATATTTATTTCTACCTAGTTGCTGTTGTCGCCAGTCGAGTCTTAAAATATAAAGACCAAAGTAAATAACTGCGTTTAAAAGCACCCTTTAATCTAGCATCAACTTTTAATTTAATTAGCCTTTTAATTAAATTAACTATATCAACAAACGTAGATAATACAAGGTGAGTCAATACTGATCTATGACCAAAATTTTTACGAAAATAAAGCAATTCACTCTCATTTTTCAGTACATCTAATTGCCCACCAACCAATGACAAAGTGCCTTCAGTTTTTGCACTCTCACCGCCTATATGAACCACAGTCGTATCTGCATAAAAATGCACCTGCCAACCTGCTTTTTTGGTAGCAAAACAATGATCAACCTCTTCATAATAAAGAAAGTAACGCGGATCAAATAAGCCTACTTCATCAATGACTTCTTTTCGAATCAAGTAATAACAGCCGGGCACCCAGTCACATTGCCGGGGCTGATTATGTCCCCACTCCATATCATCAATATCTTGCACAGACTTAAATAAGGATAACAATCCCATACTACGCCAAAAAATACTCCAGGGTCGAGGAAAGTAACGGCAAGAAGGCTGTAACTCACCTTCTCTACCTAAAAGTTTAACACCTAAAACACCACATTCCCTATGTGCATCCATATACGCAATTGTCTTATCAATCGTATCTTCAGATACAAAAGCATCTGTATTTAAAAGTAGAACATAGCGCCCATGAATAAAAGGAAGACATTGATTATTCGCACGACCAAAACCAACATTTTTATCATTAAAAATTAACTTACAATCTGAATATTCACTTTTTAACAATGCAACAGAATCATCTACCGAGGCATTATCAACCAGAACAATCTCATGCGATACATTCTTAGCAGACGCACGCAACGCACCAATACATTGCGACAATAACCCTGCCGTATTGTAATTAACAATTAACGTCGTTAAATCCATAATAATTTTATCCGCAAAACCAAATACATTTTCTGTACCTTATATAAAATATTTGTAACTACTAAATTTTTTCAATTAAAATCAATAGTATATGCATACCATAGGTCTATTTGTACTTATTTTTAGCCTACAAATGAGTATAAATCGAATTAATACTTAGCGAGATACATTAATGCCTCTTCAATACTTTCCACTGAAACCTTAAAATCATCAAATGCATGATTTTTAACTTTTGCCGGGATATCAATATCACGAACTATTTGTGGAGTAATCTCACCACGACACGCCACCCAATTCCCATCAAGCATAGCGACATATTTCCTAAATGAATTCACTACTAGTCCTGGCGAAAATAACTCTAATAAATTCAATTTTTTATTTCCAAGATCAGCGAAAGCAAGCGCACCTAGAGCAGCGCCGTGAATAGCTACAATATTTGTAGCATTTTTCATTATTGACCACTGTTCGACAATGCTTATTTCCTCAAAATAGACTTTTTCATACCCTACTCCACATAAACACTCATCTACTTCGGCTTCATTAATTAATTTTCTCGTATTTCTTCTCGAAAGGAATATTTTATCGGGGAAGCTTGTCTTTATTGTTGGGATATCAATACATTTCACATAAGGTAACAAATGAAAAAAGTTATTAATATTAACCTTAACATGTACTGAATTACACGCAACTTTCCTTGATGTTAAAAGAACCTCATAACCTGCCAACTGTATAACGTCTATAGCTAACTTGGGCGCATTCCTATCTAATAAAACGATAACATCATTACAAGTAATTCCTAACTTGCTGTTTATGAAACCTAATGCTGTCAAATGATGCTGGATTAGATGTGTCATATTGTTGTTATCAATATACCTTGCATCATAAACAAGTTGCTCACCTAACTTTTCAACAAGTCCAAACTTCCTTTGCTCATTAAATAAATAAATCTTACTTCGAATGCCTACATTTCGTAACTCTGGATAACTTGGTAAAGTAGTATGCTCAAAAAAAACAGTAACTTTCTCATCAGGTATCGTTAAGCTTTTTTGTATAACCCTTTCAACTGCTGGCTCATAAATACTTGAAATCCTTGATGGGTAGCCAAATAATATAGACTCAGGAACAGCTACTTGTTTAAAGAAAAAATCCTCACTCATAATATATATCGCTCTTATAATAAAGCCACTTTAATAATTCTTTTCTTCTAACAATACCTTCGCCAAAATGAAAATCTACTCATTATTGTAAATTTTAAAGCATATAAGCGATTGATTCATATGAACCGAAAATTGTCGTTTTTGGCTCATATAAAAATTGGCGAAGGTATTGTTCTAAAATACTACATTAGAATTCTCTTAATTACTTGCTTAACAGCGCTATACTGATAGTTAACCCAGCGCACTGATTTTTCGACAGGCATCCATATTAATCCCTTTGTCCACTCATCCGGTCTCGGCTTAAACACCGTAGAATGCTTCTCACCTTCCCACCAATCTGGCATATCCTTAGTGTAATAATACGTTGCAAATGATTTACGCATAATCTCAGGAGGACAGGTGATCGGTGTAACCCCATGAAAGCTTATCTCACTAGTTAAAAAACCACACGCCCTATTAAACTTTGGTTCAAACGAACCATAACACTTCTTAACATCCTTGCCCCATATATCAAGATAGCCCCCGTACTCCTCTTCCCAGTCTTTATTAAAATATATTAAAATATTTAAACGACGAAAAGACTGCGTAGCTTCGTTATAGTTAAAATCCACATGCACATCCAAATGCCCGCCAGAATTAGTCTCGTGAATCCCTCCACCTGTTAAACTCAGATCCGCCATCAAATCAGGCACGCCCGTGAGCTCAGACCACATCTGCACATATTCATCTGATGCGAGCAAGTCACTGAGCTTTTTAATTGCTGGTGGAAATTTTGAAGCATCCGTAATTTGAATCTTTCGTTTTTCATTAACCGCACTAAATTCTTTACCTAGTTTTTGTGCTTCTTGATAAGCTGGAAATGAATCAAGTACCTCATTAGCAAAATCCTCATTTAAAAAATTATCGATACAAAAATAAGGGAATGGCTCTTGCGATAAAAACTCTTTTTTGAATTGCTGTTTATCAATTGGATTAATTAAATCTAACATATTTAGTCACCTACTCTTAGTTTATAAAGATTTTTTATCTATAATTTTCCTATAAAACGCTTCTGTTTGTCGTGCAACTACTTCTGGTAAAAACCTATCTTGACTATCTTTTATTGCATTTTTTGAAAGTCGCTGCATTTTTTCAGGGTCACCCAATAATTGAGATAATTTTTCAGCCATATTTTCTGCTGACTCAGAAATTGCAAGCAAACCGTTAAATTCGTCTATTATAATCTCCTTCATCCCTCCGACAGAGGTTGCAACAACAGGGGACCCCGTAGCTACAGCTTCCAACAAAGACATAGGAAAATTATCATATCGTGATGGCATTAGCGTGACCGACGCACTCTTTCTTAATATAGAAATTTCATTACTCCCACAATGCCCTAAAAAATTAATTCGTTTTTTAATACCTGGTTCTGAAATAAAAGCATCAAGATATTCATTAAATGAATACGATACAGAATCAACCAATACACCTCTATCTGGACCTACGAATAAAAGCTCTACATCATAATTGCTTGATGCAACAATACGAAAAGCATCTAATGCTAAATCGCCACCTTTATGTAAATCAAAACGCCCAACAACTAATATAGTCTGTTTTTCATCTGCTTTATATTGCCACTGATTTTCTTGTAACACTGCAGGAACAGGGTTAGGAATGACCTGTGCATTAGACAATGAAATACCGTAAAACTCTCTTACCCTATTCAAAACATCTAAACTAGGTGCTGTAACGCCATCCGAAAGTCTAATTGCCTCACCCTCAGCCTCCACTCTTGCACTGTAACCATTTTCTGTATCTAAATTCATAATTGGCCCATGAATAAACCACGGGCCATGTAATCTTGTAATAATAGGTATCCCTCCCTCTCTTACTAAATACTTTGCCTTCCCAAAAGATTCTTCAACTTCTAAAATATCAACGTTACCTGCTACCGTATTTATTCCTTTAAAAATAGCAGTGTAATAATTTTTCACCTGACAATCTTTGTACCAATCTTTTATATTTTTTGGTATTAATTTAACTCTAAATATCTTATTACAAACCCTGAGAAATACCTTTCTATTTCCAATAAAATCCGTTAAATCTATTATTTTATAGTTACTTAAATTTTCACTACATAATTTATTTGTGGCAATAATGGGTATAACTATACTATCAAACCCAGACACTATATTTTGAATATACGTTACGATCCCATTTGGGAATGCACTTAATGGCCATCCTGGAGAAATATAACAAACATACAATATATTTTTATTCATTTATAAATCCACCTAAAGCAATAATTTCATTAATTAAATCTATTATTAATAACGTAAACCCCGAGTAATCAATTGCTAACGAGGTAAGTATATAAGAAACCAGAATCATTGGCAGCACCCTTATTTCTAAATACAAGGAAAATATATTTTGTTTGTTCATTTCTATATATTGCACAGGGAGTCCAGCTACCCCTCCTATGACTACTCCCCATATAGCCCCCAAAAGACCATAATAATTAAAAAGAATCGGAAGCCCTATAAAAACAGTTATGAATCTACAAAGCATCACCTTCATTCTAATTTTTGTAATATTTAATGCACTTAAACATTCCAGCCCCAATTTAGACATGCAGACACCTATTAAGGAAAATGATAAAATCTGCATCATCTGTCCTGCCGAAGAATACCTTTCATCATACAAAAACTCAATTATTGTCGGTGCTATAGCAATTAAAATACCAATAATAATAAAAATAAATAAATCCATCCTAAGCCTAATATAGTAATACTTCTCTTTAAGTTTATTAGGACTTGAATTTACAATTTCACATAACAAAGGAAAGCCTATTTTATAATTCAACTGCTCAAGAATACCTTCTATAGCTCCAATTAACATAATCGCAATACTATACACCCCTAATTCAGCTGCTGAGATATGACTTGCAAAAATCAACTTATCACCTTGCTGCGCTAAATAGGTTAAGGCTGATGCAATAAATATCCATTTACCAAAAGCAAAGACTTCTTTTACTATTTCTTTATTCCACGCTAAGTGGTGTCGATATGAAAAAATTTTATAGGTTAAAGCTACATTAACAATTGTCGCTATAATACTTGCTGCAACTAATGCCCAAATAGAACGAAAATGCCAAGCTAATGCAAGCATCACTGAGGTACCAAAAATTTGAGCTATTAAGTCAACAACCTCTAATCGTCCTCTATTTAACTTTCTACTTTCAATGGCTGGCGCCATTGTCTTGTAACCATTAATCATAGCTGTTAGACCTACTATTATTAGCAAGCTAGGTAGTTGTTCATCACCATAAACCCCACCAATATCTATGTCTAACACTTTAGTTATAAATATCAAAGCGCCTGCAAAAACAGCTATCACAAACAACATTATCCAGCCACGTACAACCTGTATTGTCCAAACGGTATCAAGTAGTTTTTCATTATTAGCATCCTTATGCCTCACGATAAACGCCCAAAGACCCAAATCTGAAAACATAGCAATGCCATAAAGCACCACATAAACAATGGCCATTAACCCAAACATTTCAGGGACAAGTAGTCTTGTCACAATAAGGTTACTACCTAGTCGTAATAATTGGCTTAAACCAAAAGCACCTACAATCCAAAAACCCGCAGTGAAAATTTGTTTTCTGTTTATCATTAAGCTTTACCTAACACCCTTTTAACTTTATTTTCGCCAATAATATTTTCTGCTCGACCTAATAATGCACCGACTACCAACCATAACCACGGAGTAAGCGATGCATTAGGGATTTGTTCAATCATGATAAGACCGACTATCAGCGCATGCGCAGCAACTAGAATGTGCTGCTGCTTGTCTTTGATTAATTCAGCTGCTTTTTTAGCCCTGAAGATACTTATTGCTAATAACCCGAATGTAGCTATAAAACCAACCAACCCAGAAGTACCCATAATTATAATCCAGTAGCCATCCGTCACAGAGATATCCTCCCCCGACTCTTCATCCCTTGCTCTATTACGCCCCCAACCACCCCAGCCAAATAGAAATCGCTTTTTAGCCTGCTCTAATAAAATATGCTCATTATCAAAACGAAACTCTAATGAACCAGCACGGTCCGCGCCTAAATAATCTGCGGCTGTTTGCACTATCGCTTGGTGTGGAAATATTTTCATTATTGACATGCTAGGGTATAGCAGTGTAATTAACGCCAAAATAATAGCTGCACGTAATTGCATTTTATAAGGCATTTTCTTTATCAGAAGAAAGCCAAATATTCCATATAAAAGCGCGCCCTTACTCTTACATAACACTAGGACAATTAAGAAATAATAGCTAACCATCTGAGGTGAAAAGTTACGAATCTTTTCAGCTGATTTTTCTAATGCTGTGGCTGCCAATAAAACACAAGCGACAAAAAAAGATACCGCTAAGCCATGCCCCATAAATACCACCGCGCGAAAACCACCACCTCTTGCTTGCTGGGCAAAGCTGTGAGGAAAGTATCCGTAAAATAGAGTATGTAGTTGCGGGCTCATGCGTATTTCATACAGGATAGGAATTGAATAAATTAGCCCTGCTCCGACAATAAACCTAAACATCATCAGCTGATCTTGATGTGTTCTAAAAAATTGCCTGCCAATAAAAAAAGGGGTGATCTGCAAAAAAACACCAATTACGGAAGAAATGGCGTCATGCAGGGTAAGACCAGGCAACACCTTTGCTCCAACAATAACTTGGTCACTATTTAAGACTGCAGTAATAAAGGTGCCAATAAAAAGCATGATTACCAATACTTGAATAAGCCCTTTATTAGAAAAATATTTAATTTTTTGTTTTTTTATCAACCAACATCCCAATACAGCTGATAACACCGGCATAGAATGCTTACCTAAAGGTGGAATTAACGGAAAATCCACTGATGTTTTCACAGCTAAGACCATAAATCCACCGATAATGGTAATTAGTGTGGCTAGCTGTAGGCTTTTTTTTCGATATAGCCATATTGAGAATAATGGCCACCCTAAAAGAACCAGATAGGCTAGTACATTCCCTCTACTCATTATGCATTAATTCCAAAAGGAAGGCTTTTCAGCTTGGCCAAGTACCCATTGATAAACTTGCTCTGTTTTTTTCGCTTTTTGTGGCCATGTATAATATTGCATTACGTGCTTGTATGCATTTTCAGATAACTCACTAATTAACTCGGGATTGACAACTAGTTTTTCTAACTCCAAAGATAATTGTTCGGCAATTTTTTCTTTGCTTTGTAAGGGTGTTTTTACGCCTCTATCATTATCAATTAAAGTTCCACAAGCACCGTAATCAACTACTACACAAGCCATTTTACAAGCCATTGCTTCAACTAAAGCACCTGCACCTAATTCACGAATCGTTGGATAAGCAAAGATATCACTCTGCCGCATATATTCACCGACTTCTTGCTGAGTTTTCCAGCCAACAAAATCAACTGAGTTCTCCAACTGGTGTTCTTTTACTTTACTTTCCATTGATGCTCTTAAGGGGCCATCACCTACAATCAATAATTTATGCTGTTGCAAAATATCACTACGAATAAAAGCCTCTAAAATCACATCAGGTAACTTATAAGGCACCAGACGACTTGCAAATAGTATTGTCTTTTTCGTATTGCCTACTTTGGATTGCGGCATATTAAAAAGTAAGGGGTCTATTCCCACTTCTGGAAAGTTAATGACTTTCTCTTGCATATCTGCAGGTATATCTGCAATTGTATGCTCAAAGCTTGCTAATATTGCCTTTGAATTCGTGATAGTTGATTTTTTATAAGGGAGCAGTTTGTATGCTTTTCTTATTGAAGATAGCCATTCACGTTCTTTTTTTCTTTCATTGCTA
>Ga0209707_1001626_pt1 | contig 12437 bp, 19 predicted proteins | sample EN4Hudsemesocosm_FD_184630 | JGI IMG/M metagenome (GOLD analysis project Ga0209707, IMG submission 184630) | Methane-oxidizing microbial communities from mesocosms in the Hudson Canyon - EN4B Hudson Canyon (SPAdes) (version 2) | ecosystem: Environmental > Aquatic > Marine > Cold seeps | place... | reverse complement strand
ATATCATTCTACACAGCTGAAGAAATAGAAGGCCTGCTTTCTCAAAATGGTTTTATAGTAAAAGAAAATAAATCTTTGGAAGATCTCAACTCAGTATACTTTACCCCTGTCGGTAGAACTCTTCCTGCCGATCAAATTTTTAAACTCGAACATTTTGTGATAGCAAAATCTTAGATAGTAGTGAAATAAAACCTAACAAGTTTGCGAACCCCACTATGAAGGTTAAAATTAAGAATGAAGTATTTATCTATTTTTATTTTTTTTATGTTATTTGGCTGCGCCAGCCCACAATTGCCAAAAAATAATGGCGATAATGCCGTTTTAATCATTCCAAAATCTAATGTGAACTCAACAACCGAGCAGTGGAGCTGCCGATATAGTCTGGTTATTTCACAGTCTATGAATAGTTCAGGTGAATACGAAAGAATAGAAGGGATAAGAACAATAAGTATTGATAATAATAATTCATTATATATTTTGATCGATGATCTACCGTCGGGTAATTATAAAATAGATAAGATTATTAGGACGTGGAGCCCTCAATGGAGAAGTGTCGGTGTATCTAATAACAATTATACAGAAACTAATATTCCATTTCGGATGGTAAAGGGGCGAGCTACCATACTGGATAAGTTGATCGACATTAAGCAGTTTGACGGTTCTTTCGGAAGCGGAGTATCTGTAAGTTCTGAAGTAGTAGAACTGCCATCTGTACTAGAGGCTAGCATCCTTCATGAGCTAAAAGCAGGGAAGGAATTCAGAAACTGGAGAGTCGAAACTCGTTAGCGGATAAATTTATCACCAGTCATCAGCTACAACTTATAACCAGGCAATGTTTAGGTAATGATTAATATTAAATCAATTTTCTCAGGCAACTGGAGGTCAAAACATCGTGATTTCCAAATTTCATTTAATGGTAAGGTTTGGATTGTAATTGCTGAATATGATGAGATTGATGACATGCTTGTTAGTCTTTTTGATCGTACTGACGGCTCTAGTATAATCATCAATTTAGAGCAACTCGGTGATGTCGAACTTAGTGCTGACGATGTTGAGAGCTTCTTATTTAAAGATCTTTTTAACAAGGATAATGAATTAAAAGTAACGGATAAAGGTGCGGCTACTCTTTTTGGTAAAGAGTTCAACTATATCCAATATGTGTTCCATAATAAAAAATTTGGGCCACAAAGGTTGTTTGATTTCTATCGGCATTACAATGGTGAAGCGTACCTTTTAAGGTGTGGTTCGCCAATTGATATGGAGCCCCAAGGAGATAGCATGCTACCGGGTAAGTTAGATGTTTTACTGAACTCCATAAATGCAAATGTATTTGCATAAGATAAAACGAATTAAAAACAAAATAAATTAGGGTATTGTGTAAGTGCCAAAGTTAAATGGCAATAGCTAACATCCTGCCCTAACCACAAGCTCCAATGGAGAATAAAGTGGCAATAACTGGCGAATGTTTTTGCGGCGAAATTAAATACCGAGTTGACGGCCAGCTCCGTGACGCTAGGTCTTGCCATTGCTCTCGCTGTCGTAAAGCGTTTAGCTCCCAAGCTTCAGCCTATGCACTCGTTGAGTCTGGACAATTTGAATGGCTATCTGGCAAAGAACTATTGACGTCTTATGTTAGTAAACATGGTTTTGGTCTTCAATTTTGTAGTAAGTGCGGCTCAACACTTTGTGGCATATTTAATGGCGCGGTTCACGGTGTAACATTGGGCTGTGTAAACGGAGACCCAAAAGTTGAGCTTGGTAAGCACATATATGTTGGTTCAAAAGCTAACTGGGAAGTTATCGCAGAAGGTGTACCTCAATACCTTGAGGGAGCTCCTGAAAATGCTTAACCAGTACATCAATGATTGCCCACAAAGAGCCGTGGGCTGGACCCTCACTGCTGCGCAGCTCGGCCCATTATGTAGGCGTTTAAGTGTCCGTGTTACCCACAATTAGAGTATGGCTAATATGTTTATCGGAAATAGTACAAATGTAATTACCCCTTGCGTAGGTCGATGCGACCTAGATGAAAATGATATTTGTACTGGGTGCTATAGGTCTGCATCAGAGATTGCTGGTTGGGTGGATAAATCTGAAGATGAAAAAATCGATATAGTGATTAGATGTAAAAAAAAGATAGCCTTACATTCACAAGGTAGTTAAAAATAATTTTGCACCTATGAATTAAACGCATAACAATGCATAAAGCACATAACCAGTGCGTCAAGCGGATTAAATTCAGAGATCAATAATGGATGTTACAAGGAAAAAATTAGGTAATGCGGTAGAGGAAAATATCATTTCATCTCAGCAATCAAATAGCGAATTCTCGAAATTTATTTACTTTTGTACCAACCTTTTAATGATAGGCGTTGGTGTATTATTAGTTCGCAGGGTTTTTGTGGTTTTCGGAGCTATTGGTAGTTGTGGTTATCTTGGATATCTCGCATCTGATGTATTCAAAGATAGCTGGTTATTTCCAATCGCATTGACGGCGATCGGATTGAGCATCATTTATTTGGGTATCCTTTGGCAAAAACATGAGAATACCATTACCAAAAAATCCCGAAGCATACTTCCTCCTCCGTTACGAGAATTATTGGCGAACAGATCCTGACATGCCAGATAGCATCTAACAAGGCGCTCAATGCTAGGCTAACTTGGCTTTTAATGACATTACAAAGATCAGAGTAATAAATGGAAACAAAAGAATTTAAAACAGAATGGTGTTTACTTCAAAATCAGTTTGATAGCTATGAGAAGCACTCTCTATATATAAAACTACTAGGCGTTATTGTATTGTTGGCGGCAGAGATATCGGATGTAATAAACATTTTTATAGCTCTGGTATTGGTGGTGCTATGGCTACAAGATGCTATTTGGAAGACATTTCAGTCACGTATAGAGTCACGATTGTTACAGATTGAGAGATATATTTCAGATAAAAGTGAAGGGAGTGCATTTCAATTCAACAGTGAATATCATAGGGTTAGTTTAAGTGGTATATCCCTAATTAATGAGTATTTCCGCCAGTCAATTCGGCCTACGGTGGCTTTTCCTCATATAGTATTGATACTGATTTTATTGGCTGAACACATACTTTAGTACATACAATTGTTGTATACCAAAAATCAAATATGACTCTATGACGCTATATTTATCAAACGGCTTCACCGGAAAATTTCCCGATGAGCCGAGCGTTATATTCACTCAGGTTTAGTTACCACAAGGGTTCAATTATGAATGTGGATAAAGCAAAAAAACGTATCGCAAAGCTAGTTAAAAAGGGTCTCAAGGGCTATCCTCAGATTTCACTAGAGTACTTCGGTAAAACGTCTGATGTTGCAACAGAAGTTGTTGTGACGTTCACTTTAGAAGAGGGCGCAGAGCCACAAAAACAAAAAATTGCGAGTGAAAGTGACGCTCGAGAAGACGAGACTATTCAATCGGTTCTAGTAAAAATAATTGAACGAGCTAACCCTAATACAGTGACTGAAATCGATGGTGTCTCGCCCATTAACTGAAGGTGACGGCTGAGAGTATAGCCGCGAGCATCAAAGGGGTAACAACAGAGCAAGCAATCATTGCCGCTGCATGCGCTATTGGTGCGCAGATTCTGACCGAAGATGGGGTGGCGATTGGACCTTCGTTACGACGAAATCATGCGTATAACATGCTCAATTAATACTTTTATTACAAGGAGTTAAATGGATACCGGAGCAATTCTTTCAAATATAGGCGTTACTTTAACTCTTATACTTGGGACAGTCGCAATACTATTTCCACAACGTATTCAGGCTTTTGTTAGTATTAGTGCTATTGGAAAAGAAGGTCTATCTGAAGTTCAGGCAACTTATGGTGGTTTCTTCGCTGGCATTGCCGTTTATGCTCTTTTTTCCCAATCTACAGAGGTATTCCTAACTATCGGTTTAGGTTGGTTGGCTGCTTCGTTTATAAGGTTGGTAACTTTATTTAATGGGGCATTTTCGTTAAAAAATATAGGAGGTGTTGTATTTGAAGGAGCAATTGGTGCCCTGTGCTCTGCAAGTACATTCACATAGCAAAGCCGCCAGACAAGCTGGCTGGAAAAAGCTGCAAATTAGTCATTAGCCTGCTCAGCCTCACTAGAGCCCCCAAACAATCCAAATAAGGCATCTTTTTCATCCTGGCTCACCGATGAGATATCTTCTTTAACCTCAATAGGGGCGTAACAAACTCTATTTCTTCCTTCCTGCTTTGCCTGGTATAAATAGCCATCGGCTCGTTTCACCATTTCTTCTGCCCTACCCGGCACATTCGCAGAATAAACATCAATACCAAAACTCGCAGTTAGTGATATTACCTGCTCTTCTGTTACCAGTGGGGTTGACTCAATCATTAACCTAATTCGTTCTGCAACCTGTAAAGTGTGATAAACATTCGTCGCAGGAAGAATAACCGCAAACTCTTCACCACCATATCGACAAGGCGCATCCATCTTTCTTACCGCAGCACGAATTTGCTGAGCGGCTAAAATCAGCGCTTTGTTACCTACATCATGCCCCCATTGATCATTGACCTTTTTGAAGAAATCCAAATCCATCATGATCAAACCAGTATCCTGACCTGTGCGACGAGTACGCTCCATTTCTTGCTCTAGAGAAAGCATGAAATAACGAAAATTAGAAAGCCCTGTCAGGGTGTCGGTATGAACGAGTTCAGAAAGCTCAGAAACCTGCTCTCGCAGGCCAAGCAATTCAGAAATAATTTCGCAAGACGCCTTATTAGAAGGACACTCAAGCGTATGTTCAGTATTTAAAGTAGTGTGTGAATGATGAGCCATACAAACAAAGAAACCCGGCTAATAATCTGATTTAGTGATGTTACTATCAGTCTAAGCGTCTCATTACTCGTGTCAATGTTTGTTTTTTATTCGGATAAACATATTAACACTAGTGAACCAGTTTCGTTCGTTGGTTATCAGCTTCAAGCACTGTATCAAAAACCTCTCGTACTCGACTATATTGCTCTACCAGCCTTTGTGTCTCATTTGCTAATTGATTCGTTTTATAATGAGACAACAATGGCGCATATGTTCTGTTCAGTTCAGACAAAGAGGCCACTCTAAATATATCAGAGAAGCGAGTATCGCGGACAGTATCTATAAGCTTCTGATGAGCCATTTCTAAATAATAGGTCTGCGATACCCTAACGCCATACCGAACCCACAAATCTGCCATGTTGTGATGAGAGAAGATCATCATTGATATCATCTTAAGACAGCTTTCCATTGTCCATTGATTCTTACAGGATGGAGATCTAAATGATCTTAATAGACGGTCAGACTCTGATATTGATTGGCAGTACAGCTCTTGCGCCTCATTAATACTATGCCTTCTTAATGCTGTTTCTCCCTTATTGACCAAACATTTCCATTTATGATCGAACATATTTATCTCCTTAAAATACAAATAAAATTTCAATATGAAACTTCAGCTTTGAAGCATCATACCCCCGTAGGGTAACTACTTATTAATGCAACAGTAACTAGCGGTACAGCCACCAACAGTGCTGATACAGAAACCCAATATTTATTTAGCAAACGATTAACCCCGAACATGGCAAGCTCCTTTTACGTAGAAGAAATATCCAGCAGGTAATTGAATATCAATCAACAACCACAACCGATAATGATTCTCATTTGCATTATTGTCAAGCACTCTACGTGTATTTTTTTGTAGGTTGTTTCGGTTTTTACTTATCTTGTTTTTTTCAAGAAAGCATATACTGATCATATTGATTATTTTTTAGTCACTGTTAATTTACCGGACCCACATTATGAACATTAATAGCCCACGACTTCATAATCTCAATCTTAATGTCCGCGGGATACAACCATCCTCTACACTCCGAATTAACGAACTGTCTAACCGCCTAAAAAGCGAAGGTAAGAAAATATATAAATTGGGTTTGGGGCAATCTCCTTTTCCAGTACCAGCTCAGGTAATAAAAAGTCTACAAGAAAATGCCTTTCAGAAAGATTACCTACCTGTTAAAGGCTTAAGTAATTTAAGAGAATCTATTGCCCACTATTTTCAGCGCAATCAGAATATAGACTGTGAAATGGATGACGTAATTATTGGCCCAGGATCTAAAGAACTGCTTTTTATTTTACAGCTTGCTTACTATGGTGACCTGATAATACCGAAGCCCAGCTGGGTCTCTTATGCTCCTCAGGCACAAATTATTGGGCGAAGTATTCACTGGCTTCCAACCCGCGCAGAGAATAACTGGCAACTCACGGCCGAAGAGATTGATTTAGTATGCCGTGACGATCCAACCCGCCCGCGAATATTAATACTAAACTATCCAAACAACCCAACAGGGTGTACCTACTCTGACAGCCAACTACGAGCCATTGCTGAAGTTGCCAGAAAATATAAACTTATATTACTCTCTGACGAGATATACGGTGAACTCAATTACGAAGGTAATCACCGCTCAATTGCACAATACTACCCCGAAGGTTCAATTATTAGCAGCGGCTTAAGTAAATGGTGCGGAGCTGGAGGCTGGCGTTTAGGTGCATTTGTATTTCCTAAGGAACAGCGCCCTCTTCTTGATGCCATGGCTATTATTGCCAGTGAGACCTTTACAGCAACCAGTGCGCCTATTCAATTTGCTGCAGTTACAGCTTTTAATGGCGGGACAGAAATAGATAACTATTTAAACGGCAGTCGACAAATACTTGCCTATCTTGGAAGTTACTTCTATCGTCGTTTGAAACAAATGAAAATTGACGCGGTTCAGCCTGAAGGGGCGTTTTATATTTTTCCCTCCTTTGCAAACTATAAAACAAAACTGGCTCAAAGAGAGATATTCACTAGTATAGCTTTGTGCAAAGCGCTATTAGAAGATACGGGGGTTGCTATATTACCCGCAAGTGACTTTGGGTTTCCTTCTGATTTTCTGAGTGTAAGAATAGCCTTTGTTGATTTTAACGGTGAAGAGGCTCTTAATGCTGTCAAAACCCAGTTTGCCTCTAAAGAAATTGATGATACATTTGTTACAGACTTCTGCCCAAACCTTTTCGATGCTCTAAATACACTGGAAACATGGCTGCAAGCCCTTTAATACAACGCGCCATGATTAAATAAAACAAATGAGCCCCATATGAATAAAGATACAATCCAGGAAATTTCAATATTTGCCGTTGATTTAGCCATGCGAGCAGGGGATGTTATCAAACAAGAGCGCCGAAAAGGTCAATTGGAACATGAATATAAATCTCATCATGAATTAGTGACTAATGCAGATTTAAAAGCGGATGAACTAATAACCAAGCATATTAGAAAAGTTTACCCTGATCATCGTATTCTATCTGAAGAATCAGAACCTGACACTGTCAACGCCTCTGGAGGAAAAGAGAGTTTAGATAAACCCATTTGGATTATTGACCCTATCGACGGTACTGTTAACTTTGCTCATGGTCATCATCAGGTAGCGGTTTCAATTGCTTATGCCGAGGCAGGGGAAATTCAAATAGGCGTAGTACACTGTCCTTTTCAGAATGAAACATTCCATGCTATCAGAGGCCAGCATAGTTTACTTAATCATAAAGAGATTAAGGTAAGCCACAAACAAGACCTTCGAAAAGCGTTGATAGGTACAGGCTTCCCGTATGATAAAAGCAACCTGGAACCGTTAATTCAACGCCTAAGAGTTATTGTAAATAATTGTCAGGATATTCGACGAATAGGCTCTGCGGCCATCGATATTTGCTGGGTAGCTATGGGGCGACTAGATGGATTTTATGAGTCTCTAAGTCCATGGGATTTTGCAGCAGCAAGGCTTATTGCTGAAGAAGCCGGAGCCAAGTGCGGCCACTTTAGCGAGCTACCAGAAGCTGTTCTGGAAGCCCTTTATGGGGAAGATATCCTTATCGCAACACCAGAATTATTTGATGAACTAAAAGCACTCCTAGCAATGACTTCAGAAAGTTAAACCTGTTACTTGTTACTTGTTACTGCACTGGCCCCTTCATAAGCGCCACCCTCAATATAAACGCCATCACTCATCGCCTGCAAATAACCTTGAAGCTCTCCGCTATCTCTCATTCGCCTTAGGCCTCGATTAAACAGTTCAAGATAACGTTTACTTTTTTCATTATCCCGGGCAAATAACAAATGAAGTGATTTAGTATGAATGGGTGTCTTATGGTGAGTAATCAGCTTTCTTTCATCTTCGTTAAATAAACGGCGAACCATCGCATAACCAACATCTTTATCTTGCGGAAAGACATCAACCCTGCCCTTCATTAAAACCATAAAATTTGTTTCGTCGCTGGCAATACGCTGAACATAGAAAAACTCATCTCGCTCAGCTTTTTCAAATTCTTCACCGTAGTAGTACCCTAAAGTTCCTCCTACCTTGAGTCCTTTCAGGTCTGCAATCGTATTCCAGTCAAAGGGGTAATCAACTCTGTGAAAGTAAACTTGCTGTCCTTCCGCTATGGCGTCGCTACAATAAAATAACTTCTCTCTCTCAGGTGAACAGTAATAAGGCATAGTGGTATCCCATACGCCATCTTTAACCATCTGATATCCACGAGCCCAAGGAAAGTAACCAAACTGAACCTCTACGCCTTCTGATTGGTATATTTTTTCAATAACATGGCCAATTGCACCATGATGCTGATAGGCCTTCGACACATAAGGAACCCACTCCCCTGTTGCGACTCTAATCTTTTCAGCAGCACCCACACTCAAGCTTAATGCTAATGAAATAACCAATGCAGACACTACATAAGGGGATTTTTTAACCTTAGTTCTATCTTTGGCTCTGTATTTAAATACGGGGACAGATTTCATTAAGATACCTTCCATAGACTAATTAGTAACACAACCACGGCCTTTTTATACATTTATACTAGCAGACCCGATGAAAGGTACAACCACTGCTCATTCCAGCCGTCAAGGGGTGATTGTTTAAAATCTGTTCTAACAAACTGGTGAATGCGACCTTCAACGAGCACTACCATAAGATTTGATGCTTTACTTGCTACAAGAGCCGAGCGTTTTCCCTCTTTTATAGCCGCTTCTCTTAATATTTTTTTTATTTGTACATCTAATTTTTCAAATATTTGCGACACTCTTATACGTAAACGTTCTTTTTCACCCGCAAGAGCATCCCCCATTAAAATCCGGCATATTCCTGGGTTTTTATCAGCAAAGGCAAGAACCAGAGTAAGGATGGCCTCAATTTTTTCTTGGGCGGTAGGCGAGTCTTTTAGTATTCGGTTAATACGACTAAATAAGCTCTCTTCTACAAATTCAATTAAGCTCTCAAACATTTTTCCTTTACTAGGAAAATGACGATATAACGCGGCCTCAGTCACACCCACTTCTTTTGCCAACTTCGCAGTGGTTATACGAGCACCAGGGCTCTGCTCAAGCATTCTCGCTAATGCTTCCAGAATTTGCTGGCGGCGATTATTGCGATCTTTTTTTTGTGTAGCAGCCATGGTGCCCCCTTTATTTAAAACCATTTACTGTTAAAAGAATGTACCGTCAATTGGTGACGAGGCAGAAGCATATAGTTTTCTTGGCATTCTGCCAGCAAGAAATGCATCACGGCCACATTCAACAGCGCCCTTCATCGCTCTAGCCATCATTACAGGGTTCTGAGCTGCGGCTATAGCCGTATTCATTAGCACACCATCGCAACCAAGCTCCATGGCAATCGTCGCGTCAGATGCCGTTCCTACTCCCGCATCAACTAAAATAGGCACCGTTGCATTTTCTAAAATCATACGAATGTTATAAGGGTTTCTAATGCCTAAACCCGAACCGATAGGTGCGCCTAATGGCATAACAGCAATACAGCCCATCTCTTCAAGTCGCTTGGCTATAATGGGGTCATCAGTGGTATAAACCATCACCTTAAAGCCATCTTTTATTAGTTCTTCAGCTGCAATTAATGTTTCTGTAATATCAGGGTAGAGTGTTTTTTGGTCTCCTAATACTTCAAGCTTAACCAGATTATGTCCACCTAATAACTCTCTAGCCAGCTTACACGTTCTAACCGCATCTTTTGCGGTATAACAGCCTGCAGTATTGGGTAAAATGGTATATTTATCTGGCGAGATAACGTCAAGTAAGTTGGGTTCACCAGGGTTCTGACCAATATTAGTTCGTCTAACCGCAACCGTTACAATTTCTGCCCCACTGGCGTCTATCGCTTCACGGGTTTCATCAAGATTTTTGTATTTACCCGTTCCTACTAACAATCTTGACTGGTATGTTTTCCCATCGATCACTAAAGGTTTGTCGCTGCCTTGATTTGTCATTTTATTTTTCACTACTCTGTCTGTTTATTTCTGTTTGCTTGTATTCTATGCGTTGAGTTTCTGTTTTTAAATTAAACCTTAACCACCACCAATAGCATGCACAACCTCAAGGGTATCCCCCTCTTTCAGCGTGGTAGTGGAATGCTCGCTGCGCGGAACTATGTCAAGATTTAACTCAACGGCAATACGTGCCTCTCCCAAATCCATTAATTGTATTAAATCTGAAATACTTGAATCTGTTTTGATGGCTTTTGGTTCACCATTTAAAATTATGTCCAACGTAGGCTCCTGTTCTTAAAGGTAAGAGTTAGGGGTAATAGTTAGAGGTGAGAATTAGTGGCTACAATCACAACTGGTTTTCACCCATGTATCGAGATTTAGTAGAGTTAACGTACCTCCCCATACACAGCCAGTATCTATCCCCTCCATTTGAGGGTTTGACACTCTTCCTTCTAGTGCAGCCCAATGACCAAATATTATCTTTGTTCGCCCTGTCCTTGTGTAGGAAAACCAGGGTTTATATCCTTCAGGGGCTTCTATAGGACCTAACTTGTTATTAAAATCCAAAGCCCCTTCGTCACCAATAAAACGCATACGGGTAAAGTAGTTGGTAATCGCTCTGAATCGGTCAAGACCGGTTAGTGACTCACTCCACCGTTGTGGCTCATTACCATACATGGCACTTAAGAAATCATCACACTCATCACTTCTTAATACCGCTTCAAGTTCACAAGCATAACTTTTTGCTTGTTTGATTGACCATATATGTGGAATTCCGGCATGAGCCATGGCAACTTTTCGTGTCTTATCACGAACCATTAACTTCTGATGGCGCAACCAGTCCATTAATTCATCAAGGTCTGGCGCGTTTAGAATATCAGTGAAGGTATCTTTTCTTTTTTTGCTCTGAGCGCCTCGGCCTACCGCAAGAAGGTGAAGGTCATGATTACCCAACACCGTTTTTGCTGATTTTTTAAGCGACTTTATAAAACGGAGTGTTTTTAATGAGTCAGGGCCTCTATTAACGAGGTCTCCCGCGACCCAAAGCGTATCTTCTGCTGGGTTAAATTCGACCTTGTCTAATAAGCAACGAAGACTATCATAACAACCCTGAATATCACCCACGGCATAAACTGCCATCACCTACCTCATTTATTGTTTAACAGGTATTGTCTCACTGGTTAAGTCTAGCTAGACAGCGAATCACTTATTTTTACATATTCAGCCAGTGAAAGATTCTCTGGCCGTAGTTTTGGATTAATACCCAAAGCTTCAAGCGGTTCTGCATCAATTAATGATGATAAGGCATTACGCAAGGTCTTTCGACGCATGGTAAACGCTGTTCTAACCACCGCCTCAAGGGTTTTAATATCTTTAGCGGGGTGAGGTAATTCTTTATAGGGTGTGAGCCGAACAATGGCGGAGTCAACTTTGGGTCGGGGGCTAAATGAACCAGGAGCAACCATAAATAATGGCTGAACTCTGCAGTAGTACTGCGCCATAATACCAAGTCGCCCGTAATTAGAATCTCCCGGCTGCGCAGCAAGACGATTAACCACTTCGTTTTGCAACATGAAGTGCATGTCCTTCATATTATTAACATGCTTTAGCAAGTGAAAAATCAGTGGAGTTGATATGTTATAAGGCAAATTACCAACCAATCGTAATGGCTTTTCAGGCGTAGCTAGCTGGTTGAAATCAAATTTCAGTGCATCGGCTTCGTGTATTACAAAGTCAGGGTAGTTAAAGAATTTGGTTCGGAGTATAGGAATTAAATCACGGTCTAACTCAACGACCTGAAGCTTACCATCGGTCGCTGCCAATAGTTCTTCAGTAATGGCTCCCAACCCTGGGCCAATCTCTACCAGTGACTCATCTGATTTGGGATGAATGCTTCGAATAATACGATCTATCACACCATGATCATGCAAAAAATTCTGGCCAAACCGTTTTCTAGCCTGGTGTCCTAAATGGGAAGGGTTTGACGGTTGTTTTGCCATTTCTCGTTCTCTTTACTCTATTTATTTACAACGTTTGCTTACAGCGCTTGTTTACAAGCATGCGCCATAGCCGCTGCACATTTAATTGCTTCTTGCAGGCTGCCTGTTTC
>Ga0209707_1001619_pt1 | contig 12483 bp, 9 predicted proteins | sample EN4Hudsemesocosm_FD_184630 | JGI IMG/M metagenome (GOLD analysis project Ga0209707, IMG submission 184630) | Methane-oxidizing microbial communities from mesocosms in the Hudson Canyon - EN4B Hudson Canyon (SPAdes) (version 2) | ecosystem: Environmental > Aquatic > Marine > Cold seeps | place... | reverse complement strand
AGTGGCAAGTATATGGACAATATTAGGTGGATTTATGGTTTTACCTGTGTCCACTTTTGTTGATTTTCCATTGATACCACCACTGGGCAAAAGCTCTATAAAATAACTTAAGGGGTAAAAAAGGGGGCGTTGTAATTAGCTTCAATCGAGTCTGACCCTTTTGGTCTTACTTTTGGTCTTTATGCTTATGTATTGGAGTCTTAAATTGATGTTTTGCCCTTAAGTACAGTATATAAAAAACGGCTAACAACATAAAATAATCTACGTTTAGAAAAATATTTTAGTAAGTTTAATACCTTAATTCTTAAGGAGAATGGTATGAAGAATTTTATAGTGGCTTTTGCTGTTAGTGTAGTGTTGCTATCCTGCACAACAGATCAAAGCAAGAAGCTCGATGTAGTTGGGCAGATAAATCAAAATATGATAAAAAACCCTTCTGCTGCAGGGGGCGCGGGAACGAACTATTATGTTTGTGATGATGGTGATGATGCTAATGATGGCTTGACTGAAGAAACGCCTTGGAAAAGTTTTGATAGAGGGATGAGGCAATTTAATAGGCTGGACGCAGGTGATGCCGTGTTATTTTGTCGGGGTGGTGTCTTTAATGTGACGTCGACACTGCGTTTATTTAACAGAAATTGTGCAGCAAGTTTCCCTTGTATTATAAGTGATTATTATAATTACAATACACAAGTTGAAGATCGAAGACCACATATTATAAGTATGCACACAGGGAAATTATTTGATTTTGAAGACGGTGGTAGTGCAGATCACGATGAAGGCTATAAGGTAGAGAATTTAATGCTTTTTGGCCCTGGTCAAGACTCAGGTACAGCCTTCTTTTTTTATAATGATGTCGATGATGTAGAAATCAATAATATACATATTGAGTCCTTTAGAAGGGGCCTTCAAAATATTGGAGAAAATGAACGACTTGCATTGGTCGATGTTAGTGCGGCAAATGTTGCAGATAAAGTGCGAGGTACTTTTGAAGGCAGTGTATTTACGATTGAAAGTGAGGTCAACAAACGGGAAGCAGAAGTGGTAATTGGTAGTGTAGAACATAACCAATACTTTGTTTGTGATGATGGCGAAGATAGTAATTTAGGGGAAACTCCTTTTGAGCCATTAAGAAGCTTTACAATGGCTATGTCGAAATTTAAGTCTTTAAAAAAAGGTGGTAGTATTTCATTTTGTCGTGGTGGAGAGTTTTCTTTTGTATCGGCTGATCGTTTGTATAATCCAAATTGTACAGCTAGTGAACCGTGTAGCATTGATTCGTATGTTTCAGCAACTAAAGTATCTCAAGAAATCCCTATCATTATTAGTACTAATGGGGGGACAGTTTTTAGGTTTGAGGATGGGGGGAACGCAGACCCTGATGGTGGCTATATCGTAAGAGATTTGATATTAAAATCAAAAGTAGCAGCAAAAAATTATGGTGTATATGTTTTTAATGATGTCGATGATTTGACAATAGATAATTTGGTTATAGATGGGTTTTATGTTGGAATAACTTTGCAAGGAACGAATACGCTTAATGAGGGTGCTGATAAGCATAATGAAAGGATTGTAATAAAAAATTCTAAAATAATAAATAATTCAGGGCAAGGATTATTAGCGGGGTGTAGTGACTGCTTAATCGAAAATAATTTATTTGAAAATAATGGATATGGAAAAAAAGTTTTTAATCATAATATATATTTAAGTTTTAGTAATGATAGTAATATTACTGTTGCCAATAACACCTTAAGAAAATCAGCAGTAGTTGATGGTGAATGTTCTGGTGTGTCAATGGTTATGCATGGGATGGCTAGTAATATTAAAGTTATCAATAATAAAGTAGAGGAAGAAGTAGGTAGGGTAGGTGCGGGTTGTTGGGGGATAAGTATAGATACTGGTTACAGCACTAGAGAAGAAAGTTTTACGGATGTTATTATAGCTGGTAATGAAGTTATTAATGTGGGGAATATGGCCGTTGGCTGTTCATCTTGTGTTAATGTATTGATAGAAAACAATAGGATTTTTAATTCAAATACTGTATTTGGAGTAACTAATATAAGAGTGCCTTCTAGGGCTGAAGATACTGTAAAATCAGAAAATATCATCATTAGAAATAATGAAATGGTTAATTATGGCGGTGTAATTGGGATAGATGTTGCATTAGATATAGGTATTCCGGTTATTGAAAGAAATCAGCTTTATGCAGACCCAAATAGCGCAATATGTCAAAAGGTAAATGGAGAGGAGTATCAAGATGTTGGTGCTTGTGTAAACATGACCATACGCTGAAAATCATGGATGATTTTTAGTCCGTGGTAGGCGAAGGGAAATTTGCCAACCGGAAGTGAACTGTAAGTTCGCTCGGTAGGCAAAAATTTTATCCCGAGGAGCCGTAGAGTCATTTGAGGTAATCATGATGAGTGCAACCGCGAAGCTAGGTTGAACGAAATCGTGATGGACGCAGGACGAGCCAGGGCATTATTGATTCGCCGTGTGGCGAATCGATTTTTGCGACAGGAGTCCCAAAATCTTTAGGCGAGCCACATAGTGGCGCGCTAGCAGTAGTATTTGTGAGATTAAACGTACGAGCATTATAAATGCTAGTACTTTGTCAGCTAGGAATCAAAATTTAATAACATCTGAAAGCACTGCTAGTTCTTCGAGGACTAGCAGTGCTTCATAACCTAAAATTTCGGATTTTTTAATATGCATTCCTTAGCACTGGTTGACACAGTATTAAGGCCTGAAATTAGACGGGAATAAAAAAGGGGGCATTTTTAAATAACGTATTTTCCCTCAGTAAATGCGCGTTGATGATAGGACGGTGATGTGTTAGATGTTAAAATATCGCTGGTCTGCTGACAAAATGACATCACATACATATATAAAGGTAACATGACTGAGCGATACAAAAGTGAAATTACTATAGCATGTATATAAATAACACAATACAGCGTATAAACTAAATGGGAAATGGATTAGCTTATACTGTACTATCAATTTGGCCGCTGATAGCTATTTTTCTGTACCAAAGACAAAATATTCAAAAAGCTAGCTTATGGGTATTAATAGGGGGGCTTATGATCCTTCCTGCCAAAACAGTCATTGATTTTCCATTTATCCCTCCTTTGGGAAAGCATTCCATGCCCGTGTTATCCGTATTAATTGGAATTTGGTTTATACAAGGTAAAAAAGTACATTTTTTTTCGAATAGCGGTGTATTAAAATATCTTGTTATCATGATATTTATGGCCCCCTTAATTACTGCTGAATTGAATAGTGATTTCATTATATTACCGGGTACAGAACTTAGGGGCTTAACTCATCATGATGCATTTTCAAGTATTATTCGGCAGTTTTTATTATTTGCTCCTTTTTTTATAGGCAGGCGATTTTTTCAACGTTACGAAGACCAGTTGCTATTATTTAAGACGTTAGTTGCTGCAGGGTTGATTTATTCTTTACCTATGTTATTTGAAATACGAATGAGCCCTCAGTTACATACCTGGATTTACGGTTACTTTCCTTCTAGCTTTGGGCAAGCAAAGCGAGCTGATGGATTTAGGCCGCTTGTATTTATGGTTCATGGGTTAATAGTGGCTTTTTTTACGACCATGGCATTGGCTTCTGCCGCTGCTTTATGGAAAAATAAACTAAAAATAAAACAATTTTCCCCTAAAATTGTTTGCATATATATATTCTGTATTTTGGTTTTATGCAAAAGTATCGCTGCATTGTTATTTGGAGTGTTTGCTGTAGTCGTTATTATGACGATAAAGCATGAAACACAGCAACGCATAGCTGTAGGGTTGGTTTGTCTGACATTACTATACCCAGCATTATCGATAATAAAAGTATTTCCTCATCAGGAATTGGTGGATATTGCATTTGATATGGATGCAAATAGAGGGCAGTCGCTACAATTTAGATTTAAAAATGAAAAGGAGCTTTTGGAGCGTACAGAGAAACGTTTGTTTTTTGGCTGGGGCGGATGGGGGCGAGGGCGTTTGTATCATGAATATACAGGAAAGGACATCTCTGTAACTGATGGACGATGGATTCAAACATTTAATACGTTTGGTATTTTTGGATTTGTAGCAGAATTTGGATTGTTATCGATAAGTGTTTTTCGAGCTTATACGGCATCAAAATATCTTAAAAAAAATAATGAGAAAAATTTATTTGCCGCACACTCAATTATGGTCGGGCTTGTTATGATTAATCAGTTACCCAACTCATCTCTGGATCCTTGGCTCTGGTTGTTATCAGGAGTTTTGCTAGGTCGAAGTGAGTATGTGATTAAACAGAATACAAATAAATACTTGGTATCATGAGGCGCAGCCGGATGAACGGGTACGCATTTTTAGGGTAGAATGTATAGATTATGCCAATCCCAATGGATTTATACTTAAACTCATCTAGCTAAGAAAAGTCGTCATTCCTGCATGCTACCGAGTCAGGTGTAGGCATAAGCTTTGGCATGAGATTGATGGGTTTCATTGCGCGCCTAAAAAGCAGGCACTCCATTCTACCCATTCTACCCATCCTACAGAAATGTTAGATTAATTTTACACAGGTACTTAGGTTACACCTGGATTCCCGATTAAAGATTTCGGGAATGACGGCAATGGACGTTATTGTTTATTGGGGATTGGTATTACTTGTTGAACTGAGGAAGTAAATTGCAATACAGAAAAGAGATTGATGGACTTAGAGCAATAGCCATTATTCCTGTTATATTTTTCCATGCAGGATTTCAATGGGTAAGTGGCGGCTATATTGGGGTTGATATTTTCTTTGTGATTAGTGGCTACCTAATTACTTCAATTATATTAGATGAGAAAAGTCGAGACCAATTTTCTATTATTAATTTTTATGAGCGTCGTGCAAGACGGATTATTCCTGCTCTGAGTGTTGTGTTGTTTTTTACTACATTGGCGGCATTTATCTTTATGCCTGCAGGTTTGTTGGAGGAATATTCAAGGAGCCTTTTTTCTGTCGCTACTTTTTCATCAAATGTGTTTTTTTATATGACAAGTGGTTATTTTTCCACTGTGTCAGATGAAAAACCGCTACTACATACATGGAGTTTAGCGGTTGAAGAGCAGTACTATATATTTTTTCCTGTCATGATTAGTTCTCTGTGGTTTCTTGGAAAACAGAAGTTACTGAAATTACTTGTGAGTTTATCAATAATTTCTTTGGCTTTCTCACAGTATTTATCCGTTAGAGGCTCTGTAGATGCTAATTTTTATCTAATATTTAGCCGAGCATGGGAATTATTTTTTGGCTCTATGATCGCTTTTTTTAGTCTACAGGCTATTGTATTAGTTAGATGGAAAAGAGAATTGTTGGGTATTCTTGGAATCTTAATGATTTTTTATTCAATAGTATTTTTTGATGAAAAAACACCGTTCCCTAGTTTTTACACCTTAGTACCTATACTAGGGACATGTGCCATTATTATTTTTAGCAATCAACAAACAATTGTCGGACGATTTTTATCGAATAAGCTGTTTGTGGCTATTGGCTTGATTTCATATTCACTTTATTTATGGCATCAACCTTTATTTGCTTTTTTACGACTAAAAACAATAGGTGAACCAAGTGACACTCTATTTATAGCTGGTATTTTTTTGACGGTGTTATTTTCTCTTTTTAGTTACCAGTTTGTTGAGAAACCCTTTAGAAATAAAATAGTCTTTACACGGAAGAGTATTTTTAAATTTTCAGCGTTATCTTTATTTATTTTTATATTGATTGGTTTAGTGGGGTACTATTACAAAGGTTTTGAGAATAATATTAAATATAATCGCTATACTAAAACGATAGAATCCAGTCCAAAAAGGAAGGAATGCCATACTAAGGGTGAGGGCTATATAAAGCCGGTGAATGCATGCCGATATTTTGGTGAAAATATTACTTGGGCTAGTTTTGGGGATAGTCATACGGTGGAGTTAGCGTATGCACTGGCAAAAAGATTAGAGCCTAAAGGAGAAGGCTTGTTACATTTAAGCTTTAGCGGTTGCCCGCCTGCATTATTATTTGATGTTAAAAGGCTAGGATGCTCTAATTGGATTAATGAATCTCTTGAGTATCTTGAAAAAAATGATGCTATAAAGCATGTTTTTTTAGGGTTTCGTTACAGTGCTTTTATATATGGAGACCAACTTAAAGCATACCCTGAAGTGCCTGAAATAAATCCTGCACATAAATTTACAGATTCTTTTCGTGATTTATCCGCAGGCGAATTAAGAGAAGTGTATTGGAAAAGTTTATCTGAAATCATTTCTCGTCTGTTGTCTTCAGGGAAAGAGGTTTACCTACTTTACCCAGTTCCTGAACTGCCAATGAATATAGCTAAAGCGGTAACTCCATTTTCAGTATTCAATCAAAAGACAATGTTTGATCTACAAAAAATAACAACGGCAGGTTATTATTTTAAGAGGAATAAGTTTATATTAGATAAGTTAGATACTCTTGCATACGGGGATCAGTTACATGCAGTCAAACCTTTTGATATTTTGTGTTCTATAAATAATTGCCCCGCAATTATACAGGGGAAGTCATTGTATTTTGATGACGATCACCTGAGTATTTCAGGTGCGAAAATGATAATAGAACAAGGCTGGAGCAATTTTAGGCCGTCAAAAACTCATCTAAAAGGCGTAAGAAATACAAATATTATGGAAGATTAATCAAGTGTGTGTTATAAAAAATAAGAAAAGTGCATGGAATTAAGGAAAAAAGTTATCAATACGTTTTTTTGGAGTCTGCTGGAGTTTGTCTCTAGCAAATTACTTAGATTGATAAGTAACTTGATTCTGACTAGATTATTATTCCCAGATTTATTTGGCTTAATAGCAATAATATATGTAGTTATTTCTACTATAGTAATGTTGACAGATATTGGTGTTGGGCCATACCTTATCCAGAATAAAAAAGACAATTCAGCTGCTGTTTTGAATACTGCATGGACTTTGCAAATTATTAGGGGTGTAGTTGTTTGGTTGGTACTCTGTGTTCTTTCCTCGCTCTTATATTATTTTCAGTCGTTAGGTTTTTTAAGTAATGCCAGTGTTTATAGTCATGAAGATTTACCTTTATTGATTGTCGTTGCTAGTTTATCAATGGTTATTTCTGGATTTAACTCTATATCTATACATAGCTTAAGTAGAGATTTAAATGTAAGAAGAATCATAACAATTACCTTTGTTAGTCGATTATTTTCAATAACAAGTATGTTAAGTATTGCCCTGTATTATCCTTCTATCTGGGTATTAATTGCAGGTGCATTAATTTATTCTTTTTTATATATGAGTGCATCACACGTCTTTTTACCAAGTGATCATAAGAAAAGGCTAATGCTTGATAAAGAAGTCGTCAACCAGATTATTCATTTTGGAAAGTGGGTATTTCTTTCAACAATGATGACTTTAGCTATTATGAATGGAGATAGAATAATTCTAAGTGGCTTTATAAGCTCAGAATTATTAGGGTTATATGCTATTGCATTTCTTTTTATTGATGCTGCAAAAGGCTTGTTTTCTACTATAAATCAGAGAGTCTGGTTTCCATTACTCAGTAATATTAAAAGAGAAGATAAGGGTAAAGTAAAAGCGGCGTATTATAAAATTCGGCTGTATCAAGATATGACTGCATATATTGTGGCTGGTGTTTTATTTGTCATAGCACCGTTAATAATAGAAATTTTATATGATGAAAGGTATAGCGATGCTGGGTATATATTCAGTATATTATCACTCTCTATATCAAGTGCTGGACTTACTACTATAGAGTCTATTTTTATTTCATTAGGTTTATCTAAATATACTTCAATTATTAATTTTTCAAGAGCCGTGTTTTTATGGGGAGGGCTATATTTAGTAATGGATTTGGTCGGTTTTACATCGGCCCTTTGGTATATTGCATTGGTTCATTTTATGAGTATACCAATTGCATTGTTACTTTTAAGCAGATGTAATATTCTGGTGTGGTATAAAGAATTTTGGACTTTACCCTTTCTTGGTATAGGTTATTTACTAGGGCTTGTTGTGAAGTTTTCTTTTGAAGCGGTAATTGTAATTTAAAGATTAAATAGGAATAGAAATGGACATTGAGCCTCTTACTCATTATTTAAATAGGTTTTTATCTATAATGCCCCTTAGGCATCTTTCGTCAATTTGTGAGAAGTCATGGGTTATCTCTCCCGAAGAAGAAAGTTATTTCCCCCCAGCCATTTGCATGCAAGCATATAAAGACTTTAACTTAAAGACTGTCGATGGTATCAGTTTGAAGGAAGAGGTTAATAGGGTTTCTGGTGGAAGGGTGAGGCATAGTGCTACTATTGCCTATCAAATTAATCAGGCTAAATTGCTTTCTGGTATTTTATATAAAAAAAACTTTAAATTAAGATTAACTAGCAATAAAGAATCAAAACTAAATTTTTATGGTGTGAAGGCTGAGCATAAAGAGGGGCTTTTGGCTAGCTCGTGGTCTAGCAATCAATATTTTGGTCATTGGATTAAAGATGAATGTCCGAAATTATTAACTGCAAGTGCAATGGGTATTCAAGCGATTAGCTGTGAGAGTAAACTTTACTCTCACAGAGCTGGCTATAAGGCTGTCTTTAAGTTAAATAGCGTACCAGTTGAAAGGGCTATCTTTGAGCGACTCATTGTTTTATCTAGAGAAAATTTAAACAAATATAGACGGCAAAGGTTCTGTCAATTACGTGAGTTAGTGCTGAATGGAACGCGAGAGATTGTTGGAAATCAATATATTTATCTTAAGCGAGGAAATGCTGGCGCTGCAGGTAGAGGGATAAGTAATGAAGAGCAGTTACTAGAAAAGCTGTTGGAATATGGTTTTGTGATTATTGAGCCAGAAAAGCTTACAGTTGATGAGATACTACAGCAATGTGTACATGCAAAAATCATAATGGGGATTGAGGGGTCAGCAATGAATCATGCCTTTTTATCTCTGAAAGACTCAGGTACTATGCTATGTCTAGTACCTGAATATCGGTTTAATAACCCTTTTGCTAGTTATTGTGCAGCTGTGGGCTTAAATTATGGCTTTATAGTGGGTAAGACTAGCTTAGGTGGATTTGAAGTTGATTTGGCTGATGTGGAAAATACTTTGAAGTTTGTCGCTAAAAATACTGTACTTTAGAAAAGCAGCTCATTTTTGCATATTGCTCGCTCACTGAAAAGTATATTTTTTTGTGGAAATTACATTAATACTATGAGAGTAAAAATTACTTATGAGTGATAAATTTATTTCAGCAACAATTCCCGATTGGTCTAGAGAAAATTGCACAATGTTTTGGCAACCTGGGAAAAAATTATTAGCAAGTATCCGACAGTATCAACGGCTACGCAATAAAGCGAGCTTTTTTTTCGATAGCTTTATCCAAGTTTTGCTACTTCAATACCGGTTTTGGAGTGTTGTTACTGGAGCGGATATTCCCATTAATTCATCTTTGGGAGGGGGCTTATTAATAACGCACCCTAATGGTATTGTGATTCATCCCAAAGCAAAAATTGGACCTAATTGTTTGATATTTCAACAAGTCACAATCGACTCTAGAGATGGTGGTATTCCAATAATTGGAGATAATGTAGATATTGGTGCTGGAGCTAAAATTATTGGTAATGTTAGTATTGGTAATCATGTCAGAATTGGTGCTAATTCGGTTGTGTTAAAGAATGTCCCTGATAATTGTACTGTGATTGGTATACCGGCAAGGATTGTAAAAAATGGCACAGAATAATAATGATGGATTGAGATTGTTAGTTGTTATTATTAATTATAAAACACCTGATTTAAGTTGTGATGCAGTCAAATCATTAGCTGAACAAATTGACTCAACTTGCGACAAAGTGGTCGTGGTTGATAATGCATCGCAAGATAATTCGCTTGAGTTCATTAATGACTTTATTGATGTTAATGGCTGGGGGGACTGGGTATCTGTGATTGAGTCAGGTCTAAATGGTGGCTTTTCTGCGGGTAATAATCTAGGTATACGATCAGTTGATGCCCAATATTATTTACTACTTAATAGTGATGCTTATGTTCATGAGAATGCGGTTGAATGTCTACGATTTGCAGCTGACTCTAACCCTCGCTCAGGAATAATCGCCCCTAGACTAGAGTGGCCTGACGGTTCTCAGCAGGTGAGTTGCTTTTATAATTTATCACCAGAAAATAGTTTTTTGCAGGGTGCGAAAACAGGTGTTTTTACAAAATTATTTGGTTTTTTTGGCAGTAAAGAAGTCGCGATTCCTTTAGAACAACATAATATTGAGCAACCAGAGTGGCTTAGTTTTGCCTGTGTTCTGTTGAGGGGCGAAATGGTTAAAGAAATAGGCTTAATGGATGAGGGTTATTTTATGTACCGTGAAGATAATGATTATTGTCGAAGAGCTATTAATTCGGGCTGGAAATTAAAATTTGAACCAAAATCTAGAGTCGTACACTTGAATAATGGAAGTTCTAACCAATCGGGTGTAAAGCGGTTACCAACGTTTTATTTTAATTCTCGTGCAAGATATTTTTTAAAGTATTACGGGCGATTAGGCTTACTTCAGGCAAATATTTTTTGGTGCGCGGGGCGGTGTATTTCATCTTTAAGAGAAATGTTGAGCCGAAAACCTAAGGCTTTTCATTCAACAATGTGGGCTGATATTTGGACGGGTTTTTTTAGTAAGCAGGAATACAATGGAAAATAAAAAAGTAGGTGTCGTTATTATCGGGCGTAATGAAGGTGACCGGCTGATTTTATGTTTGGAATCAGTGCTTAAACAGCAGGTTCCCTGTGTTTATGTTGATTCTCAGTCTAGTGATAATAGTGTGGTTGAAGCTGGGCAGCGAGATGTGACTACGACTGTTTTAGATAAATCGTCTCCTATCAATGCATCAAGGGCTCGGAATACTGGTTTTGATGTTTTAGTAAAAGAAACCCCAGATTTAGAGTATGTACATTTTATTGATGCAGATTGTGAGTTAGATGACGGGTGGCTAGGAGAAGCATTAACTACTTTAGAGAAAAACCCTCAGCTTGTTATTGTGAGTGGTCGTTTACGTGAAAAACACCGAATAGAGTCGGTCTATATGCGCTTATGTGATATGGACTGGTATGTGAAACCTGGTGAAGTAGCCCGCTGTGGCGGTATTTTTACAATACGTCGAACCGTTTTTGAAGAACTTTCAGGATTTGATACATCCTTGATTGCAGGTGCTGATCCAGAGTTTTGTTACCGAATACAGAATAAGGGTAAAAAAATACTTTCACTAGCGGCTGAAATGGGAACGCATGATTCCGCGATGAGGCATTTTTCACAGTGGTGGAATCGGTGTGTCAAAGTAGGGTTTGGTTATGCGAATGGTGCGAAATGGGGGGGGTGGAAAAAACAATATCGCAGTTCTTTGGTATGGGGCGCATTTTTGCCACTTATAATCATATTAGGTATGTTTTTTGTTTCGCCATATTTTATCGCTTTATTAGGCATGTACGGATTGCAAGTGGCTAAGATTTACATGAGTAAGCTCGATATTGGGAGTGATTCAAATTACGATAAATATTTATATGCGCAATTTTGTGTATTAGCAAAATTCCCAGAGGCAAGAGGCGTTATTAAATATCTTATTAGCGCGGCGATAGGTAAGCAACAAAAAATTATTGAATATAAAGTGTAAGGCGGAGCTATGCTAATAACTAGACAAGAAAGAAAGCTTAAAATAAAACAAGATTGGAAAGAGGATCGTGCAAAATATCCCCCTAGGCCATTGTTGAAAGAAGTGTCTATTATTGCGATAGCTTGGTATCGGCATGGCCAGCATGTAGATAATATGGCTGAAGGGCTTTGGAAAAAAGTATCATTAAAGGTTTACTGGCTTATTTTTCATTTAATTGAAGTGTTTATTGGGGTTAGTCTGCCAAAGTCAGTCGATGTCGATGGTGGGTTAAGGATTTATCACTTTGGTAATATATTTATTCATAAAAATGCCAAAATAGGTAAAAACTGCATTCTTCGACAAGGTGTAACATTGGGAAATCGGCATAACGATGAATTTGCACCTACGCTAGCGGATGGGGTTGAGCTTGGTGCTTATGCTCAAGTTTTGGGGAATGTTCATTTAGGTAAAGAATGTAAGGTTGGAGCAATGACTGTTGTACTTAAAGATGTGCCAGCAGGTAAAACTATTTGTGGACAGGCTGGTCAAATAATTAATTAATTAATACATGGAAAATTGATGGAATTTAAAATAGCAATAATTGGGTTGGGGTATGTCGGGCTGCCTTTAGCGGTTGAATTTGGTAAAAAATTCACAACTGTCGGTTTTGATATCAATACGGCGCGTATTGCAGAGTTAAATTCGGGTGTTGATTCGACTCTTGAAACAACGCCTGAAGAGTTGGCTTCTGCAAACTTGCTAACATGCACAACAGATGCCTCGTTAATAGCGGATTCTAAT
>Ga0209707_1001618_pt1 | contig 12485 bp, 9 predicted proteins | sample EN4Hudsemesocosm_FD_184630 | JGI IMG/M metagenome (GOLD analysis project Ga0209707, IMG submission 184630) | Methane-oxidizing microbial communities from mesocosms in the Hudson Canyon - EN4B Hudson Canyon (SPAdes) (version 2) | ecosystem: Environmental > Aquatic > Marine > Cold seeps | place... | reverse complement strand
TTCTACTACCGAACTTTGTTCTTCCGTTGCGGTAGCAACTTGAATACTTAAATCAGAAATATTACCAATCGATTCAATGATGCTATTGAGCGACTCACCCGCTTTATCGGCATTCTCTACCGAGAACTTTGCTGTTTCAATACCTTCATCCATTGCAGTTACCGCATCTTTAGCACCGCCCTGAAGCTTCTGAATCATATTGTTAATTTCTTCCGTAGATTCTTGTGTACGCTGAGCGAGGGTTCGCACTTCATCGGCAACGACGGCAAAGCCACGACCTTGTTCGCCGGCTCTAGCAGCTTCAATAGCGGCGTTTAATGCCAGCAAATTAGTTTGTTCAGAAATGCCGCGAATAACTTCAAGTACAGAACTAATTTCTCCTACGTCTTGGGCTAAAGTTTCGATCACCTCAGAAGCACTTTGCATTTTTCCAAATAATGAGTTGATACCTTCGATAGAAGTTCGCACGATTTCTTGGCTACTCGACGTTTCCGTTGATGACTGCTTCGCTGCATTAGCAGTCTCATTCGCGTTACGAGCAATTTCGTGAACCGTTGCCCCCATTTCATTCATTGCGGTAGCAATCATATCAACACTTTGCTGTTGTTCTTCAGTATTACGTTGTGTCGAATTAGAAGATGTCGCTAGATTTTGTGCAATACGGTTTACATCTTGGCTATTGCTAGCAATCGTAGTAATCAGACTTTGTAACTGGCCGACAAAACTATTGAACGAGGACGCGAGCTTTCCAACTTCATCTTGGGTATCGACTTTCATTTGTTTAGTTAAATCTGCATCGCCAGAAGCAATATCACTCAGCATATTTGACGCGCGCACAATCGGTCTAGCAACACCAAGCGCTACCCATAAACCAATCGCGATCAATATGACTGCGACAATGATATTCATAAAGACTAATTGCATTGAAGTATTATTAATAGGAGTAAATATTTCTGTGGTAGGGATTTCAATAACAACAAACCAGTTTAAGGAGGGGATAAATTTTGCCGCTAAAAATCTTCCCCCATTAACAGAAGTTTTAATTATATTAATTTTATCTTTGTTTAATAAATTTACTTGGACCTCATTATCAAATAAAGCGCTTAAGCTTGTGCCTGATTTGACCTCATTATTCGGATGAATTTGAATTTTACCTTCTTGATCTGTAAGGAAAGCTAGACCCTGCTCACCAATGGTATAGTTTTTTACTAGCTCACTGACCTGGTTAATACCCATGCCAATACCTGCAACCGATTTTCCATCACTGGTGCGGTAGTTAATAAATAAAGTTAATTTATTAAGCGTGACGTCATTATCAATATCCAGTGAGTATTTTTTTCCGCTATTTAAAAAACTATAAAACCAACCATCATTACTGCTATTAGGATCGAGAGTACGAGACAAACCGCTAGGCACATAATAATTATTGCTTAATCCCGATACGATAAACGCGGTAATCGCTTGGTTGTTTTGCTGGGTTGCGCTTAAGTAGTTTGAAATGCTGCTAATTTGGCTAGGGTCTTCGCCTTGAGCTAACCATTGATTAGTGAAGGTATTTTCAGCCATGGCTTTGGAAATGGTTAATGGTAGGCTGATTTCTTTTTCAATCGCGTTTGCCACGGCATTCAGTGTGGCAGGAATCTCTTCGTTATTTATCCGATCTGTCATCATGCTGCGCATGGATGAATTACTGATCAATGTGGATAAAATCACACTAATTAATAACGAACCACCGATAACCAGTGATAATTTTCGTCGGATGGGTAGAACGTTCCACATATTTAGAAACCTGACAATATGACCATCCCTTAAGCGTAGTCAAAGACGATAAAAGCGCTAGTTACATACAAGTGTCAGGTTTATAGGCAAAGTGGTTGATTCTTCATTAACTCATATCAATTGGGTCTATATCCAAATTCCAGCGGACTTTTTGAATGCCTTTAAGGTTTTCTAAAAAATGGACTAAGGGATCTAATACTCTGTGCAGAGCGTTACGCTCATGGCTCATAATCTGCATTTGTTGGCGGAAGCGCCCATTACGTCGTTCCATTGGCGCAGGAAAGGGGCCGATAAGAGTGACGGGAGTCGTATCAACCTCGAATTCAGTAGCGGATAGTAAGTTACCCTGCCAATATTGATTGAGCCAAGCTTGTATAAATTCACGGGCTTGATTTTGTACTTGTTCGGCCAATTGTTTATCACTGCATTCCGTTCTTAACAGCGCCATATAACTATAGGGCGGTAGTTGAATGTGTTTACGTTCTTGCAACAAGCTTGCGCCTAAACCGTGATAGCCACCTTCTAATAAAAGATTCAATTGAGGATGATCGGCATACAAGGTTTGAATCCATACTTCACCTGGTTTGTCTCCACGTCCAGCTCGACCGGCTACTTGTAAAATCAGCTGAGCGGTTTTTTCCATACCGCGAAAATCTGCACTAAATAATCCTGAGTCGGCATCAAGGATGACGACCATCGTCACATCAGGGAAATGATGACCTTTGGCGAGCATTTGCGTACCGACGAGAATACAAGGCTCACCTTTGTGAATTTCATCAAACAAGTTATCAAACGCATCTTTAGTGCGAACAGTATCGCGATCAACCCGCTTTATATCGCTGCCGGGAAAAAGGCTGTGTAAATTCTCTTCAATACGCTCAGTACCTTGGCCTAAGGCTTCAACTTGTGTGCTATTACAATTAGGACACAAACGCGGAATGGCTACTTGATTATCACAGTGGTGGCAATGCATGTGTGGAGGGTATTGGTGCATTGTCATGCGAGCATCACAGCGAACGCACTCCGCCATCCAACCACAATCACGGCAAGCAAGCGTTGGCGCAAAACCACGGCGGTTAATGAAAACCATCACCTGTTGGCCTGCGTTTAGGTGCTGCTTGATTTTATCTACAACGGGCAAGGCAAGACCAAATTCTAACGGCTGATGTAAGATGCTATGCAGCTTCATTCTTGGGGGTTTTGCATTCCCCGCACGTATCGTTAATCTATGATGGCTATAGCGACGGCTATAAGCATTATGCAGGGTTTCTAATGCGGGTGTTGCCGATCCTAATACGATGGGCAGAGATTCTTTATGCGCACGTTTAATGGCAAAGTCGCGGGCATTATATCGTAGGCCATCCTGTTGTTTAAAAGAGCCATCGTGCTCTTCATCGATAATGATCAGGCCGAGGCTCGGTAATGGCGTGAAAATAGCTGAACGCGTGCCGATTAGAATTTTAGCTTGGTCTTGATTGCATTGATGCCAAGCGATTAAACGCTCTTTATCGTTAAGGTTGGAATGCATCATTACCACAGGCACATCAAACCGCGCTTGAAAGCGACGTAAGGTCTGAGGAGTTAGGCCAATTTCTGGCACCAGTACTAAGGCCTGTTTTCCTTGGCTAATGGCTTTGGCAATCAACTGTAAATAGACTTCGGTTTTACCACTGCCGGTGACGCCATCGAGTAAGGCGACATGGAACTTGCCTAACTGCTCGGAAATCTTATCCACAGCAGAAGCTTGTTCATTGTTCAAAGTGAATGCTGACTGACTGGCAGGGCCGCAGTGCGGCACTGGAAGTTGTGGGTAAGCTTCGATTAACCCTAGATCCGTTAAACGATCCATTTGAGCTTTAGCAAAGCCTTGCAGGGTGAGATCTTTATGACGCCAGTGAGTTTGCTGTTGGAAAAGCTGCCACAGGGCTTCTTGCTTCTTTCCTTTTAATATCGATGGGCTTGGGCCTTGAAGGAGCGCCCGCCAGTGAGGTTCTGCAATATCTTCTAGTTGGCCGCCTTTACGCAATAAGACAGGAATGGCTAAGTCGAGAACTTCCCCTAGAGGGTGGTGGTAGTAGTTGCTTAGCCACTCACAGAGTTCAAGTATGTTAGGGCTGACTAACGATCGAGAGTCCAGAGACTCACTAATAGCTTTGAGTTTATCTACTGGAACATCGGTCTCTGTCACGGTAGATAGAACGAAGCCTATGAGTTGCTGACGGCCGAAAGGAACTTTTACCCGACTGCCGGTTTCATAATGAGAAGCGGGTGTATTGGCTAATGGCAGATAATCAAAATATCGGCGCAATGGCACAGGCAGTGCAATACGAAGGTAGTATGTGTCAGTCATGATCGCTAGTTTACAGGGTTTGTGGATAAAATCCGATGGAAAGTACTTGTCTGTACAAATCCCTCTGGTATCATTCGCGGTCCAAATCATTGACTTGGCGGTTTATCCGTTAATTCAATACTTTCGTGCGGTACTCCAGTGTAAGAATCTCACTGCTGGAGAGAGCGGCACTTTTGCAAATAATAGGTGACTTATGAAAGCTGGTATCCACCCAGAATACGCTGAACTAGCAGCAACTTGTACTTGCGGTAACACGTTCACAACTAAATCAACTCGTACAGGTACTATCCACCTAGACGTATGTTCTTCTTGCCACCCTTTCTATACTGGTAAGCAGAAGACTGTTGATACTGGCGGTCGTATCGACAAATTCCAGAAGCGTTTCGGTGGCTTCAAGAAGTAATTCTTGTTTCCCTGATTCTTCTCTTGCAGAAGAATGCTTCAAGAAAGCCGTGCATTGGGATGCTTCAATAGCAACTCAGGCGCGGTTTTTTTTTGCCTAAGATTTATTGCCCAAGTTTTTTTGTTTATAAAGAGAGTCGACTATGAACATTCAAGAAATTGCGATTACGAGTAACGTACGCAAAAAGATTCAAAAAGCCGTTAAAAATACCAGCATCATTTTTGAAGATGAAAATGGCGACATCGTCGTTAATGTAGAAGCGTATACCAGCAATACAGCACATACTGAACGTTATCCACTAGAAGATATTCTTGGTGAAGATGCTTTGGATTATGATGCAGAGTTCTGGGTATTTAACTAAGAGCTGAATATTGAATTAAGAGCTGAGTATTAAGTGAATACCCAGCTTATCTCAACGTGGCTCAAATAGAGAGCTAGCCTGCTTTACCCGCGACAAATGGATTTGTACGCTTTTCAATACCGAAGGTGGAATTCGGCCCGTGTCCTGGCACAAACGTAATATCATCCCCTAGTGGGAACAGTTTATTGCGGATAGAAGCCACTAGTTCGTCATGATTCCCTTGTGGGAAGTCTGTACGACCAATCGAACCTTGAAATAATACATCGCCAACTAAAGCCAACTGATCGTCTTGGCTATGAAAAATCACGTGCCCTGGAGTATGACCCGGAGTATGGATTACATCTAAAGTCACATTGCCTACAGTGACGGTTTCACCTTCTGCTAACCAGCGATTTGGGAGAAAACTTTGGGCGGGTGGAAAACCAAACATCTGAGATTGTTGTGGCAACATATCCAGCCAGAACTTGTCCCCAAGGTGCGGTCCTTCGATTTTCAAATCTTTTAATTTAGCTAATTCTAAGGTGCCACCAACATGATCTAAGTGAGCGTGGGTTAATAGAATTTTAGTGATGCTTGCTCCCATCGCTTCAGCTTGGGCCACTATGCGCTCCACTTCACCGCCTGGATCAACCACAGCGGCTTGTTTAGTTTCTTCGCACATGATGATGCTGCAATTTTGCTGGAAAGGTGTCACAGGGACAATGGCGACTTGTAATGGCATGGGAGTGCTCTCAGTAATCAACTTATAACTTGTGAGGCACAGGATAATGTTTGCGCTTGATAAAGCAACTAATTACCTTTGAATGATGGGTTATAGGGCAGCAATTTCGGTATCAATATGTGTAATGTTCTTTAGCTCTTTGAATCTTTCTATATAGGAATAAGCGTTACCATCATCGATCCAGCGCTCATTTTTTCTGTAGGAATATAGTCGACTTTTCATGCGCTCAAATGTATCACCTAATCCTTTTCCTCTAGTCATATCTACAACCTGAGTCTGGAGTTCAGTAGCGAGTTCGAAATCACCATTAGCTGCATAAATCGCTGCAATAGTATCCATTGAATGTGGAAGTTGACGTTTGTAATCAGGAATTTTGTTTAATACCTGTCTAGCTAAAACAGGATTATATATAGTACTTTCTTTCGCAGTCGCTTTAACCCAAGCGTAAAATAATTTAGCTGAGATACTTCTTCTGTCATTAATATACTCTAGAATATCATTTGCCTTTGATATATTTATATTACCGCCAATTCCTTTTTGTAAAAAATGAAAATAAATATTTGAGCATAAAAAACTGGTGACGTAACAGTCTTCTAAAGTATCGCGTGCGCTCTCAAGATTATTATCAACGACTAAAAAAACTAATTTCGCGTGAACTAGGTCAATATGATAGGCGTCTTGTGGTATGTCAAACAAATTACGTGCGGCCTCTAGGCTGTTTAAAGGGCCTTGGAGAACTAGAGCCAAAGCAGCCATTGCTTTAGCATTCTGATAACCATCATTTGCAAGTTTTAAAAGTGACCGATAACCTTGTAAAGCTTGTTCTTTATTATTGTCTAGCGATAGTAATGTGGCATAGCGAAATTCATCCCAAAGAAAGCCAGATGTTGATAATTCTTTCGCAAAGGTTAGCGCTCGAAAACTATCCCGCGTGGGCATTAAGGGGTGGGTGTAGTAAGTAATGAGTTTACGTTTTGCTTCTCGACTGCCTGCGTTAGCTGCCTTTAATAAATACTCGACAGCTTGATGGTAATCTGGAGCAGTCCATTCAGCACTCATGAGGTGCTCACCAATCAGGAAATATGAATCTGCAGCACCGGCCTCAAATGATCGTCGGCAGCGATCAAGCAAAGCATCCATGTCTTGAGAGAATACCAACATGGTACTGGTTTCTTGGCACTTCCCGAAAAGTGTTGAAACCCTTCCTGTTAGTGGAATAAAATCATTTTGAGGAGGTGTTATTCTTTTAAATCTTTCGTGATCTATAAATATGGTTGTGGCCTTGCTTTCTTCCTTAGTAAGATGGCTAAAAGATTTATAACTTTTATTATCAGCGGAGACCGTTAGCGATAAGGTCAATATCGAGAGGAATAAAAAGAGGTAAGCGCGCATTGTATAATCCATTACACATGTTTTTGATGCGCGCGATAATAGCAGAATTTAGTGTATTATCAATTATTAAAATTAATAATTAGAAAGCTACGAGCTTAGGCGACTTTCCCTTGTATTGTGGCATAGTCATACCCGCATTTGCATTCACATAAGTTGGGTCTGCAACGGTATAGCGTTTACCTTTGAATTTCCAACTATCACCGGCAATGGGTTGGCTAAACTCTACCGCGGTAGCAATGTGCCCAGGAAAGTCGAGTATGACGACATCTAGCTTTAATAGCGATTCCGTTAACCAAGCAAATAAGGCGGCTCGATCTTCACAGTCTGAATAAGGGTAGTGCAGCGTTTCTAGAGGAAACAGATAATTCTCTTGGCGGAATTGATCATCATCAGTTTTGTATTTAAAGGCCGTTTGTACAAAACGTAATAAGCGGTTAACCGCTTCGGTTTCGGTTTGTCCTTCTAAAATCGGCTTCAGTTGAGTTAATAAACTAAACGCCGTCTTCTTCGGCATCCCTGCGGCAAAATAATTCTTTAATTCTAACTGAGGAAAAGTACTGAAAAAATTAACCATGTCTCTAGGGTAATCAACATCAATTTGATACTTCTTGCCACCATAGCTAAATGAAAGGTCGCGTTTTGCTATGTGCTTATTAGCAATGAAACTATTAGGTTTTGAAAAATCTAAATTGCGTTGCCCTGAGGTATGCTTACCACCATAGGTGAAAACTTTACCTGGCTTCATGCTTTCTTTGTTTAAAGAAACTGAATAGAAACGCTGCTTATCAAAGGTGAAATACGTTGTACCAAATAGCTGCTGTTTGGATGGCATTAATAAGAATACTTTATCGTTATATGCGACACGAGCATTATATCCGGCTTTAACCAGTAAAAACCAAGAGGTTAACTGACGGCTGCTCTGATTGTATTGATTTGAGCCTTGTAATTCACGGGCAAATTGATCGAATAATAATGCGCTTCCCCAATCATTTAATTTTAAATTTTTAGCCGTTGTGGAAAGCTGTTCAATAACGTCTTTATGAGGCTGGGATGCGAGGGCTTTCCAATATTCAGCTATAGAATTGTTGCTGATTTTATTGCGGAAACTTTGTTTTAAGTTCTTATGATATTCAATCGAAATTTCTTCACCAAAGAAATCAAATTTTACCGTGCGCATATTGAAGTCTTTTTTAACTTCAATTTTTTTCTTTGATATCTCTCTTTCTGTTATTACGGTTTTTTCGATTTCAGGTTCTTGCTTTATCGTTGGCTCAACAATAATGACAGGCTTAATAATCGTTGGTTTTACAGCAGGGATTTTATTTTCGCTAGGTTTATCCACCACGGCAATCGGCTTAGCAACAGGGATATCTAACGGTTTAGGTGCAGGGTCACGCTTTACTGGCTTTTCGACATCGACTTCCTTCCACTGCTTATTTAGAAAGCCAATAAACGCTTTATCATTTTCATCTAAATAATTCTGGAATTCGGATTTGGTTTGTTTTAACCATTGCTCATATTCCGAATCGGCCGCTAGGCTATGAAAGCTGGCTAAAGGCGCTGCAAAAATTAATGAAGTAAGAATGAGGTTGCGAGTGAATAACTTGCTCATTGGGTAAACCTTTTAGTGGATTAGCTCTGTAGAAAATCGAAAGCAAAAAAAACCGACACTAGGCCGGTTTTTTTTATGAGTAACAATATTAGTTATTCATGTTCGCAATTTCAGCGGCTAGCTCATCTTGAGCTTTACCTGCTTGGAACTTCTGCCATAACGCACGCTCATTCTTCATAGAAGTTTTAAGTGCTTGCTCAGCAATGTTACCTACGATTTCTGGTGCTAGACCAACTAAGACCACGATGCCGCCCGTTGGGGTTGGCATCTGACGAAAGATACGAGAGCCAATTAGAGTTTCTTTGGTGATCTGCTTAGTAACCGAAGTATTTACCTGATCAACTGTTTCGCTATCGCCAGCGCCTGTTGTTTCAGAATACTGTTTGATCATGTTTTGAACTTCAACTTTCATAGTTTGAGCCAATTCAACACGAGCAGCAGTAGCAGCCATTTGCTTCATGAAGTTAGCGCCAGCGCCAGACTTGTCAGCATAACCAACGGCAGAAAGATCGATACCGTTAACAGGAGCGCCACAAACCCATTCAGGAGCAGGCTGATTAGAGCCATCAGCGAATACGCAGCTAGCAACTGGTTGTTGTGGTACAGGCTGAGTTGAGCCACAAGCGACTAAAAAAGTTGCTGCTGTTGCAGTAAATAATGAACGAAGTTTCATCTTCTTCTCCTTGAAGTGTGATAAACGAAGATAGTTATTAATCTAGTGAAAGTGAGCATAGCTTAAGGCTGAATAAATTACTACACTAGGCCGTAAGGTATCTGATAACAAATAAAGGATGGATTGAATGAGAGGAATGATGAGCTTTTCTTCAGCGAAATGGCAATTAATGATTTTGCTTAGTTTTTTAACGGCTTGTGCCCAGCAGCCAGTGAATAATGGCGTGCCGCAATGGTTGTTTAATCCCGAGGTAGGTGTTGTGGCTTCTTGTGGCTTTCATATTGGTGGTCGTTATCAGCAAGAAGAGTGTGCGATTCAGCGTGGTCGCGAACGTTTAGCCGCTGAACAAGGTGTTGAGGTTAGTAGTGTAGCGGTGATTAAAGAACGCGTTGTAAACGGTCAAGAATCCGTTCTGATGAATAAAGAGACAACATCGAATGTGAATAACCAGAAAGTGAAAGCTAAGGTTAGAGAATTTTATTATGACGCTCAGCGTGACGAATATTATGTTTGGGTAGTGCCTAACTAAGTGATCCGCACTGTCTTTGCTAACCGCAAACAAAAAAGCCGTAATAGATCTACTTTAATAAAGTAATTCTATTGCGGCTTTTTTATTAATGCTGATTTATACCAGCATTAATGCAAGACCTTTAAAATAGATCTTAGAACAAGCGACGTACTTTAATAGTACCGTCAACGTTCTGGATTTTCTCAAGGGCTAGCTCACTCACGTCAGCATCAACGTCGATCACTACATAACCTACGTCGCCGAAGGTTTGTAAGTACTGACCACTGATGTTGATGTTGTTTTCAGCAAGCACTGAGTTGATCGCGTTCATGATACCTGGAACGTTCTGGTGAACGTGCAAGATACGGTGTTGATCAGGGTGCGCCGGCAATGCAACTTCAGGGAAGTTAACAGCAGAGATAGTCGTACCGTTATCGCTGTACTTACCTAGCTTCTCAGCGACTTCTAAACCGATGTTAGCTTGCGCTTCCATGGTAGAGCCACCAACGTGTGGAGTAAGAATCACGTTATCGAACTCACGTAATGGTGTAATGAATTCTTCGTCGTTTGAGCGAGGCTCAACTGGGAATACGTCTACCGCAGCGCCTAATAGCTTCTTACTGCGAACCGCGTCTGCTAGGGCATCGATATCAACTACCGTACCGCGAGAAGCGTTCATTATAATAGAACCTTGCTTCATCTGAGCGAATTGCTCTGGGCCCATCATCCACTTAGTCGCAGCTGTTTCTGGAACGTGTAGCGATACTACGTCAGACATGCCTAGTAGCTCTTCCATGGTCGCAACCTGAGTTGCGTTACCTAGAGGAAGCTTAGTTACTACGTCATAGAAGAAAACTTCCATACCCATAGATTCAGCCATTACAGAAAGCTGAGTACCAATGCTGCCGTAACCGACGATACCTAGCTTTTTACCACGGATCTCATAAGAGTTAACGGCAGACTTAACCCACTCGCCACGGTGACACTGAGCACTTTTCTCAGGTACGCCGCGCATCAATAAGATCGCTTGGGCCAAAGACAGTTCAGCAACAGAACGAGTATTGGAATAAGGCGCGTTAAATACACAAATACCACGCTCAGTTGCCGCTTTTAGGTCAACCTGGTTAGTACCGATGCAGAAACAACCCACAGCAATTAACTTTTCAGCTGAATCGAAGATGTCAGCGGTTAATTGAGTACGTGAACGGATACCAACGAAATGCGCGTCTTTGATGCGCTCTTTTAATTCGTCTTCAGGCAAGGCCGACTTTACGTAGTCGATGTTGCTATAACCAGCAGCGGTCAATGTATCTACAGCGCTCTGGTGTACACCTTCAAGTAGTAGGAACTTGATTTTGCTTTTATCAAGAGAAGTTTGGCTCATGATGGTACCTGTATTGGAATAAAATCCGGTTTGAATATAAAAATCCGTTCGAATCCTTGATCATTTGGTTGGGTTTTTGCATAACCAACTTTTAATCAAAGGCTCTGAAAAATTAGGCGCGTATGCTAACATACGCGGCAATTAAAGTGTCCCCTTTTGATGGGGGCGGATGATGAAAAGTTTGCAGTTTTAACGTGAATTTTATACGCATTGCGATGAGAGGCCCTGCAATGCGTGGGATATACGGTTAAATGCCTGCAAATACGCCCAAATATGTACAACTTAAGTAAGCGGATATTTAGATGACACAGTCTCAGACTTCTTTAAGCCAAGCCGAGTTAGAAAACCAACTGAAAGCGATTGTTGGTGACGATAAAGTGAAAACCGACGCGGATTCGTTAGAAACCTTTGGTAAGGACTGGACTAAGATCTATCCGCCGAATCCTGCTGCTATTGTTTTCCCAAAAACCACTGAGCAAGTGCAAGCTATTGTTAAGTTCGCTAACGAGCATCAGGTTGCGTTAGTACCTTCTGGCGGCCGTACCGGTTTAAGCGCTGGCGCTGTGGCTGCCAATGGTGAAGTCGTGGTGGCGTTCGATTACATGAACAGCATCTCTGATTTTAATGCCATGGATAAAACGGTTCGCTGTGGCGCGGGTGTGATCACAGAGCAGCTGCAAGACTATGCAGAAGAGCAGGGTTTATTCTATCCGGTAGATTTTGCTTCTGCAGGCTCTAGCCAGATAGGCGGCAACATCGGTACTAATGCCGGTGGTATTAAGGTGATTCGCTATGGTATGACCCGTGATTGGGTTGCTGGTCTAACAGTGGTTACTGGTAAAGGCGATATCCTTGAGCTGAATAAAGACCTTGTGAAAAACAATACCGGTTATGACATGCGTCAGCTGTTTATCGGTGGTGAAGGGACTTTAGGTTTTGTTACTGAAGCGACTATGCGCCTTACTCGTCCAGCTAAAAACCTAACCGTATTAGTACTTGGTGTGCCGGAGTTTGAAGCCATCATGAGTGTGCTGAATACTTTCCAGACTAATATCGATCTGACTGCGTTTGAGTTCTTCTCTGATAAAGCCATGCGTAAAGTAGTGGCTCGTGGTGATGTGCCTGCTCCGTTTGAAACCGAAGCAGAATACTATGCACTATTAGAATTTGAAGCGGAAACCGAAGGCCATATCGATCAAGCGATGGAGCTGTTCGAGAAGTGCATGGAAGAAGGCTGGGTATTAGATGGCGTAATGAGCCAGTCAGAAACTCAAGCACAAAACTTATGGCGCTTGCGTGAAG
>Ga0209707_1001611_pt1 | contig 12505 bp, 13 predicted proteins | sample EN4Hudsemesocosm_FD_184630 | JGI IMG/M metagenome (GOLD analysis project Ga0209707, IMG submission 184630) | Methane-oxidizing microbial communities from mesocosms in the Hudson Canyon - EN4B Hudson Canyon (SPAdes) (version 2) | ecosystem: Environmental > Aquatic > Marine > Cold seeps | place... | reverse complement strand
TGAGCCTTCTGAAATTGAACAGGATGAGAATCAAAAAGCGATCAGCGGAAAAATTTGTGCGCTGGTTGAATCGCTTGATATGACAAACGAAGAACAACTCATGTTGCGTATGCATTATGTTGATGGTCTCAGCCATAGTGCAATAGCACGAGCTTTAGGTGTGGCAAAACACATCCCTGTCCGTCAGAACAAGAAAGTACTGCAAAGGTTGCAAGAAGCCTTAGCTCAACACAACCTTGAACTGGAGTGACCTATTGATGACGAATGAAACAACTGAAAAGCAAAATCAGAAAGATCATGCACTCGCACAGCTACTAATACACGCCCCTAGAAATAATGCTGGTGGTTATGGGGCTGAAGTAACATTGGAAGAACTTGCTCTGCTGAACGAAGGTAAACTTAGCGAGCAGCGACGCGAACAGGTGCTTGGGCAATTAGACTCAAATCCAGCCTTATATGAAATATGGCAGGGTTCACAAGAAATGGCGAGCCATGCAGAATCTTTAAACCTTGAAGCAAGCACAGAAGCAAACAGAACCTCAAAGCAGGCAGCCCCATCCTTGTTGGAGCAAATCAGCCATTTTCTTAGTGACCTATTCTCTTGGCAGGGTGCTTTCGCCACCTCCTTTGGTATTGCTTTAGGGGTTATTTTGATGAGCCAAACGGGCTTGGATAGCTCAAACTCTGACTCAGATTTTGGTCAAGGTATCGCCATGCAGGCCCCTATCCAAGCGCCTCAAAAAGCGAGTACAGACCATGTCGGCTCGATTGCGCCGACACAAGAAATTGCCAAGGTTGAAGTGCTTCGTATTGAAGGAAATACCGTCCACTTGAAAGTTATACTTACGACGGGCGAAGAAATAAACGAAACCTATGTTTATAAACCGGGCAAACAATAAGTATGAATAGCCCAATGTCATCTTCGACGTGTTTAATCAGGGGGCCAGTATTTTACCTGCTCAAGATGCTGTCATAAATAACTAGGAATGATCAATAAAATGGAGTATGTATGTTACGAATAATTGGTTTAATCATCGTCGTCGGCGCAGTGTACTTATTTTTAAATTGGGATGACTACCGAGATGATGTTACTAACGCCGTGGATGTGATTGACGACGTGGCAGAACAAACAGAAGATGTACGAGAAGAACTAAAAGACAAAGTTGAACAATTAAAGGAAAAAATTGATGAATAATCAATTAGGGATGAAGCGCAGGTTTCTTGTTGTATTGGCCTTAGTATTATTAGTGGGTTGTATGGCAAATAAGCCAAAACCCAATGAATACTCAGCCGCTCAGGGCAATGGTGACATTCCAGAATGGGTAAAAGCTCCCCCGGGTGATAATGCCATTAATATGTACGGTATTGGTGAAGGCTACAATCTGGATAGCGCCAAACAAAGCGCCTTACGAGATATTGCCGGTAAGCTTGCAACCAATGTGAAAAGTGATACCGAAACCCGAAACTCCTTGCACAATGGTTATCGTGATAGTGCTTTCAGACAAAAAATAAATACCCAAATTAAAGACACCAAACTAACCAACTACGAAATTCTAAAAACCACTCAAAGTCAGAGCCAATATTATGTATTGCTCGCTATGTCACGCTCAGCCTTCGTGAAAGACAAACTAGATCAGTTAACAGAAATCAGCAGCAAAATAGACCTCGAGTTGCACCAAGTAGACAAGAAAAATAATTTGCTTCAACTTGTTAGCTATAACAACGCCATTCAGTTAGCGGATCAGGCTCGGCCTTTGATCTACCTGATCCACGCTGCTGACTCACAACAGAACAAACAAAGCTACCTTGAAACATATCGAGACTATGAGCAGAAAGAAAAGCGACTATCCGAAACCACAAAATTCTATTTAAAATCCGATGCCTCATTATCGCCGCTTGTCCATCAAATAAAACGGGTGTTGCAAACCAATGGCTTTCAGGTTGGCGACCGTGCCAATGCCGATAGCATACTAGAAGTCAGAGGCAGTATTGAAGAAGCAGAAATTTTCTCGGCTAAAACCGTTAAGATCAATTTTGATGTGTTGGTAAAAACTAATGCTGGGCAATTGGTGAGCAGTAAGAGTTATAAGCTTAGCGGTGCATCAGTTACAAGTTTTAAAGCCGGAAAACAGAATGCCATGAGTAAATTAACTTCTCAGCTGAAAGATAAAGCAGGGGTTTATGAGATGCTGGGTTTGACTGGCGATGATGCAGGTTAAGTGCTTAGGTAATTCAAGGGAAGTCATGTGAGCAGTAATCTATGGCAACAATTTATAATGAAAATAAGGGGTAAATGATGAAAAGGATATTACTAATACTATGTGCCAGTAGCACATTTCTATTGTCTGGTTGTTTTGGGACCTTTCCGATTAAAATAACTGACTATTCAGGCCCACGGTCAATGCAACCTACTGACCCACTTCCGACACCTGAACAAATTGAAATAGGTAAATCAAAAGTAGTTATCTTTGCGCCTGATGAAAGTGGTTTAGAGCTAGCGAGCAAAGCCAAGGTCGGACACAGTATTGAAACTGCCTTGGTGCAATTTATATCAGTTACCGGTTCTGAAATTGTTGATAGGGGTATTCCTAAAAAATTAAAGCAAGAGCTTCAACTGGCAGAAATGAAAGGCAGCTCTTCATATGAAGGCCCTAATGTGGCTGACTATGCTATAACGGGTAAAGTATCTACTGTTAATGCTGGTGCAAAATTCACTGAGGCCTCTCAATGGACAGATAATAAAGGGGAAGTTCATTATATCTCGGCAAAGTGTAAATATACTGCTCAGGTTGCAGCAAACATTAGTATTTATAAATTACCCAAACTTAGTTTTTTGAAAACAATTAGTATTGATGAAAGTGCAAGCGTATCTGAAGATACAAGACGCAATAGTTGCCCACAAACAAACAGTTCAAAAGAAGCTCTGGTTCGTCAAGCTGCAAGTGATGCAGTGGAAGATGCTAAAGAAGAATTTCAAAACTTTTTCGCCCCAAAATCATATGTGCTTGAGCGTCGAGTTAGAGAAAAAGATAGCATTTTCAAATTGTCTAAAGGCGCAACGGCAGGCTTTGCATATAAGTCAGATGTGACCTTTTACCATCTTGATAAATCATATAATGCTCTAACAAAGAAAACGACCATTGAAGAGTATGAAGTAACTGAAGGGACGGTATCCAACTTAATTGGTGATGAACACGCTTGGGTCTTGGTTGAGGATGCTGAGAAAGCAAATCAGATCATGTTAGGGGATTACGTTAAGGTCGTTTATGACGAAGGTTTTTTTGGCTCAGTTTGGAGTTTAGCTAAAAAAGCAGCAGCATCATCTGCAGGTGACATGATGGGGTCTGGCGGATTTGGTGGTTCTGAAACGAGAGCTCCAGCACCAGCACCAGCGCCGGTGAACCAAACAGTGAATGAAGTTGTAATAGTGCCCGTTACAGTGTCGCATGTTGCTCCTTCTAGGGTCGTTACCCCTTCTAGGGTTAAAGTGAGAAAATCACATAAGAATGTCTACGTTGATAATTTTGATGAGGATGCAATGGAAGATTATTATGATGCACTAAAAAGTAGTGTTGAACATATGGGAACTTTCTCATCACTCACTGCTGCGCAGATACAGGCGATGACAAGTGACTCGAGAATGCAAGGTATGGGAGCTTTTGCATTCGCTATGATCTGGGGTGGGCCTAATGTAACGAGGCTTGAAACAGCACAAATTGAACTGGAGTCCTGGCCTGAGCATGCAAAAAAAGAGGTATGGGCAGCTTATGGTAAAAGGATATTGAGCTACAACAAAATATTTGAGCGACATAGAGCTAGGTTGCTAGCTAACCAGGCGTTTGATCAGTCTGTTATTAATCAGTTAAATGATGTAGAGCTTCTAACCAAAGAAAGCCTGTTTAGCGAGTGACATAACTAACGGGAAACCAACGGGGTCAGACTCACTTGATTTATATATGGAGCCATTTTGGCTTCGTACGGGAAACCAACGGGGTCAGACTCACTTGATTTATATATGGAGCCATTTTGGCTTCGTATGTTCAAGTGCTAGTTATATCTTACTTGAAGTATTTATAAGACATACTATATGCCTACAGTATTAAGAATTGGGCCTTTTCGTTTCTTCTTTTATAGTAATGAAAATGGTGAGCCAGCACATATTCATATACAGCGAGAAAATATGCTCGCTAAGTTTTGGTTGAAGCCAGTCGCTTTAGCAAGTTCAACACGTTTCTCTCCGAAAGAGTTACGTAAACTTCAGCAACTGGTTGTTGAAAATAAACAAGTATTTTTGGAGGCTTGGAATGAGCACTTTAGCAGTTGAACTACACCCTCAAGCTCAAACAATTAAATGTACCGAGGCTGATTTAATTGTTGAACTTCTTGATGGGCGAACTATTTCTGCGCCATTAGTTTGGTTTCCTCGCTTATCTCAAGCGACTCAAAAGCAACTTGATAATTGGGAGTTACTTGGTGATGGCGAAGGGGTTCACTGGCCAGAAATAGATGAAGATCTGAGCATTGCTGGTTTACTATCAGGTACGCATTAATCGAACTAACGGGGTTAACCAATAGGGCCAGACTCGCTTGAAAATTATTATAAAACGCAACATTAGAGAATAAGTTAGCAGAACAATCATCAGCCAAATGACAAGGAGGTCAGCATGGCAAGATTACCTCGGTTTGTAATACCGGGTCACCCCCAGCATGTCATTGTAAGAGGAAATAACCGAGAAGCTATTTTCTACGAAAATGAAGACTACACTTTTTACCTAAATAAACTCAAAGATGCCTGTAAAAAGCATGACTGTGGGTTACATGCTTACGTTTTAATGACGAATCATGTGCATTTACTGATAACGCCTCAAGTTGAAAACGGAATTTCAAAACTCATACAGATGATAGGGCGCTATTATGTTCAATACTTTAACCATAAATACCAGCGGACAGGTACGTTATGGGAGGGAAGGTATAAAGCCTCATTAATCGATACAGAGCGATATTTATTAACGTGCTATCGCTATATTGAACTTAACCCTGTCAGAGCAAATATGGTGGTCCATCCCGCTGATTACCCTTGGTCCAGTTATTCTTGTAATGCCCTAGGGGCTGAAAATGCATTGATAATAGCCCATTCAGAATATATATCTTTATCGAATACAAATAAAAATAGACAATCTATATATAGGGGATTATTTGAGCAACACATTGATAGCAGGACAATTGAAGAGATTCGAGCTGCAACCAATAAAGCTGGGTATTAGGTAGTGAATATTTTAAGGCTCAAATTGAACAAAAAACAGGAAGGCCGAGCCAACCTAGAAAAACGGGTGGAGATAGGTGCTTTGACAGATATCGCCAGTTAGTTTGATTATCTATCGAGTCCGACCCCCGTTGGTTCATTTTGAAGATGTCTTTGGTCTAGGTTCTGTTATAGTACTGCCGTTAAATGTTCAATCTACTTATTTTCATACAATTTACATATACACCGCTCATATATGTAGGTTTTTGTTCTTTGAGCGTGTAGTAGGATTTAAATGAAAAAATTAGCTATAGGTATCTTATTAATAACATCTTCAATTACAGCTTTGGCAGACTCAAATTTATCCGCTGAATTGTTACTGGGTAGTGCTGACCAGAAAACGAATTTTGAAGGATCTAAATCTATTACAGGTGACGATTTTTCAATTGGTATTCGAGGGACTGTTACATTCAATGAGAATTTTGAATTGGAGCTTGCGTATCAAAATTATGGTGAAGCAGAAGATTCTTTCAATGGCGGGTACGGCAATACAATTTCTGACAAATCTACAGTTAAAGCTTTCTCGTTCGGTGTAAAAGGTTTGATTCCGCTTAAAAATAAACTCTCTTTATTTGGGCGTGCTGGACTAGCGAGTTGGGATTTTGAAGTAAAAGAAACTGATTCACTTTCACCAGTTTTTGATTTTAACGGTGAGGATGATGGTGTGGATCTATATTTCGGTGCTGGTATTGAATATAGTATCCAGAAAACATGGTCTTTAGGTTTAGAGTACACATACATGGAGCTGGGACTTAATGTATCAGGTGTTAAAGCTGATCATGAGGTAACAAACTTGGGGTTATCTCTTGGCTATGACTTTTAAATGTTGGAAGAACCAACGGGGTCAGACTCGCTTGAAAATAGTCGTAAAGTGCAACATTAGGGATTAATGTCGCAGAACAATCATCAGCCAAATGACAAGGAGGTCAGCATGGCAAGATTACCTCGGTTTGTAATACCGGGTCACCCGCAGCATGTCATTGTAAGAGGAAATAACCGAGAAGTTATTTTCTACGAAAATGAAGATTATATTTTTTATCTAAATAAACTCAAAGATGCCTGCAAAAAGCATGACTGTGGATTACATGCTTATGTTTTATGACCAACCATGTTCATTTACTAATAACCCCTCAAGTAGAAAACGGCATCTCAAAACTCATACAGATGATAGGGAAGGTATAAGGCCTCATTAATCGACTCCGAGCGATATTTATTAACGTGTTATCGCTATATTGAACTTAACCCTGTCAGAGCAAGTATAGTCGTCCACCCCGCTGATTACCCTTGGTCCAGCTATTCTTGTAATGCTCTAGGGGCTGAGAATGCATTGATAACAGCCCACTCAGAATATATGTCGCTATCGAATACAAACAAAAATAGACAGTCTGTATATAGCGGGTTATTTGAGCAACATATTGAGAGCAGGACAATTGAAGATATTCGAGCTGCAACCAATAAAGCTTGGGTATTAGGTAGTGAATATTTTAAGGCTCAAATTGAATAAAAAACAGGAAGACCGAGCCAGCCTAGAAAAACGGGTGGAGATAGGCGCTCTGAAGGATATCGCCAGTTAGTATAAATATCGATCGAGTCTGACCCCGTTGGTTCCTTGACCAAAGAGAAAAAGTTTTCGTGTTGAAAACTAAAGAGATCCGCGCTGACTATTAAAGTCAAAAGCTCCTTCGTTTGTTATCTTACGAAGATTCAACAATATCAATGACTTCCCTTGTTCGCGCGAGCCCTTCATCGGGGTTTGCATATAAACTTTCAGAGCGTAAAACATCCCCCTGTATGTTAAGTACCACCCAGCGACAATTGTCCAAAGCATCTTCCACAGGTATTAGGGCTTTTGCTGTTTTGTTTGATACCGGAATCATACAACAAACGAAACTTTGGTCGACCAGTTTACGTGTTGTCTGATATTGCAAAAAATGTCCGAGTGCATAGGCCAAATTACTTTTTGTAGGGTGGTCGGGGTCAAAAATTACCACAAAAACCAATTTTTTCATTGATGCCGCTTTTTTGATGGCCTTTTCGATGCCGTCTTCAGGTTGTCGAAGAAATAAGTTGGTACTAAGTAAAGGGCAAGCCTGACTGTTTCCGGCAATCTGCTTGTGTATCGCACCTTGATCCTTTTCACTTTTGTGCGGATCTTCTCCGGCGATAATGGCAGACATTCGCTCCACGTCGGCACGAAGTGCATCCGTTTCTGCTCTATGGTAATTATAATCATTACGTTCATCTGCTAAGACATTCTCAAGGCGGGCCAATTCATCACGCACAGCTTCTAAAAGAATCTTGTTTGATTGAATTTTTTTCTTGTAAATAAGTTTGACGAACCAATACCCTAAGCCAAAGAACAACGCTGAACATAAGGCAAACAAAGTTGGCGATGTGGTGATTATTAGCCAGTTATCGGTCAAAAAAATCGTGATTTCGTTCAAGAGTTAATGACCTCCATTTTGATAAAACGGATACCTAACCTAGTGTCTTTTTATTAGGATAGGCTCATTTTCTGAAACATGCTTATATACGTGTAAAACAAACTAATGTGAGTCTATTTAGAATAGTAGTCTTTTTTAAAATAGGAAGAGTGCATTTTGGTATTCACCTAAAAAATTGACGACTATTAGACTGAGTGCCATTACAATTTGATATGTATTAAGATGCACCTTTATCGGTCTTCATTACATAGAATTTAAAAGGATTCACAGCAGATGTTTAATACTGCTCGATATCGGCACCACTTTATTTTACTGTGCCTTGTATCGCTTCTAACAGGATGTTTCAAAACCGCCCCCACTTTGCCTGATTGGGTTTCAAATAAGCCTCAAGACCATCAAAGTTATTATGCGACCGGGCAAGGCGTAAATTTGTATGATGCCGAGATGAATGCCCGTAGTGCATTAGCCGCAGACTTTAGTTCGACGGTGAGTGACCTCACTAAAATTTACACTGTTGATGATGGTAAATTCCAGCGTCAGATTTTTGAACAATTTACCTCTGTTGAAGTGTCTAAAGTTAGTCTTACCCATGCGAGTGTGATTCAACAAGAAGTCTCAGATCACCAATACTTTGTATTGCTGAGAATGATAAAGAGCGATTTGGCGGTACAGTTAAGACATGAATTAAAAGCGGAAGTCCGAAAAGCTGAGGTTGCGGTCAAACAAAGTAGTACGGAATCCTTTGAACAATGGTGGAAATTAAGGCAAGTATTACCCAGCATCAAGCACATCGCTCGAAATATTGCTTTATTGGAACAAATAGAAGGTGAGTCTTATACAAACGAGGCCAGACTGGTGACCGCCTATTTTGAAAAGTTTGATAAAAGTTATGGTTTGCGAGCACTACAAATAAAAAACAAGACTCAAAATAAAAATATAAAAGAACTGATTAGTAAACAATTACAGCGTGAAAATATAGCCATTTCTGAAGCTTCATTTTGGCAAAGTCAGGATTATATTGAAGTAAGTGCTGAATATGCACACCAGAAAATTGGACAGGAGTTTTATGTTGATGGTGTGCTCTGGTTGCGTTTGAAATCATCCTCGGGCCAAGTGCTATCAGAGTTCAGTTTAAATGGACGCGGGGTGTCTTACAGTGGTGCCAAACAGAGCAAAGAGATGGCTAGTCAGGTGCTTTATAGCAAGCTAAAAAAAATAGAAATCATTATGAAATTAGTTGATTAGAAAACAACTTCTATATTCAAGGGATAGTGAACAATGCGGGTTATATTACAATACACTTTAATGGTATTCATGCTTTTTGGGTTAAGCGCTTGTAGTACGCTTAAACGCACTATCCTCGATTCAGGTACCAGCTACACACCGCCCCCGGAACGTCATTTACAGCCACTTGAAAGCTCAGATTGGACACCTCACCCGTCAGAACTGACTGGGCAGGCCATGAAAATTATCTGGAATATTGACAGTGATGTCAGAGATCAGCTCACGCTGACAGAAAGTATTAAGGAGGATGTTGCACATTATCTGAAAGCAGAAGGTATTCAGATAAAGGATCCTAAAGATAAAAAAACCAAGCATCTGATCGAGGAAATTGAACGAGCCCGAAGAAATGCCTCATCACTGAGTTTTTCTGAGGCGAATCATGAGGGAGAGCAAAAAGTACATTACTACGTCAAAGGTTCTTTAACCAAATCATCCTTGGAGCTCGAATATTCAGACCCTGTCTGGTGCCCATTTTGTGAAGGAAAGCGCTCTGGTTCGTGTGAATATGAATTGGAGTCAGGCCTTCAGATCGAAGTGTTGAGTCTTCCGTCTTTACAGCGTGTGAAGCACTTTAGTGTTCAAGGTGAAGAAAGTTATTCAGTCGATGTCTTTGGTCGGTGTGCCAGATACAATGCAACTTCAGAATCAGCAAACGGCTACCAGGAATCAAGATCAGACATTGTTGAAAACCTCGTCGATTGTAGTGGCAAATCATTAGAGAATTTTTTGTCGCCGCAAGCGTATATAGAAAAATATTTCAGTGATGGCAAGAAGCATATTTATCAAATTTCATCAGGCAGTGCCGCGGGTCTCAAGGAAGGTGATGATCTTGGGGTATTGAGGAAAAGCTCTGTTGGTGTGGTTAAATTAGGGGAAGCTCAGATAATAGCCGTACAACCTTACAAAGCTTATATCGCGGTGAATGATAAGAAGCTACTGGAGGAAATTCGTCTTCATGACCAAGTAAAAGTCGAATATACCGATTACACCTTAGGCTTGGCTTGCATCAGAATAGTGACTGAGCACTAGTTAATAAGAGAGAACGGGCTATTATCGCTCAACAAAGGAAAACTGACTATACCAAGACAGTTTGTACTTAATTGCCATCGGCACATCATTTGTAGATACATTAATGATCTAGGTCGACTTTAGTATGGGAAGTCCACTTTGTAGAAAGTTGCTCTGTTTATGGACTACACTTCATAGCATTCTTGCTTTATTCCCAATCCAATCAAATTGGGGTGAAAGGTAAGACTCCAAACCAGATAGCTCTCTTTAATTAGTATTGTGCTTTAGTTATTTCAAAATCACTTTTAACGATGATTTAACCCATGAGTTAAAACGGAAGGAGTAGCCGAATGAATGCTTTCCGATTAATGTGTTGCACCATCTTTTTAGTGCTTATTTCCAATTCTGTATATGGCAATGGCCCCATTTATTATTCCATTTCAACTATAAACTGGGATCCGTATTGGCTTATTTCTGACCAAAATATAAATGGTATTCTCAGCGATGTCATGAAAGAACTAGACCGTCGGCTGCCCTATTCATTTTTGGCCTCACAACCTCTTCCTATAAAGCGCGCAAAGTTAAAGTTTACACAAGGAGACACCATCATCGAGTGTTGCGTCAACATTACATGGCGAGAGTCATTAGATTCTGGAGGTAAGACGCTATGGACCGACAGCGTAATGGTTACAGAAGAAATAATTATCTTTCCTATTGGTCAAAGTTTTCCCGTGACCAGTATTGCTGACCTCAAAGGGAAAACCATAGCGACTATATTAGGTTACGGATATAGTGGAGATGATAAATTTATTCGACACGACGTACAGAACAACATCGCGCAGCTTAGAAGACTTGTATCGGGTAAAAGTGATGCCGCAATAATAGATCGTTTAGAGTTTTTTTACGTGCTAAAACATAAGCCAAAGGTGCAAGACATAAAAGACAAATTTGAGTTAGGCCCTGTTATCGGACAATCCACTTTAAAAATGAGAATACACAGTACGCGCTCTGATTTGCTAGCCCCAGTGAATCGAGTAATTAAAGAAATGAAAGTAGATGGCACTATAGAAAAAATCGTGAACAGCTATATCAATTAACTCTTTCATTCATCAGAGTCAGCTCACAGCTCCATCAGAAATAAAAGTGTCAGATCTAAATGGCACTTGCTTGAGCTTTTAAGAGTACCCATGTTTTAACACCTCTGCTCGTGTCAGACAGTTGATTTCACAAAAGTGCCAAAGCTGACATCTGGTGGTTGAGTTCATTACTCCTCTAAATCGACCTAACGATCGAATAAAGCTATAACTTTAGTGTCTGTTTAGGTGCATATAGCGTACATAATTAAAGCAGAGAATTGTCTCTCGTCCCGATAATTTGAATAATAAAACTGCTGTTGAAATTTTCAAACTTAGCTGGTTACCAATGACCCCAAGCTCACTTATAGAATTACGGTAGTGAGGTTACTTTGAGTAAACGCCTTTCAAAAGGCCGTCCAATAGCTTTTCGTACGTTCCATCTTCTCGTATCGATTTCAACCCTGTATTCAATATATCTCGTATTTGTTCGGATCTTTTATTTACTTTTGGAAACATCACTAGTCCACTTGTTGTATTTAACGCGCGTGGATGAAAGTTGAGCTGGTGAGCCACATGGGGTGCAAATTTAGTATGTAACAGTTCCATACCCGTTACAGTATTCATAGGGAAGATATCAATGCGTCCCAAAAGTAGTCGTTTGATATTTTGTTCATCGGTATTCACTTCTTCAAATAAGGCTTTATTCGTTTTTCTGAATGCAACGAGTTTATCGGTATAATGGTACCCCCTTGTCACACCTATGCTCATGCCAGAGAGATCACTCATTTCCTTCCAGTCAAACTCAGAATTTTTGTACTTATGATATAAAAAAGCGATAGTACGTTCTAATATCTCATCGCTGAGAAAAAAGTCCGTATCTCTTTCGTCGCTGTGTACCCACCAGCTAGTGGCATCATATCTTCCTAGTTTGGCTTCGAGCATAGCCCGCTTCCAGGGCAAAAAATCAAACTCGACTTTATGACCTTGACGAGCAAACGCCTCTTCGACCACATGACTAGCAAACCCCTTGTGAAAGGCAGCACTAGAACAATAAGGAACAAATTCACCAGTAGAAATTCGAAAGGTTTCGCTATTCACGCCTCCAGAAAGAGAAATTAAAATTAGAAATGAAAGTAGAATTTTCAAGGTAGCTCCTCCTCGATATCTAATAACAAGTATATTCTGAAGGTTAGTTGCTGTGAATAAATTAGCCAGTAATTCTTTAAAAATATGCTCTGATTCAATTAGCTTTATTCAGACACAAATTGGCTGTTCAAGGTACGTTGAAGGTTAACAATACGATGTTTATGATGGAAGCAATTAAGCGGAACCTTATATACCCTGCTCGACATTTTGTACCCTCAAAACTTGTCCAATGTTTAGACTACCTT
>Ga0209707_1001610_pt1 | contig 12509 bp, 12 predicted proteins | sample EN4Hudsemesocosm_FD_184630 | JGI IMG/M metagenome (GOLD analysis project Ga0209707, IMG submission 184630) | Methane-oxidizing microbial communities from mesocosms in the Hudson Canyon - EN4B Hudson Canyon (SPAdes) (version 2) | ecosystem: Environmental > Aquatic > Marine > Cold seeps | place... | reverse complement strand
ATGAATTACTCAATGTAAGGACAATCAATACTAAAATTATCATCATGATTTTTGAGCGTATGCTAAAAATAAAATGTTTTTTAAATTCCATATACTCTTCTTATGCAGATAGCAGATAGCAGATAGCAGATAGCAGATAGCCATGATTTAATCACACCCAATAATGAACCTCAAGCGACCTTTTGACTTTCCTTCAGACATAAAAAAAGCCCTATTGAATTAACAATAAGGCTTCTTCTACGGCTATAAATCCAACCCTTAAACTTCCATCTAAGAAATTAATTTTAAAGCCTCTATTGGCTCCCCCGGACGGGCTCGAACCGCCGACCTAGTGATTAACAGTCTCAAGACCATACGTTTAACCTAAATTAACTACTGTTAATTATAGCTAATAAAACATATACTTACCACATTCAAAACTTACTCATCGATAACAGAATTTCATCATATTTAATGATCAAAGTAGCCCCAGGGTAGCCCCAAATAATTAAGGAAATACAAAATGTCCAATAAATTAAATTTCACTAAAAAAAGCATCGATGCTATTGAGTTACCTGAAAAGGGCAAAAGAATAACTATTTACGACTTAAAAATACCTAGTCTAGCCATTCGAGTGACTTCAAGCGGCTCAAAATCCTTTGTTGTCTACCGCAAGGTAAATGGTAAACCAGAGCGATATACAATAGGAAAATACCCTACAACTACCATTGAACAAGCAAGAAATAAGTCTGCAGAAATAAATGCCACTATCGCAAAGGGTGTAAGCCCTAACGATCAGAAACAAGCTAAAAGAAGAGAATTAACTCTAGATGTTTGGTTCAAAAAATACCTAACTGATTATGCAATGCTGCACAAACGCTCGTGGAAAAAAGATGAAGTACAATTCAATAGGTACTTGTCCTCTTGGAAAAACAAGAAACTATCTACTATCAAGAATGAGGATATAAAATCTTTACATGCAAAAATTGGCAAAGAAAATGGAATATATGCCGCCAACCGTCTTTTATCATTAATTCACTCTCTATTCAGTAAAAATATAACCAATTGGGATAAAGAAAACCCTGCATCTGGAATAAAAAAATTCACCGAACACAGTAGAGAGCGCTTCTTAGCCGGAGATGAATTACCTAGTTTTTTCAAGGCGCTATATGAAGAGCCAAATACAATTGCTAGAGATTTTTTCCATATTTCATTACTTACTGGAGCCAGAAAAACAAACACACTAGAGATGCAGTGGATAGATATTAATTTTACTGAGGCTATATGGACAATCCCGCAAACAAAAAATGGTGAGAAACAAAAAGTACCTCTAGTACCTGCCGCACTTACTATCCTTGAAAATTTAAAACAATCAGCCAATTCACCTTGGGTTTTCCCTGGCACTGGTGCAAGTGGTCATTTAGCTGACCCTAAAAAAGCATGGAAAAGAATTCTTTCTAATGCCAATATTGATAACCTAAGAATACATGACTTACGCAGATCTCTTGGTAGCTGGCAAGCCTCTACAGGCTCAAGCCTACCTGTTATTGGAAAAACTTTGGGACATAAAAACATTAATACCACAGCGATATACGCTAGGCTGGACCTTGACCCAGTCAGAAACTCAATGATTACTGCTACTAATGCAATGCTAGCCGCTTCAACTGGAGAAGAAATTGACTAATACAAGCAACCTCCCCTCTTTTCAAAATCAAGAAGAGTGGCTAAAATCTTGGTTTAAACCCAACTTAAACGATTCAAAGCAAATAGAATTTCTTGATGATCTCATAAATAATTCTACTAAACCTGATTTTAATAACCTCAAAAAAGAAATAATTAATGCCTGCTATCAAGCCTACCAATACAAATATACGCATGATAACAACCAAAAAACAGGCCACTCATCTGATGGATATAAAATACTACAGGCTTCGGTTAAAAATAATAAGAAGTTAGCAACCTTACTGAATAAACTACAAGAATCTCTTAATAAGAACAATTATTCTCAATATGTAATGAGGACAATTTTTGCTGACTCACTGATATATAACCTCCCTAAAGATGGTTTCCATATAACGGACAACTCTTTTGAGTACTTCTATCAAATCTCACCTTTACTAAAACAAACACTCCCTACCTTTACCGAAGAAACAGCTATTACCGAAGAATCATTTGCCCCATCGGGAGAAAGCATTAAAACAAATAACCTAATGAATATTTTCTTAGAATCACTTAATTCGAGCCTTCAAATGGATATTCCACAAAATGGTAAGTGTTGCCTAGGAAATCTATGTTACCCCAACGGCATACCCACCAACAACCGCCAGCCAAACATAGCAAAAATTGGGTTAATTTATCAATTAGTATTAATCATAGAGAAGTGGGAAGAATACAACGAAAACAAAGAAAAAAACTTCATTATTACCCGAAACGACCAATTAAATCGTCAAACAGAGCATAAAAAAACATTTCAAAATTACCAGTTGGTAACCGATTTTGTTAATGCTACGTTTAATGAAAACTCAGAGGTTAGTAATATTTCAAACCTTTTATCTAAATTTTTAAAGAGAAATTCAGATGTTAGTTATGTTCCTTTTGCTATTTCAGACAAGCCAGAACGCATTTAATTCTGTCAACATGTTCCATTTCCAGACCATCAATCAGCCCTATCCAGTAACCTATAAAGCAGTCACTGCCGGCCAGCTTATTACTCACCTTAACTGTAAACCTGGCGCGCCACCTTAGTACATAATCATTGGATGATCCAGTCACCAATACCCACTGTTGATACAAATAACCCGTCACTTATATCTTTTGTTCATAATCTTTTTAACGTTTTTACAACCTCTAGCACTCCATTGTCCTTATTTTTGATGATTGAACTAACTATATCACTCTACACACTCCAGAACTTTTCACTTCAATACCGCATTAGTTGCAATATAAATATTATTTTTTAGTTCCAAATAAAAATTATATAAAAATTTTTAAATTACACCCTAACAAAAAAACATCCAGATATTCGCCCCTACCTAACATCTACACAAGCATCAATACCATATATCCAATAGACGCATTAAATTAAGCCTCTATTGGATATTAAAACAACTTTTTTTGACTTTCATTTTTATAAACTCACCGTTCAAATTTAATTTAATTAACGGTAATGCTATATGAATACCATAAATAACAAACTAGTAACCCCTCTTGATACGTCTAATATATTAGGAGTTTCCGAGGGATCGTTAGCAGTTTGGAGATCAACCAAGCGCTACCCTTTGCCTTATATAAAAGTAGGAAAAAAAGTCATGTATCGCATGTCTGACATCAATACCTTTATTGAATCAAATACCCACACAAACCAGGCTTAATCATGAAAATCATACAAAAATACGCAGTATCTCCAGATTTATTTATATATGTAGTTGATAAATCACCATCAACACGAAATTTTCGAGCTAAAACTGGAGTATGGAACAAAATACTTTTTCAACCTAATAACTCAAAACAGACTTACACAAAGGTTATTCTGCCATCACACATATTTTGTCACCCTGTCGAAGATACTGACATACACAACACCATTCTAGGGAGGGTACGCGCCATGGTAACAGCCTACATATCCGCCTGTAAGAAGGTAAAAGTTATCCCTCCAATTATCACTCTATCAAACGGCGAAAGTATATCTATTGAGGAAATTTTAAATAGTAGTACAGGAATATCTAGCAGCTTGGGCTTGTTATGTAATTCTCACATAACGGCTGATGATAGTCATATTTTAGGTGATTTTTTATCTGAATTAGTTCTTTTAAAATACCAGAAAGATCTTCAGCACTGCTCAAATCTAATACCACTCATCTATGATTTATTTTTATGCGAACAAAAAATGGAGAAACCCAATGTCTGATTTCTCAATAACAACTGTAGAACGAAGAAAAGGGTCCTGTAGTAAAACAGTCACACTCAAAGATTCTAAAATAACATCCCAAGCCCCTGGAGGGGTTTATGATGGATCTGGAGAAATAACATCATTTAATACTCTAGAAGAGTTTCATCACTATTTAGCCCAATGCCAAGCTAATAAGGAGCATTGGAAATGCTTTCTTGCTGCAGAACCCATAGGAAAAAAGCCAGGTAAGACAATACAGGTGCTTAGTAAGAAAAATGCAAACGGCTCATCAGTAAGCTTATCAAAAGAAAACTTCCCAGCCTTCCACCCTGGGCTTTCATTAATGCTCCTTGATTACGACCCTGACCAAAGTATTACTGGAGAAATCAATTTCATTCCATCACTATTTTACATACTAGAAATTGCTAAAGTCACACCAGAACTTAATTGGGCGATTGATTATATTAGCAGGTTCAGTTCTTCTGCCGGAATTCAATACGAGAACTCTGATGGAGACACAACACCTCTAAAAAAATACCCTGGACATCATTTTTACTTCCTGGTTAACTCAGGCGCGCAAATCCCTGAACTAATTCAAACAATTTTTGTCCGCTTAATTTTAGCCGGCGTTTATTGGGTAAAGCCTAATAAAGCAGGAAAAGCAGAGGTTTGTACTTTAGTTGATACTCAAGCATTCCATCCTCACACCCCCCTTTTGCCCACTAGTGCAAAAATAATCGATGAGGATGGAGAAAATAAAATATCAGTCGCACCTAAATATACCAATATTACCTACAATGAAGGGGCGAATAAATCACTCGATATTTCTAAATTACTTGTCGCTACGGAAAATGAAATCAAAGAAGCTGATTTAATTATCTCTGATGAAAAAAGAAAATACGAATCTACACCTGAATCGAAATTACTTGTAAAAAAACACAAACAAAAACATGCTGAACACTATGCAAAGCAAGGAGGGAATAAGCTTGAATATAAACGCACAGCTACTAGCTTAATAGATCACCAGGAAATTTTTGGAAATCACCCTATTTGGTTTGACTCACTAAATGAGCCCGTTACTGCTGCAACCTTAGCTAGCCCTGCTGGGCAAAAATATGACCAGCTCACCCTATCGGACCCACTGGATATTGATAGAAAAGAACCTAGTAAGGCTAAATTATTTTGGAATAGAGGAAAAAATCCGCAAATAAGTAGTTTTAAAAGAGGCGGAGAAATTATACGCATTTTTGAATCAGAGAGAATTTCTAGCCATCAAGAAATGAACAGAAATCATGCCATTCTTATGGATAGCAATAAAACCTCTATCCTTGCCTTTAATGGCTCCAGTTTTAACTACCTATCCCCTGCCGAGCTAAAATTATGGCACGGGAGTAGTAAAGCTTTTAACAGAGATGGTCAGGATATAAAAGTAAATGATAAATCTGTAAAAAAGGTCGATCTTTGGCTAAATTCAGATAATAGAAATCAGTTTATTGGCATGGAATTCACACCTGTTCCTGGTAAATTTGCATTCGAGTCTGAACCCTTCCCTTTTGAAGAATCTACACTAAACTCTTACCTTGGGTTACAAGTAAAGCCACAACAAGCAGATGTATCACTATTACTAGATCACATTACTCAAGTAATATGCAATAACGACAAAGAAATAGCTGAATATTTTATAAATTGGATTGCACAAATGGTCCAGCATCCTAATTTACCAGCAAAAACAGCTATTATGATTAAGACCCCCGAAGGAACAGGGAAAGGTTCTTTCTTTGAAGAAATTGTTGCAAAATGGTTTGGCCCTTATGCGATTGTAACAACAAACCAAGACCATATTTTTGGCCGTTTTAATGAAGCATCATCTAGAGGCGTTTTTACTTATTTAAATGAAGCAACTTTTGGTGGGAATAAGCAGCAAGAAGGTGCGTTAAAGCAAGCCATAACCGACCCTAAAAAAACCATTGAAGAAAAATATAAGTCGGTAAAAACTGCTAATAATTATCAACACATTGTTGTAACCACCAACAATGATTGGGCAATATCTATTGGCGCGTCCGATCGACGGTTTGCTGCTTTTGAAATGTCTACTGCACGAATAGGAGATTCAGATTATTTTAATACTCTGCATAAATGGATTAACAGTGGCGGTGTAGCCGCTGCTCTCCATTACTTTTTATACGAAGTAGATGTTAGTAACTTTAAGCCTCAAGATATTCCTGATGGCGCGGATACCCATAGCAAAATAAAATTTGACCAAAAAATGCGCTCTGCGCCTAATAACACTAAATTCATTTCACACTTAATTAGTACCAGTGAATTTCACTTCAAGCAAGGAGATAGAAATATATCCAAATACAATGCATCTCTAACCGAAGCAGAAGCTCTAAATGGCCTAAATATTAAGGAGCTTAGCGGGCAATGTTTCATTCAATGGCAACCCATATATAACTCCCTAAACGAAGCTATGGACGCTCAAATAATTCTACCTAAGGATATTCTTTATGAAACATTTTGTTCCTTTTGCAGCAGGCAAAAAGGGGGAAATATAGACACAAAAGAGTTATTAGGCCGATTCTTGAAGGGTAATGTAGCTGGCTCACAAAAAACTATTTTTGCTAGCGAAACTCAAGAGCAATCTTCAGTTTTTGGACCGGGCAGAAAATGGAAGTTTACCTTTTCTGTCTTATTAAATGCACTTAAGAATGAAATTAACTCAACTGAAGTAGATGACACCTTTAATTTAGCAGATATTATTAGCCCAAATTAAATAACCTAATTATTGAAGCTGCCAATCACACATAAGCAGCTTCAATAAACCCCTTAAATATCAACAACAAAAATAGTTATAATCTAGATAATCTACTTAATAATCATTTTTATAAAAAAATAAATAATTTCCTTTGTAACTAAAACTTTTCTACCCTCTGCCTAGCTAAGCTTTTCCCGCTTTATTACATCCTTTAAGAAAACGACTCCAATTTCGTATAAAACCTATTTTGTGCATCAGTAGATAAAATCATAATCGCCGCCAAAACAGCCTCTTTTAAATTTCCCATTTCCTTTGCATCATCAATTTTTTGTTGTTGCACTGAAAAAGCACGTAACAAACTTGTAATCCCACCGATTAAAGAGGTTAAATCTCTTGTCGTCGTACTTGAAAGTAAACCGCCGTCATTCGTAATAACTTTAGCCTGCAACGTCTTTACTAAGGTAAAAAGAGCATCAAGCTCAGATGGCTCAAATTTATCAAATGATATGGACAGCTCATCATTACCTAACAATCTAGAAATTCGCAGTTTCATCGCGTCATCTATTAAGCCACTATTTAACTCTAGTGCCTCAATTGCCACTAATACACTTTTCTGCACCATCTTAATTCTCCCGTTGCTTTATCAACTGCTTATCAATTGAATGATTAAGGCGATCAATTTCTATATTAAGCCCCTTAATCTCTAACATTTCAGCCTTTCTTTTAACCGGCTCACCATAAAAAAGTCCTGACTCTCTCCTAACCAAATACCTACGAAACATTAACCTCGCTAATGTAATCACAGACTCAACAAGGCTTATACTTATCGGCTGCCAAATCAACAGCTGATCTTGCCTTAATTCTAGGTATTCATCTAATAGAGGTCCAAATGAGCTAGACGCAATTTTTTCATCTATTAATAAATAAGGATCTAATTTCTTTAGCAAGTTATCCCTTATTTCAAATTCATTACGCTCCATCAGCAAATCGTGACATTTTTGACGATACACTAGATCACCTACTTCCGCTCTACGTTCATATAAATCATTGACCAAAAAATCGATTTCTTTCACAGAGTGCTGTGTTTTTAAAAAAGGTGCCATATCAGATTGCATAATGATTTTTTGATAAGTGTACGTTAATCATATTATAATATATTCCTCCCCTTCCAAGCCACTTATTTGTATCACTAAATCATATGACCGAACCTAAAAAAGAAGCTAGAGGTGGATCTAGAGTAGGATCTGGACGAAAAAAAGGATCTTCTTCTTATGGAGAAAGTACAAAAGCTATTCGCGTACCAGAAAGTATGATTAATGAAGTTAAGCTCATGCTAGATCACAGAAAGTTAAGCCACACCTCACCTAAAATAATACCACCTGATACTATTTTCATACCCGCGCCAATACCTAGAAAAATCAGCAATCCACTTTTTTCAGGAAAAGTGTCTGCAGGGTTTCCTTCGCCAGCTGATGATTATGTTGAGAAAACATTAGACCTAAATGATTTATTAGTTAAGACACCTGCAGCAACATTTTTCGTGCGCGCCACTGGTGACTCTATGCTTGGCGCAGGGATTCACTCTAATGATATTTTAGTGGTTGACCGCTCAATTTCCCCTAGTGTTGGCAAAATTATTATCTGCGCTTTAAATAATGAACTCACAGTAAAACGCCTAAAAAGCACCGATAAAGAAATAATCCTCGGGGCTGAAAACCCAGAGTACCCAGACATTACAATACAAGAAGGAACAGAGTTAATTATTTGGGGCGTTGTAACTAACGTTATTCACCCCGTGTAATCAATTCATTAAACTCAATCGCCACACCTTTAATTACTCTTGTTGATTGCAGCAATTTTTACGTTAGTTGTGAGAGAAGTTTTCGCCCTGACCTATAGAATAACCCCGTCACTGTTTTAAGTAACAATGATGGCTGTATTGTTGCTCGTATCTAGGAAGTAAAACAAACCGTACTACAAAATACAGGCATTACCGTTTGCGCTGGGGTGGCTCCAACTAAAACCCTAGTAAAACCTTGCAAACCATGCAGCTAAAAATAAAAAACAGCAGAGGTAGTTGATTTACCTGATCCTATTCGTAGAGATAAGTTACTCCGTTTAGTGCCCGTTGAAGAAATCTTGGGTATTGGTCACCAAACAACTATATGAGCACATCAATCAGCAATGACTAGAGTTCTGCAATTGATTAATTACATCCAAAGCTAACTCTTCATCACGGTCAAACGCTTGATCTAATAGATTTGAATGCCTAGGCTCTCCTATGCCGTGTAAACATGCTATTTCCTGAATAAATCCATTTTCAGAAAGCATTAACTTAGATTGATTATGCGCCAAAGAAAACTGTCGTAACTCAGAAGGTTGCATTTCATTACTACATTGATATTTGATGCCATTTAAAGTGAGGATAGCGAGAGACTGATCAATAATATCATCCATTGTTTTTATATTAAATGTTACTGGAGCTTCAGATGTTCTAAGAAGCTGTGCAGCTGCTTGTGTAGCATTTGAACCCATTTGTAAAATTGCCGTAACATCACGAGTTGCAACTGCTAGCATGACCTGAATTAAAAGACTGAGCTCTGGATAATCAGATAACCTTTTCGCCAACACCTTAAGTTCTTCACTATTCACAAGAAAAAGCAATCTTCCCGAAAGAAAACGTAACTTAGGTATCCGTCGTTTTCTTTCATATGGAGTCTGAGGAATTGGTTTATTAAGTAATGCGTCCAATTCTTTTTGTAATGATTTTGTAGCCATTTCAACTGAACATAATAAATGCGCAATATCAATACGTTTAACCTTCCTCAAAGACCAGTTATTCATACTATAAGCACTGACCCAATCATTAAACCTCTGCAAATAATGGGATTCTTTAACCGCTTGCGAATAATCTAATAATGGCAGCCTAATATCTTTATCTCTAAATGCTCTTGTAAGTTGCCTCATACTGGAATGACTAGGATTTGCAATCAAGAACCGTTTTGTATCAGCAATTAATGAAACCCAATCAATACCCATGGGTGATTCAAAGTCATTCTCACTTTCCAGCCAATCATCACTACTAAGCTGAAAGTCCTTTTCTCCACTATGTAACTTTAACCCTAGATCATCAAGTAATTCCTGTAATTTTTTTCTCCAATTTAAAACCTCATCTTCAGAGCCTAACAAAGTAATATCATCAACATATCGCCAATATTTACCATTGGTTAATTGATGCATTTCCTTATCAATTTTATCTAATAATAAATTAGCTATAACATGACTAAATAAAGGGCCAGTAAGAATGCCTTTACCTGCACTCGTATCCAGGTCACATACAGACTTATAATTAGCTAAAATCTTCTCTCCCAGTTGACCATACTCTTCAGATAACGCAGTTTTTTCAGAATATTCCTTCCAAACTGTTAATGCATCTTTAGCTTGAATGCCTGGATAAAATTTCTTAATATCAGTATACAAAACAGTTTTATCATTTGTATCGTGACAGGCTTGTGCTATGGCTTTTTGTCTTGCTTTTAATCCATTAAAATAGGGTTTAAACACTCCAACTTTATCTGTTTCATCAGAAAAATAATAGCTATAAACATATGGTTGAGGTTTAAATACTTCTAGTTTAGATAATTCATTTAGTAAAGCCGTTTCTGCTAGTGCTTCATTAGGAGTGGGAAGGTACATATCCCGATGAATATAATTACCATCTTTGCTTTCCTCTTTAAAATGGTATGTTTTAATATAAGCAGTCTTGCTCTGTTTTTGTACAAGGGAACAAGAGATTTCTTGTATCCATCTATCTCGACGGGCACTTATATTATCAAGATAGTAGCGCAAGCCAAGATATGGAATTACATCGCGTTTACGGTATTGATTAAGTGCCTTAATTGCTAATATTGAATCATTCATCAAGACTTTCCCTGTGGTAGATTAAACCTTACAACTGTTAATCGAACTGGAAACATACCTTCCTTAATTGCCTGCTTACATTTAGATTCCGTAGTAGCGTAAATACCTTTATCAGTATTTGATAAATTTAATACAGAATCAAATAAAAGATAAAACCAAATTGTAATTTTCTCCATAAAAGGAATTACCTTTTTTTTCTGAGGTTCAATCCAAATAGCAGCACTCTGCTTATCTCGACTATGTAAAAAAATCTGATCAAGTTGGACCTTAGCTAAGGTCCAGTTATTGCTCGCTTCAAGAAATCCCGTAAAATTACTTATTAGTAACAATCGGGTATTACAATTCTGACTTTTAAGAATCAGCTCTTGGGTAAGGTTAGCTGTACATATTGGATCTAATACATTCCAATGTACTAATTTATATTCAATCCAGATAGCTTGCTCACCTAACAGAGGTTTCAATGCTTCTAGCTGATATTCGTAATACTCGCGAGCTGTTTCTGATATTTCACCAGCAACAATCACTACCTTTAACGGTAACCTTGGAACAACACCTTCCTTCCTCAACTCTGCAAGTGTGCTAAGAATGCTTATACTCGCGGCACCAGATCCACAAGGTAAGTCTGCAAGAAAAACTTCATTACCTGAAAAGATTGAAGCATATGTATCAGCAACTTCAGATAAATCGTGGTGTGGGTCTAGCAAAGATAGAATTATTCGGCTACAAGAGCCGTTGTAACGCCATGCTAAATGTTTATCAGTATCCTCTTTAGTAACCCCACCAACGAACCCTTTTTCTGCTTCCGTAAGCGCCATGTCATCTAAATTATTTACCTCTAATAATTTTTTCCACTGATCAACTAACATTGCAGGCAAAAACATAACCTTGGAGTCATTACACCAAAGTGTTTTAGGAAGATCCCTAGTTTGAATAAATCGTTTAGCCATCAATAATTCCCTTAAAAATATCCATAAACCTCATAAAATAAAATTCAATCTCTAATTACTATCACTCTGCGGTGTGTTAATTACCTTTATATCAAACGCCTGCTAGATAAATTCCCTGACATCTTCATCTCATTAAGCAATAGATACCATCTATTACAAGAGGCAAACTAGCCTATTTGCGGCTAATCTGGAGAGATGGTACCTGCCTCTCGCTTTAAAAACTTACTAACATTATGTTTCGGTGTCTTAGTTAACTTTTGAGTTAAGGTAAACGGTATTGATGAAAGACCATAATGGCTATTGATATGCTCTAACATCGCCAACCATAACTTAGCTGTCATTTCTGAGTCATACAAGGCTCTATGAAAATCACCATCAGAGGGAATGTTTGCATAACTCACTAAGGTAGAAAGTTTATGATTAGCCGCATCTTGATAAAGTCTTCTCGACAAGAGCATTGAGCAAGCAAAATTTCCTGTATATTTTCTAGACACCCTTCTTAATTCTGAATCTAAAAACCGCTTATCAAATGAAGCATTATGCGCAACAAGATTATAGTCGCCAATGAAATCAGCAAACTCACTCATTACGTCTTTACAGGGCCTTGCATCCTCAAGCATGTCATTAGTAATTCCCGTATAGTTTTCGATAAAGCTATCAACTGGCCGGCCTGGATTCATTAGCTCTTGAAAACGACCTGTGATTTCTCCCTCTTCAATTTTTACAGCACCTATTTCGATGGCTCGGTCACCATAATCAGGTGATAACCCTGTTGTTTCAAAATCCAGCACTACAACCGTATTAGCCTTAGACATTGCACACCTTTTCTATTGTTTATGACTTTGAATCAACAAGTCAAATACCACTCTCGCAAATCCAGCCGCTTTAGCTGGATCAGACAACAACTGCATCATCTGGTTTTGTTGCGCGTCATTACTATCCATTACCGCATCATCAATCGCTTTAGGAAAATCACCTAACATCGCTTGTTCAGGTGTATTGTTGGCAATTTGGCTCA
>Ga0209707_1001601_pt1 | contig 12539 bp, 10 predicted proteins | sample EN4Hudsemesocosm_FD_184630 | JGI IMG/M metagenome (GOLD analysis project Ga0209707, IMG submission 184630) | Methane-oxidizing microbial communities from mesocosms in the Hudson Canyon - EN4B Hudson Canyon (SPAdes) (version 2) | ecosystem: Environmental > Aquatic > Marine > Cold seeps | place... | reverse complement strand
TATTAATGCTTTTTTTGAATATTTTATCATTAAGAGTTAACCTTATTTTTATTTAAAGAAAAAAACTAACTTAAATATTTTTTAATTCTTAAGCTGATTTTTCTTAATATTAATTGTTGAACATAGTTAGACTTTCAAAAAGAAATTTGCATGCCACAGTTGGTTTATTTGCTTTTCAAAAGGGAGCTTGTAATGAAAACAATACTAAAAAATTCGATTAATCTACTTTCAAAAATAAAATATCTTTTTCTTTTATTTTTCCTTTCCTTAAATTTATTTGCATTATATACCGTAGCACATACTGAATCTAGGTATTTTTTTACTCTTGATAACGGAATGAAAGTATATTTACTCAGTAACTCACAAGTCTCCAAGACAAAAGTAACGGTACAAGTAAATGTGGGTACAAATATGGAGACAGTGGAAAATGCAGGAATATCACATCTGCTAGAACATCTTATATTTAGAGATGAAAGAGTTCCTAAAAACAAATATGTGTATTATCTTCACCAAGAAGGTGCTTCATATGTATATGGTTTTACAAGTCAAAACTTGACAGAATACTTAGCAACCATAGAGAGTAAAAAGTCTTATTGGTTGGTAAAAACATTTGCAAAAATGATTTTTGATAAAAAGATTAATGAAACAGATTTAGAAGTTGAGCGTAGTGCATTACAAGTTGAAATTGGAAATATTAAATGGTACCATGCTCCCATAAATAATATTATCAGTTTTATTGATTGGGTATCAGGTTTGTTCCCCTCAGCAGCAGACATATACTATGCTGTATTTTCTTTGGAAAGAGAAGAACCATCCCCCATTGAATTTAACTTTATACAAAATAATAAAAAATTCACCTTAGAGCAGCTTATGCAGCACTATGATAACTATTATTACCCTTCCAATATGGTATTAAAAGTAGTGGGGAATTTTAACGAATTAAAAATGAAAGAAACGATAAATAATACCTTTGGTACGGTTAAAAAAATAGGAGAGCGGGAGCAAATAGCCTATCAGATACCAACAGACAAAAATTTTAAAACAGCCTCTTCAGATTAAAAATTACTGAGTATGAGACTTAAAAGAAATCAAGATCATCTTCTTCATTGGCATGAAGAACTACCTTATTCCTACCACTGTCTTTGGCTTTATATAAGGCATGGTCTGCCATAGAGTAAAACCCATTTCTGTCCACATCATCTTCTTTAAAATCAACCACTAGTAGACCAAATGAGGCAGTTATTACTTTTACATTGTCATTTAAAGAATGCTCCAAATTTAATGCTTCTAAATTGGCTCTAATACTTTCCACAAAAGGTAATGCTTGTTCCATTTTATCTTCGCTGAAGATTATTCCAAACTCTTCACCTCCAAGCCTAAAGGCATAATCGCTACTACGGTGAATAGAATCATTTAAAAGTTTTCCCACCGCTATTAAAACCTTGTCTCCTTGCATATGTCCATAACAATCATTGTATTTTTTGAAGTTATCCACATCTAAAATGGTAAACGCCAGTATCTTTTTATCTCTTTTAGCACGTTGTATTTCTCTGTTTAATATATCATCAAAATGACGTCTGTTATATAAGTTTGTAAGGGAGTCTTTGATGGCCATTAATTCAAATTTCTTTTTATCACTGATATCAAACAATACATTCATATTTCCAATTTTATTTCCTGCATCATCATGCATAGGAACTAAGACACTTTTAACCCAGCTGGTTTTGCCATCTTTATTGATTTGTTCCAGTTCACCTTCGAGAATTTCGTTGGTCGCATCACCTATGATTTTTTCAATACCTGTTGGCATATCAACCTTTGAACCTAGAATTTCTTTTTTACTGTATCCTGTTAATGATTCGTAAGCTGTACTTACATCAAGTATCTCTCCCTTATTATTCAGTTTTGCAGTGGATACAACTTTTTCAAGGAGTTCAAGGTGCTTTTTGGAGTTTTCTTGGCATTCAATTAAGAGTTCTTTGAGTTTATCGATGTCATTAATATTATTAATATCTTCATTAGAATGGTTCATAACAGACTACTTTTAAGAATTTATTAATACATTGTCGCAGGTTTATGTTTTAGATTAGATAAATAATAAAAACTAAACTTTTAACAAAGAGAAGTTATAAAGTCACTGTGACATAAAAATCACAATGGTTTTTATTTTTCAGTCATCTTTTTCTTCATTTGGTTTTTGGGTGAGCTTTTCTTTTTTAAACTTCAAGTAGGGTGTATTTACATTATGAAAGGCAGCAGTTACAGTGAAATCTTCTTTTTTAGTAATCTCTTTTACTATGTATTCCATGGATGCAATATTTTTTGCATCCAGTTCTTCTTCTATTTTAGCGTGAGTTGAGAGCAATGTATCAAATGCAAAATTATAATTAAAGCATAATTCTCCCTTATCATTAAGCAGCTTTTTGATAAAAATCCATCTGTCAAAGATAATGCTCCACGCTTTTTTTTGCTCAGTGGTAATACACAGATTACTGATAATATCTTTCCATTTAAACAGAGCAAAATAAGCTTGATGACTCAACCATAATTCTCTAATCCACCAGTCATGAAATTTTGGAAAGCCATGAAACTTTTCTTCTTTTGGTTTTTGAATTCCTTCTTTTTCTTGTTTTTCTAGTTCTTCCTTGATTTTTGTAATACGTTGTTTTATCTCTTCTGAATCAGAGTTAAACTCTAAAAACTGCTCTTCTTCTGCGAGTTTTGTAAGTAGTTTTTCTTTTTTTTCACTGCTGGCTTTAGAGGCATTTTCATAGTGTTGCAGTAATTTTTTATTTTTGACATCAATATTTTCTACAATATTTGATAATAAAACATGAAAGTGTAGGGCGATAATAGGTACAAGAAAATTGATGGTTCCCAGTTCTTGCAAGTCTCTCTCATGTGAGCCATTCATAAGTGTTTTAAATTCACCTCTGATGACATTTAACTTTTGGGATAATTCATTGAGCTCTGGTAATGAGAGTTGGATTGACTTAGTCGCAATTTCAAAAAGCTCACTGTCTTCAAAATTAACGTCACTAGGAAGTTCTTCAATGATTCTCAATGCTTCTAGTTTTTTATCGTTATTTTCTTCTTTATTCAGTTTAATTCGTGAATTTTGTGTATCGAAATATTTTTTTCGTTCGGCCATTGCTTGGAGTTTTTCTCTGCTTGCAAGTTCATCTTTATCTTGAGTTGCTAGTTCCTCAAGCATAGCTGTATATTTAGCTAAAAGTTCAGTTGAAGCCTCTAAACTTTGCTCTGCAGAGGCTTTAGCAACTGCTGAGAGTTTTTCTACTCCAGCTTCATGGTTATCCAGTTGTCTCTTTTGTAAAGCAACCTTCTCTCCATTTACTTTGACAAGTTCTTCTAATGCAACTACACTTTCCATATGTAAGCCTTTAAATTATTAACTTAATCTATTATAACTAAATTAAGTTAATTCTACCACTTTAGTAATTGATATTTAATATCATTACGATTGAATGAATTAAAAAGGTTAGTTAATAAAAATAAAGTATTTTAAATATTGGCCTATGTATAATTATTTTCCACCTATTTTGGAATTATCAGGAAGTTATGATGAATGAAGAAGATATTGCGTTTTTAAAACAGCTCACAGTCTTATATGTAGAAGATGATTTGGACAGTAGAGCTGAGATTGTTGAAATATTTAAAAATTACTTTTGTGATGTGGTTGAAGCCAGTGATGGGCAAGAAGCACTGAATATTTACAAGAATTATGTTGATGAAAACAGATATATCGACATTGTAATCAGTGACATTAATATGCCCAATATTAATGGTATAGCATTTTTAGAAGAGATGCGAAATATGTCTGAAAATATTCCCTTTATTTTTACTACTGCGCATACAGACTCGCCTATTTTGTTGGATGCTATTAAGTTTAAGGTGACCAGTTATGTATTAAAACCCATTGATTTTGTAAAGTTACTTGAAGAAGTTTTGGCATGTGCTAAAAGAAGATACAAGGATAAACAACACAAAGAAGAAAAAAAACAACTCAATAATCATTTAAGCAGTATAGACCAAGTAGCCATTGTTCTAAAATCAAATCACGAGCAAAAACTCACTTATGCCAATAAAGCTTTTTATGATATCTCAAAGTATGATAAAAAGGAGATAGTGGGTAAAGATTATGGTGCTATTATTCATCCCCACGTCTCTGATTTAGTTTTACGGCAGATGTGGGAAGATGCTAGGCAAAAGGGGAGTTGGAACGGAAAGTTAAAATCCATGGCCAAAGATGAAACCATTTTTTATGTGAATACTACATTAATACCTATTTATGATGATGAGGAACAAGATATCATTGAGTATTATCATATCAGTTTTTCTATTACAAACTATGAGTTAGAAAAGAGAGATTTTAAAAAAAGAGTTATAGAAAATGTACAAGAAACCAGAAAACAGACAAACAAAGCCAATAAAATAATTGGGGAGCTGAAAAATGAACTGGACAAATATAAAGAGATGAACCACACTTATGAATTGGAAAAAAAGAAAAACATTGAATACCTTAAACAGCTCAAGTTATATGCAGACAGATTAACGGACATTGAGTGTTATAATGAACAGGATGAAGTAAGTAGTAATGTTAGTATTGAGGAAAGTTCAGAGAATGTTGAAAATCAAGCAGAGATATCAAAGGATTAAACACATAAACATTTAATCCTTTGAACAAATAAAACTTAGTTTCTTCCTACAATAACGCCTCCATCTACATCCCAAATAGCACCAGTTACCCAAGATGTTTCGCTAGAGAGTAAAAATTCGATAGAAGATGCTACATCATCTGCTTGTCCCACTCTTCCAATTGGGTGAAAACCATTAAAACCTTGTAATGCTGTATGAATCTCATCTGGATCTATAAATGCCCCATAAATTGGAGTCTCAACAACTGCTGGTGATACTGCATTTACTCTGATTCCATAATCTGCCAGTTCCATTGACATGTGTTGAGTGAGTGAATGTAAAGCTGCTTTTGCCATTGAATAAGAAGATGATGGTGTTGCCTTAATAGCTTGTTTTGCCCACATAGACCCAATATTCACAATAGTTCCTTTTTTATATTCTTTCATATTTAGACTCACCGCTTGGGAGATAAAAAAGATTGCTTTGTTAATATCCATATATATATCATAGTCACTTGAGTTTTGTTCTAAAAATGCCTTGGGATTAAAGTAACCTGCTGCATTAACAAGATGTTTTATAGGAGTTTTTGTATTTTGAATACTTTGAATTAATGCATTTAATTCTTCTTGTTTATACAAATCACATTGTATGATATTTACATCTGCATCTAATGTCTGTTTTGCCTTTTCCAGTTTTTCAAGATTTCGCCCAACTATAGTTACCGAAATACCTTTTTGTGTTAAACGTTTTGCTGTTGCTAAACCCATTCCCGATGAACCGCCTACTATTAGAGCTTCTTTTATTGTTTTCATTTTTTTTCCTTAATATACTTACCTAACACTAAGTAGGTAAATTGATATAAAAAAAAGAACCTTCAGGTTCTGTTTTTTTAAATTATAGAGTTTTTATCCAAACTCTAATTTCCTTTAATCGTGTACTTTCATTGTAAAGTTTATCAATTAACATCGCTCCTTCTAAACTTGAGATAATTACTTTGGCCAGATTTTTATTGGATCCATGTTCCATTAGGCTTTTTTCTATCCATTTTTCAATATCATTAAAAAATTGTTTTGTTTGTTCCTTTGTTATCTCATCCAATATTTCATTATCAGAAGCCAGCATTCCACATAGGCAAATTTTGTCTTCGTCCAATACACTTTCAAAAATACTCACAAGATCATCCAATCGTTTAAGTGGCTTGGATTCCTTTTTTTCAATCTCATCAAGAAGTTGAAAGAAGTTTTCATTGTAAACTTTAATGAGTTCGTTTAATAAACCATCTTTATTGTTGAAATGATATAAAACAGAAGCTGATTTAATTCCCACTGCGTTTCCTAACTCTCTTATGGTAAGACCATGAATACCATACTTTTGTATGGTAGAAATTGCAATTTTAATCAGTTTTTCTTTTGTCTCGTTCAAAACATTCCTTTTTATGTACCTACTGTTTGATAGGTAGATGAAATTATGACATTCTTATTCTTAAAGTTTTATAAAGAAGAAATGGGGAAAGTGATATTCCCTTTAAATAAACTGTTAAGTTTACTTATATTTGAGTATAATGAATAGACATAAAAAGGTAAACAATGAACTTGCAAGATAAAGCCTCAACTTCCTTATTTGAATTTGTACCCTCCAACTATAATATTCTTATTTTAGATGATTCAACCTCGGTAAATCAGATATTGACTTCTTCCTTTGATGACAAAGGTTACAAGTGTTTTAGTACATTTACAATAAACGAAGCCAAGAAGGCTCTAAATGACAATGACATACACTATGTTATGCTTGATATTAATTTACCTGATGGTAATGGTTATGAGTTGATAAAACTACTGGAAAAAACTTCTGTAAAGATATTTGTATTAACAACAGAGAGTGACCAACAATTCAGAGAGAAATCATACAAAAAGGGTATTTTAGATTTTCTGGTTAAAGATAAAAACTTCTTTCATAAAATAGACCAAATCACAAAAACCATTGAGAATATTGAAAAAAACAGAACCAATACTATTTTAATCATTGAGGATTCTTTAGTTGTTCAAGAACAGTTAAAAGATTTACTGGAAAACAGATACTACAAAGTACAAGTGGCATCAGATACAAGAAGAGCAGAGCAAATCTTAAGTGAAATGCCCATTGACTTGATACTTTTGGATTTGGTATTAAAAGATGGTAATGGTATGGATTTTTTAAGAAGAAATAACAATACCATCATAAATATAAAAAAAATACCTGTTTTGGTAGTTTCGGGACATGTGAACTCAGAGATAACAAGAGACTCCATTAAAGAGGGTGCAGTTGATGTTTTAACCAAACCTTATGTTCTTGAAGAGATTGTACTGAAAGTTGATTTTTGGACAGATTATAAAAGAAAAGAGAGTGAGTTAGTAAACAGTGCAAAAAGTCTCAGTCTTCAAAAAATCATTATTGAAAACCAGAAAAAGAAATTAGAAAAACAAATTATATTAGAAAAACAAGTCATCAAACAAAAAGAAGAACTCTTGGTTCAACAATCTAAGATGGCTACCATGGGTGAAATGCTTGAAAATATTGTACATCAATGGAAACAACCTCTTTCAGCAATGTCCACAAATGTAAGTAGTGTTCAATTGCAAAAAGAGCTTGAAATTTTGGATGATGAAACGCTGGACAGCTCACTAAGTGATATGATGTTGGTTATTGGGCATTTATCAAATACCCTGGATGATTTTGGGAACTATTTAAAACCCAACAGAGAAAAAGTTGAATTTTCAATTCATGAAGCCATGGAAAAATCTATATCTTTATTGGCTTCACAATTTAGAAATGAAAACATTGAAATAATAACTACAAAAGACAATATAAACATAGAAGCATATCAGAGTGACTTTATGCAATCATTTTTAAATATTATAAATAACTCTAAAGATGCTTTGATTGAAGTAGAAGACGAGAAAAGATATGTATTTATAGATGTAGCGTTAAATGATTCAGATGAAGTTGTAATAAATATTAAAGATAATGCCGGTGGAATTAAAGATGATATTATGGATGACATTTTCACCTCACATTTTACAACCAAAAGTGAATCAGGAGGCACTGGGATAGGTTTGTTTATGACAAAAGAAATGATTGAACAACATATGTTGGGAAGACTTGATGTACTTAATGTAAATTATGAATATGATGGTGTAGAGTATAAAGGGGCGCAGTTTACTGTAACCTTACCCTTAAAATAAAAAAGAGGAAATTTTATATGTTTCCTCTTTTTAAGTGTAAGTTTTATTCTTTTAATAAGTCTCTGTAAAACTGTGTATAGTTCGTATCATTTTCATCTCTGGCTTTCATAGCTGGACGTGGATGTTCGTTTAATTGTCCTGTTAACATATATGGAATACTGTATCCCCAATCAAGTTTTTTCTCTAAAGGAACAATGTAGTTTTCTATGAATTTAAGTACTGGCATTAATTTGTATTTTGGGTTTTTCAAAAATCCAATTAACAATTCCATTGGGCAGTTCCCAGCTCCTCTTCCCAGACCTGAAATAGTAACGTCAAGAAAGCTTGTTCCATATACCATTGCTTCAATTGTATTAGCATACGCCATTTGAATATTATTGTGAGTATGAATTCCAACTTTTTTTCCAGATGCTTTTGCAATTTTTAAATATTTTTCAGTTAACTTATTGATTTGTTCTGGATAAAATGAACCAAAACTATCTGCAATATAAATAACATCTACAGGAGTTTTACTTAAAGCATTTAATACTTCATCTAATTCATCATCAAATGATTTAGATATAGCCATGATATTTACAGTAGTTTCATAACCCTTTGCATGTGCATCTTCTATTAGCTCAATTGCTGCTGGAATTTGGTGGATATACGTTGCAATTCGTATCATATCAACCACGCTGTCCGCTTTTTGAATGAGTTCTTCTTTTACTGTTCGTCCAATATCGGACATAACTGCTATTTTCATATTGGTATCATTGTTTCCAACAATTCTTCTGATATCTTCTTCTTTACTGAAGTTCCAGCAACCAAATTCATCTTCACTCATAATAGAAGGAGAATTGTTTTTACCAATTTCCATATAATCAATTCCTGCGGCAACACAAGTTTTATAATGTTCTTTTACAAATTCATCTGTAAATTTGAAATTATTTACTAACCCACCATCTCTAATCGTACAGTCAAAAACTTTTATATCTTCTCTAACACTTAGTATTGAGCCTTCTTTTTCAATCATATTCGTCCCTATTTTATAAATAAATTTATTTAATAATTTATAAGATGATACCTTAAAGGGCATCAAATCATCTTTAAATGATAAGAACTAAAGGCTCATAGATAGCTTGGTTATGAAAAATCCTCCCACAATTAGCCAAATAAATAAAATACTTGAGAGATATAAAGGTTTAAGTCCCACATTTTTAAACTTAGAAAAATAGGTCTCCATTCCCAATGCACACATACTCATGGTCAATGCAAAGGTATCAAGTTGGTTGATACTTTGAATTATGTGACTTGGTAATACTTCTAAAGAATTAAATCCTGCAACTGTAATAAAAGCAAGTGCAAACCAAGGAACTGGGATAGGTGATTTTTTGTTTTTAATGTTTGAATTACTTTTTAAGAATAAGCCCAAAAAGATTAAAAAGGGTGCGAGCATCATAACTCGAATCATTTTAACAATAACCGCATCGTTTGAGATATGCTCACCCAAAGTATTACCAGCAGCAACTACATTTGCTACTTCATGTAATGTGGCACCTAAATAGATACCAATACTATTTTCATTGAGATTTAAATATCCCATTTTATATAAAAATGGGTGTAAAAACATTAATATACTTCCAAAGACAACTACAGATGATACGGCAATTGCGGTTTTATATGCTTCACTTTTTAAAACTGATTCAGTGGCAAGAACTGCAGCTGCTCCACAAATAGAGCTTCCAGCAGATATAAGTATTGTGGTATGCAAATCAAGCTTAAGTAATTTCACACCTATAAGATACCCAAGAGTAAAAGTTAATGTTACGATTAAGGCCCCTGCAACAAACCCAGATAATCCCACCTCAAAAATGCTTTGGTAAGTGATTCTAAACCCATAAAAAACAATGGCTATTTTTAAGAGTTTTTTTGTTGAAAACAGTATACCTTTTGAATATTCTTGAGGTAACTTAACTCTTAGAGTATTGGCATATATTATTCCAAGTACTATTCCAATGATCAGGGGACTAATGCCTAGGTTTTTTATCCAAGATAACTCTGAAATAAAAGTGGCACACAAGGCAAATAATGCAACCAAACTTATTCCGTAAAGTATTTTTGGTATGAAGTTTTTTGTAAAGGTGGCCATTTTTATCATAGATTACTCCTTGAATAAATACGTGTTAATAATTGTATGAAAAATAGATTAATAAGTAAAATATATTATATTTAATATAATAATTGATATTTTATATAAGGATAAATATGACCTTAAAAGAACTGGAACTGTTTTACGCATTATGTGAAGATTCACATGTATCACGACTCTCACGTAAGTTAGAGTTGAGTCAATCGGCAATTTCTTTAGCACTTAAATCTTTGGAAAAAAAACTTGAAGAACCACTCTTTGACAGATTTGGTAAAAAACTTGTATTAAATGAAAGAGGAAGAATTTTTAAAGAGAAAACTTACGAGAACTATTTATCTTTAAGGGATGCAGAAAATTTTTTTAAAAAAGACAAAATTTCTGGAGTTTTAAATATTGCATCCAGTAAAACCATAGGTAATTTCATTCTTCCCAAAATAGTATATGATTATCTTTTGATGTATGAAAACACCACAATTAAGAAAAAAATCACGAACTCAGCTTCTATTATTCAAATGGTTAAAGATGGAAAGTTAGATATGGGGTTTATAGAAATACAATGTAAAGATGCTGAACTAATAAAAGAGGTATTAGGTGAGGATGAATTGATTGTTGTATCTTGTGATGAGGAGTTAAACAATGAAGTATATCTAGATGAACTGTATTCTAAAAAATGGATACTAAGAGAAAAAGGATCAGGTACTAGGGATGTATTTATTAAAGAAATTTCTGATGTGACAACAAGCCTAGATGTATTTATGGAATATACAGATTTTGAAGAGATTAAAATGTTATTGGAAAAAAACCCTGAGATTATCACTTGTATTTCAAAAGTTGCAGTTCTTAAGGAGTTAAAAACAAAACAATTAAAAGAAATCAAATTAAAAAACATTAATATTAAAAGAAATTTTTATTGTATTTATCACAAACAAAAATATAAAAGTAAGCTCTTTAACTCTTTTAAAACATTTGTAAAAAAGAGTTTTTAGAATACCTTACTACTTTACTTAAGTATTCAAGGCTTCTTTTACCAAGGCTTTTGAAACTTCTTTGGTTTCAATGACAAAATGATGAAGGTGTAAGTTTTTTAGCATAATTTTCTCACTGTGTTGGGCAACTTTCACAATGGTTTTTGCATTTTTAGTGAGCTCATTTATTGCTTGGCAAATCAAAAAAGTTTGATCAGGATTATCTACTGCAACTATAACTGCACTTGCTTGTTCAATATTTACAGAACTTAAAATATGTTTATTACTGGCATTACCAAAAATGATGGGTTCTTTTCTATTGGTTCCCAGTTGAAAATACTTAATATTATTTTCAATAATTACGTATGATGCACCTTGACGTGTGAGCTCACGAGCTATTTCTTGCCCAAGTTTTCCATATCCAAGAACAACTATGTTCCCTTTTTTATCTTGATTTTCTATTGGGTTATTGCATTGAATTAGTACATCTTTTTTGATGAGTTTTGCTGATAGTTTAGATAAGTTCTTTAAAATAAGAGGCGTTATTATCATTGATAATACGGCTGTTACTATTAATACTTGACTCACTTGTGGGTCGAGTAAGTTTTGTGAGCGAGCGAGCTCAAAAATAGCCAGTGAAAATTCACCAATTTGAATAATTGCAAGGGCTGTTTTAAAGGAAATCCTTTTAGTTTCATCACGTCTGATGATAAAGTAAATGACAAAAAATTTAATGGCTAAAATTGAAAAAAGCAGAACTAAAATGATAAGATAGTTTTGTGCAATAATCATAAAGTTTATTTGCATACCAACTGTTATAAAAAACACTCCCAATAAAATATTTCGAAAAGGAATTAAATCAGCTTCAACTTGATGTTTATATTTTGTTTCTGAGATTAACATTCCAGCTATTAAAGCACCAAGTGAGTATGAAAATCCAAATGAGTGTGCCATATAAGATGCACCAATGGCAATAAAAAGTACAGACCCCACAAAGAGCTCATCTGAACCTGTTTTTGTGATTTGATATAAAAAAGGTTCTAATAAATACTTCCCCACAACAACTAAGATAAACAATAAAAACAAAGCACTTATAATAGCTTCTGCTAAAATAGTGGTTACACTTTGATTTTGCGTGGCAAAAAAAGTAATCATAAGTAATATAGGAATTACCACTATATCTTGCATGATTAAGATACCCAGAACTCTTTTTCCATAAGACTTGTTGATCTCTTTTGTCTCATTAAAAGTTTTTAATACAATTGCTGTTGAAGATAAACAAAGTGCACTTCCCACAATCATAGCTGTTTTAAAATCCAAATCAAAAAGTAAAATTGAAAGAACAACAAATATAAATGATGTGATGATTACTTGAAGGCTTCCTGTAACAAATACCTCTTTTCGCATTCTTTTTAAGTGTTCAACTGAAAATTCCAGTCCAATAGTAAACATTAAAAAAACAATACCAAACTCAGCTATTTCTTTTAACTCTTGGTTGTGTACTGCATCGTGAAGCTCAAATGAATAAGCAATAATGGTTCCTGTGAAAATATATCCGATGATTGTAGG
>Ga0209707_1001591_pt1 | contig 12570 bp, 10 predicted proteins | sample EN4Hudsemesocosm_FD_184630 | JGI IMG/M metagenome (GOLD analysis project Ga0209707, IMG submission 184630) | Methane-oxidizing microbial communities from mesocosms in the Hudson Canyon - EN4B Hudson Canyon (SPAdes) (version 2) | ecosystem: Environmental > Aquatic > Marine > Cold seeps | place... | reverse complement strand
TAGCAACCAAGTATCTGTCCAATTATTTGGGATGGTGCAGAGTAATGGATCAGAATCGCGATTTAACTCCTGAGACATTACTACACTATGCTCTTGGAGATTTTCAACACTTAACGGTGACATAGCCATTTATAATGACTTAAGGTTGATACTTGCTTTATTCTTGGATTCATTTTTCTATTTCAAAGGATCAATTTTATAAGGTTGTTCTCCTGATATAGCTAATACCAATTGTAGTGGTCTAATAAAAGTGAAGTGATTTATAGCCTATAATTTGAAAAGAATATTAGGAATTATTATGACTAGAAAAATCCGTGTTGCCTTTACCTCAGAACAAAAACTTGAATATGCCAAACTCATGGTGAATGAAGGCTATACCAATAAACAAGTACAAGAGATTTCCGGTGCTGGTCCAACAGCCGTATCACGCTGGAAAAAACAATATTTAGCTGAAGTTGATGGGCATACGCCAGAAGGAAAGAAGGCATTGACGCCTGAACAACAAAAGATTCAAGCCTTAGAAAAGCAGTTATGGCGAGCGAAAAGGGATAACGAAATCCTAAAAAAGGCTGCGGCCTTCTTCGCCCGAGAAAACAGCAGTCTAAACTAATTCTCGAGATGAAGGAGGCCAGCCCAGGTTATTCAGTGCATGAGTTATGCTCATTGTTCCAACTGAGTGAAAGTACCTATTACGCACAATTACGGCCAAAACGAATTAAACTTGAAGAAAGGGTTATGTTAACCCGCATTAAATCTATTGCGGCTGAAACAGGGTCTACCTATGGCAGGCGATGGATGAAGGCTGCACTGGTCATAGAAGGGTTTAAACTCGGTATACACCGAACAGTGACCTTAATGAAGCAAGCTAAAGTGCAGGCAATTAAGCCCTCCAGAAAGCATTATTACCCTAATGCAGGTAAGGCTCATCTTATTGCGCCTAATCTTCTTAATCGTCAATTTGAGCCAAAACAGGAAAATACTCATTGGGTCGGTGATATTACCTACATTCGCACACATCAAGGCTGGACGATATCAAAAAGCCCGAATGCTGAATTAGCAAAAGCCGCCTTGAATCATGCGATTCGAAGGCAGCAACCCGATACAAGCAAACTGATGTTTCATTCTGACCAAGGCGTACAATATTCAGCAAAACTCTTTACTCAGCACTTAGTCAGGTTAAAAATCACACAAAGCATGAGTCGCCGAGGGAATTGCTGGGATAATAGTGTGATGGAACGTTTTTTCAGAAGTTTGAAATCAGAACGATTGAATCATTTAAATTTTACTCATCATGCTGCGGTAATCAGCACGGTTGAGAATTATCTCTATTTTTATAATTACAAGCGATTACACTCATCAGTTGGATACATTACCCCTGTACAAAAAATGGCAAGATTGAAAAAAGCGGCTTAAAATTACTCCATTAAAACTTGACCACTACATGTCTTTTGAATTACAATTCTGGAATCCTTCACTACTAAGCAATATAGTATCTGAATTATTTTTCTGAATCTCCTCCATCAAATAATTAATTACATCACTTTTAATTATTTTTTCTAAGCCTTGCTCCAAAACATTATCTTGGTGTAATTCTTCAGAAAATAAATGATGCGCGCACTCTCGCCTCGAAGAGCTAGGATAATAAATGCCATTTTTTTGTAATACATCTCTATTACCCCAAAAACTTTTCTGTAAAGATGTAGTCCCACTTTTATGGCGACCAATATGTAGTATTATCGTTTTCATACAACCTATTAATTAAAGGTAGTGTAAAGAATGCATTAACAATGAACCCAATCGCCTCACCAATAACACAATTAAGCTCTTAAAATCATCCATTATCACATGCACTTTGAGCTAATTCGATTTACCTCTAACCAAATAGTCGTTAACTCAGCATCACTTAAACACCTTGATCTCAACCATCAAAGCCTTACAATTAGCAACATCTCCGTTTAGTGCGCCAAAAATCTACCGACAGAAAATAACTTGCCCGTAGACAACCGCTTAATTAAAACATCTTTACGCCCAGTACTATTAAATTGCTCTAGCTTAATTGCAGCAGTAATTAAGCCATCTTGGACTGTTGTTATCAAAGCCAGTTTACCAGAAAAAATACCAAAACCTCTCCCAACTTTTCATTATAGATGCTTGTAATCATAGCTCCATTAGACTGTATATTGAGAGTTTCACAGAGATATGTAGGTTGTGACCCACTATTTACCCACTAAAAAACAGGCACTATTCATTTCATAAATTGTAGAATTATCAGCAGGCACTTCTTGCCCATTTAAATAAATAAAATTAATTTCACTCCATTGAGCAATTCGATTTCGTCCAAAAATATATTTTCTCAAAACAGATTCATATGCTTTTGCATTATTCGCAGTGCCAAAGTAGATTGTTTTAGGTTTATTAGAAGACATATAAAGCGCGGTGGCAGAAGCATTAATCTTATTTTGACACACTCCAATATCATATATTCTCTGCTGCACTGAAAAAGAATGAACAGTCAAAGCACATAGAATAAAACAGCCAACAAACCTACTTACTGCCTCATATTTACCATCACTTTTAAAAAGAAAGGAAACCCCCAAACTTAAAGTTAAAGAAGACCCATATAAGTAATGTGACCCTTGGTTAGCAATCAATAATACTGGCATTAAAAATATAAAAAAACCAACCATATAATATAGGCTATATTTAAAGCCTAATTTCAAGCCTAATAAAACTAGCACAAACAAGTGAAGTATAGCCGATATATACTGTATAAAAGGTGAAAAACTTCTCCATTCTTGCAAATCTACCATATTAAATATTAACGGAAATGAGAAGTATACCAACATATTAGGAAACACATTGGAGACTGATGCTCCATATGCTGCAGGCCCAGCACTACCAGAAAAAGTATTTACAATTGCCGGAAAACGTACCCATAAAAAAATTAAAATGGGGATAAACCAAGCTACACTAACCAACCAAAACCTGGGTTTCTTTAATACCGGTAGTCCATCTCGAAATACAAATATTAATAACAGTGCAGGTAAAATCAACGCGGTTTCTTTGCTCAGTATAGCCCCTGAAGCTCCAACAATAACTAATAGTAAACCAACTACATTTCTTCTATAAATAAAAAAATAACTTCCCACTAAAGACAACAAACCAAAGCATACGTACCAGCGGTCCATTAAAGCAGCCGACCAACCTACTGCTAACATATTCATTGGGTTTATGATGAAAATCAAGCAGGCAAGTAGTGCGCGTTGCTTTTGCACATCAAAACAACGTAGTAGCACATAAAATAAACAACCATTTAAAATGTGCGATAAGACCCCAAATATATGTACAACAATAGGGTAATCATTGATAAAAAATGCATGCAACCCTTGTATAAAAAATGAAAATGGTCTGACAGGGAATCCAAAATGTGGGCCTGATTTCACCTCAGTATACCTTTGAAAATAACTTAAATACCCGTGCTGAAGAATATCATCAAGTTTCTGCAATTCATCATGACTATAATACCCAGGGTTAGCAATTAATAATAAACAACTTACAATTCCAAAAGCAAATATATAGAAATAGTTAATATCAATTTTTTTAAAAAACACTCTTTCACCTAACATCTTATTTAACACCCCTCTCCTTAGCTCTAAAGCGATCTAAGTAAGCAAATAAATAAACGACCTCCCCAGTGTGCTTTTTCAACTTCAGCATAGGCTTCTCAATCACATGCCAAGAGAGAAAAGCACAGCATAGCGCAAGAAAACTAGCATAAAGTGCATGCTCAAAATTTGATATACCAGAATTTGAATTATATACAATTTGCTGACAAGGCCACCCGTAAAGGTACACCCCATAAGAATAATCACCGCAGTTGTTATACCACTGCCCCCAAGGAGCAAAGCACAATACAAAAACTAGGTAAGGTAATACAAAAGTATAAGTGTATCCGAATGTGGGCTGGTAAAGCTGACTCCACGAAATAATTAAAAGGGTCAATAAAAATATCCAGTTCAACTGCACCTTATCTCGATTTATATAAGAAAAGACTCCAATCATAAACATTAGCGAAACATGCCTATGGTTTTCATATTCTAAAACATAAAACCATTCAAAGTATTGAGTGTAATGGTAAATAATTATAATAGTCAGAAAAAATAAACCATTAAAAACCAACCTAAATTTAAAAACGCCAAGCATATATAAAACTAAAGTAAAAACATAAAGCCTAATCTCAACTGCTATAGACCAAAGCGAACCATTAAAAGCTTTATTGTGATTAAAAATAAAGGTGCCTGGCAAGCTATATTCTGTGGATATAGCGAAGCCATTTAGCAAAAGGTATTTCCATGTTTGCGAACTTCCCCAGTAACTTGTATCTGTTGACAATAATGGCCCAACTATAAAAACGGATAAAGCAATGCACGCAATAAGTCCAGGATAGATCCTTAATAATCGAGAGCTAATAAAATATGTAATATTTGATGGACCACACACGCTTCTAGCAATCAAAAAACCACTAATAACAAAAAATATATCAACGGCTACCCCACCAATAAACTTATACCCAATATATTGAAGGAACACATCATTCGGCCCTTTTCCTGTTATAGCTGTTGCATGCCCATAAATAACAGATAAAGCAGCCAACAATCGTAATAAATTAAGGTTATTAGCCCTAGATTCAAATGCCTCACCAAGGCTAATGTTCATTAGTTAATGAACCTTTAGAAACTATATACTCTTCTATAAAATAAAGTGGTCGCTGCTTAGATTCGTTAAATATTCGACCTAAATACTCCCCAAGTACACCTATAAAAAACAACTGAATTCCACCAAAAAATAAAATCATCACCATTAACGTTGGAAATCCTTGGACTGGATCCCCCCAAATCAATGTTTTACATATCACCCATATTGCAAAACTGCTAGCTAATAGGAATATAACACCTCCTATATAAGTAGCCATTCTTAGAGGGGCCGTTGTAAATGACGTAAGCCCTTCTAGCGCAAAGTTCCATAGCTTCCAATAATTAAATTTAGTTTCACCTGACGCGCGTGGGTCGCGATTATATTCAACCTCAATAGAGGGATAACCTATCCATGCAAACAACCCCTTCATAAAACGATGATGCTCTCTTAGCTGTACTATAGCATCTACCGCCCTTCGACTTAGTAATCTACAGTCACCTGTATTCCTTGGCACTTCAAAACTGCTTACCAACGACACAACCTTATAAAAACCTGCCGCAGTAATTTTCTTTATCAAAGTTTCTCCCCTACGATGAGCTCGCTTAGCAAACACATTGTCGAAGCCAGCCTCCCAATGTTGAATAAAGTCAAATAGCAACTCTGGTGGATCTTGCAGATCTATATCAAAGATAACAACAGCATCCCCCTTCACATGATCCAACCCTGCACTCATTGCCGCTTCTTTACCAAAATTTCTAGATAAAGCAATCAAACTCACCCTTTTATCCTTAGAGGCTAACTCTCGTATGATTGTTCTAGTCTTATCTATACTTCCATCATCAATAAATACTATTTCACTACGATAATCCTCAATTGAATCCAAAACCTCCGATATTTTCTCGTAAAATAAGTGTACAACCAACTCCTCATTGTATGCAGGCACAATAATTGAAATAAGCTTTTTCATAACTAGCTCCTAACTAAGTCAAAACCAAAATTTTAAAATTAAATAATTTAGAAAAAATGCAATCGCTCCCTGACTTGAGTTACGCATAAGCCCTACTATAAATAAATACATACCACTAACCCTCCGGCGTAATCACTAGCAAACTTCTCTGGTTTTCAGCGCCAGCCTTCAAAAACATCAACTGCATTGACTCTTTAAGCCTAGCTGCTGCAAATGTTGTCGCCTCAAAACTCAAATGGTGTGCATCATATGCAAACGGCACCCCGTCAAACCAAAGTGCACAATTTTTCAGCTCACCATTGTTACAAAACAGTTGTTTTTTACTAACAAATATATACTTTCCAATTGCTGACTCATCTAATTCCTTATCATATAAACCAAAGCTAGTAACAAGACCTTTATTTTGTTTAATATTTCTTCCCAAGCTGACTATTAAACTAAAATCTTTTTTCAGCTCAAGATAATTACCAAACACTACAATTTCAGCTGTACTACTATTTCTAATTCTGTCTATAGCATGCATTAAATGCTCTGGTTTATACCAGCCAAATAGAACAGATATTACAATCACCTTGTATTCTTTACTGGAAATATCTTCAAATCTAGTTTTATTTAGAACCAAACACTTTTCTCTATTAGGGTGTTTAGAATGAAGAAGAATATAATCATTATCAACCAGAGGAGGACACCCCCCTAATTCTTTGAGCGTGTAGTCATAATCTGGGTAAGCTTGAGCCATAATATTTAAACCATCTAAGGCATGGCTGTCGCCAATAACTAAAATATCCTTCCCCCCCCCTATGGGTTTATCACATTGATCCCAACCCCGCTCCCCACATATTTTTCCTAAATATTTTGTTCGATCATCCATACCCTTTTTAGTCTGTTCTTTACTAATTTGAGGATAGTTGAAACGACCTGAGAAACCATTGTTTTTCTGGACCAGAACAGAAAGCGAAACTAGCATGACAACTACTGTAGTACAGAAAAACACGAGGTTTCTCGAATTAATCTGAAAAACTTTTTTTTCCATTTTTCGAAAAGGTTTTTCAATAAACGTATATAAAATGATTGCTAATACGAATGTAATAGCTAGCAATGCCAGCTTTTCTATTCTATCAATACCAACTGGCCGGTAATATAGGTAGAACACTATTAAGGGCCAATGCACTAAGTACAATGAGTAGGAAACCCTACCAACGCCAACAACTAGCAGGTTACTCAACAAGAAAGCTAATCGGGGTGCATTGCCAAAACGTATGATCAGCGCAGTTCCAATACAAGGAATTAGTGCAAAAAAACCTGGAAAAGGTGTCGCTTCAGAGAAAGTAAAAATAGATATTGATATCAATACATAACCGAATAATGCAAAAGCTACTTTTAGTGCCTCATTCAACTCAGTGTTACTAAACTTAAAAACTAAAATAGCCCCTATACAAAATTCATATATACGAAATGGTGTTAAAAAAAATGCTACTGATGCATCTTTTTGCACATACCACTCACTGAATAGTAGTGACACTATGCCTATTATTAATATAAGTAAGAAGGGATTACGCAAACGCCAGAAAATAACAATTAGAGTAGGCCAAATTAGATAAAACTGCTCTTCTACTGAAAGACTCCAGGTGTGTAATAGGGGCTTTAATAGTGCATCAGAGTCAAAATAACCCGACTCTACCCAGAAGCCTATATTCGCGTAAGAAAAAGTTGATGACAGAACACTTAATGAAAATCGTTCTAAATTCGCTGCTGGAAAAATAAAGAAGGCAATAAGGTAGGTTATTAAAATTGTTGTTACTAACGCAGGAAAAAGACGCCTAATACGACGTAAATAAAAGCCTCTTAATGAAAATTTACCACTCTCAAGCTGCTCAAAAAGGTGGGAAGAAATCAGAAACCCACTAATTACAAAAAACATATCTACGCCAACAAAACCACCTTCAAATAAATTGATATCTAGGTGAAATAGAATAACGCTAAGAACGGCTATTGAACGTAACCCATCAATGTGTGGAAGGTAGCCTTTAAATACTTGAGGTCTAATATTTTTTAAGTAAAGCACTCTAAACAACTCTTTCAATTATATATGTTAACTTACTAGCAACAATTTCTGCTTGATGGTTTGCTACTGCAGTACGCGCATTTTTACCGACTACTAACGCACCTAATAATAATTGATCGATTGCTGATGCCAACTCTACTGGAGAATTTGCAACAAAACAATCAGTTCCTATCTTTGCCTCTATACCCTCCATTCCCAACGAAGTAGTTACTACTGGGGTATTTTGAGAAAGTGCTTCAACTAGTTTCGTTCTAACACCTTTTCCACTTACGATGGGGGCAACAAAGACCGTACACTTCGCCATTTCTAGCTTAGCATCTTCGACGTAACCAACAACCTTGACATTGGGGTAGGCTTGCCATTTATCTTTAAGCTCATTAGTTAACTGGCTACCACATACTCTTAAGGTAAAAGGCTCTTTTACAAGAGGCAAGACTTCCTCAAGCAACAAGTTCACTGAGTCTATATTTGGCTGATGTCCGTACGACCCAAGAAACATTAGGTCAGACTGATTCCTTTCTTGTTGATATAACTCTTCCACATCAACACAAAGTGAAAGAGTATATATTGGCTTTGTAAACCATTTTATACTGGCTTTATCTTCCTCTGAAAAGCAAATAAGAAAGTCCAACTGATCAAAAAAATGTTGCCTGTAATTAATAAAATCATGTAACATTTCTGGGTCTTGTTTATAACGAATATCTAATGACTCATGTACAATCAAGCCGATTTTAGCAGAGCTTTTTTGACTTATCAATTCAGCACAGTGCATCATAAATTGCATTTCTAAGATCACAACATCCCATTCGCGCATTAAAAGCAATTCACCAAGTTTTTTTTGAAACTCTCCAGAAAAAAAAGGCTTGCTGCCAGCATTCTCATCAATATAGCCTTTAAGCATCCACTCGCTAGGCGTTGCTACTTTTATTATATCTATTGAATCAAATACTGCCGCCGTATATGCTTCTTCACCTAATTCCATATCAGTCTGGTGTGCTAGTATATGTAAATCAACATTATCCTGTTTTTGGAATTCACTCCAAAGATTAAACATTTGCGCAGCACCACCATGCTTTCCTTTACAAGGTAAAAATGGCGTAATAACAAGTATATTCACTTCAAACATCCTTTAAAATTAATCTCCGTTTTTCTGCTAAAAACAAAAAGAGCAACTCAGAAATAACATTACTATTCTAATTAGCTAATAACTCTTTTACCCTAGTTGCTGCAACTTTAACGGAGTGATTTTTAATAATTGTATTATATGCAATTTTTATTCGTTCTGCATTCTTATCACTTGAGTTTACTGCCTCACGCATTTTTTCAACAACTGAACTGTGTTTCACATCAGCCCATTTAAGGCCTTTTGCAAATGAGTACTCAGCCTCATCTACCTTAACCAAGTCATAATCCACAAGTAAACTATTATATTCATTACAAAAATCCAAATTTCCAGAATAGTTAGTACAGATAACCGCCGTTTCTAGTAACATTGCCTCAGCAATTACCCGGCCAAAACCTTCTGAACGATGAAGTGAAACAACTACATTACTCTGCGCTATCAATGCTTCTATTTCACTTTTACACAGCATATCCGAAATATGATAGATTTTTTTAGATGTCTTAATTAGTTCAAATAACTCTCGGTTATTTTCATAATCTCCATCATCATAGGAAAATTTCATGACTAACCCAACATTATCATTCTCTGAAAAAGCACTTAAAAACCCCTGGATAACAGCCAATGGGTTCTTTCTACTGGTGCTTGATTTAATATCAAAAATAGATAAAAAAAGAAACTCATCATGAGGCAATTCAAATGCCTGTCGCGCATCAAATATAGTTATAAGCGGCTTTGTTTGGGTAACAACAGGGGGAACATAATGAACCGGAATACGACTAGAATCAAAAGCATCAATAAGAAAATGACTAATCACCCAAATCTCATCAAAAATATCATAAATAATATCATATTCGTTCTTCCACTCAGAAAACTCCCAAGCAAAATATCCTATTTTATAGCCCCCACAATTCCTAATGTCATTATTGGACAAATAATAGCTCATATAGGTTGTAGCCGGCATCGTATATATTTGAATATTGTCTAATTTCATTGACTCCGCATACACTGCAGAAAGCTCTGAATGAGCATAGACTTTTTCATTAGGCAATAAACTATATACCGAAATATTATAATTGAGAGATTCAAGAACTTTTACAGTATTACGTGTATCTTCCCCCGTCCCTAATTCTGAACGCGAAAAACCAATAACTGACACCTTATTATCAATCTTTTTTCTTACATTTTTAGGTTTAGAAAATTGAAATCTTGAAGAAGAATTAAAGTTATAGACCTGTTCAGCTGACAATGAATAATATTCTAAAAAATCAATAAGCAAGCCAAAATGTAACTGCTCTAATATACAAGGTTCGGAAAATCGCGAAAGTTCTAAACTTAAAAAATAATCTCGCTCATAACTGCCTTTAAAATTCTGCCAAATATATTGTTTTTTAATATGTTCCACTGGAGTCATATCAATATTACTGACTAGGTACTCTGCATCATAAATTTTTAATATACATAAAAATAAAGCCTTATCCATAAAACCAACATATGCGTCTTTCTGTAATAGACCTAAAACCTCCCTCATGGAGGGTAGCCTTATACCAAATGTACGATAAATAAACTCATAGCATGCCGTTGAAAATACGCCCTTATTTTTCGCAATAAAGTGTAAGTACGCGTTGGCAGATACTTTCCCGCTCCACATCTTTGAATAAACAAGCAAATAACCTAAAAAGTAAGCATCATTTTTACTACCTTCATCAGAAAAACTAGGGTGCTTTTTCATTCCATATTTATATATCAGTTGAAATGCCCTAGACAACTCAAATCCCTCTAAAGAAGGTAGTGTCGCCTCACTCGGCTGTTCTAGCCAATGCATTTCAGGCTTACCGATAAAAAAATCATTATTTATTCCGCCAAAAAATAAATCAAAGAAAAGGCTTGATGCTAAATAAGAGCCATCGTGCTTGTATCGCTCTTTTAAATCAGGCCTAAATTCAAGAAATATATCTTTTAATTTAAATGTAGGAGTATAAGGCGAATAACTCTCACAGCTTTCAGGATAAAAATAGGGTTGTGCCCAGTCCTGTATACTTAGCCATGCTATCTTAACCGAGGCATGACAATTATTTCGCCCTGCCCAATACGCATCATGGATAAGCAACTGAGCTACATTAGCATTATTAATTTCTTTATTTTTTATACCTAAACTGAACTGCATAAACGTTCTCATATACAGATCAATATTAGCTTCTTTTTTTTCCTCATTAACAGAAATAATATCAACTTCCATTTTATTAGCATGCCAGCTAATAAAATGCTCAGACAAGATACAGTAGGCCTTTTGTATCATTTCTTCACGATTAGAATCTTCATAAGCTTTAGCGCTATGCCACTTATAAGGAAATTCAGGGCGCGCTTCAGCATCAGAAAATAGCCAACTTAAAATATAGGAACGATAGTTTTCAGATAACTGCGAAGGAATAGCAAAAAAATCAAGCGAATTAAATACCTCATACTTTTCATAAGGGTTTTTAAAAAAATCAACTTCCCTTAGTACATTGTATCCTGTGATAAAAAAACTTGTTCGAACCCACTCACGAAATGTAACCTCTCCCATGGACACACTTTGAGGATAGGCATCAACATAACCAACAATATTTCTTGAGTACTTTAGCTTATATAAATCTTTCTGGTAAAACCCTTCAAGGTACTCATCTCCATAATTACGGTAAAAGGTATCATTAGTAATAATAAAAATATCATCATTGCTTAGTGAAAATTTTTCTTTAGCAAACTGAAAGGCATAATCCCACCCATAAAATTCACGATGAGAGTTGCCTGGGCTAAGATAATATTCATTTAAGTTATTTACTATTACATCTCCACCCTCTTCCGAAGTATCAGAAATTATGAACCTGACACTTTCCGAGGGAAACAGCCCTTTAGAAATTTTATTTAAGCGGAACAAACACTCATCAACATATTTTCTAGTATAAATAACCAATAATACATTTACCATTTAACTTTCAGCCCCCTAACAGCTTTAACATAGATATACTTTTTCCCAAAAAACTTTGGAATTACCAGCCTCACTTTTGAGACTCATCACGTCACACAACCCAGTAAGCCCAACATTTTTTTGAGCCTATCCTCCCAAGTGTTGTTACCGATATATTTCCTAGATTTATCGAAATTAAAATGTCCTTTTGAAATACTCAGTTCTATTGCTTGAATAAATAACTTACCATTATGTGCTACCCGCATTCCGCTCGCATGTTTTTTTGTAAAGCCTAGAGGAGTAGACACTACTGGCACGCCCGCCGCCAAATACTCAAAGTATTTCATTGGAAACATTGATGTAGTATATTTATTGATTAATGTTGGTAATGTCGCAACAGCCATTCCGCTTAAATATTGTGGTAACTTATCATATGCTCTATACCCCAAAAAATGAACATTAGACAAAAGAGCAAGCTTGCGAACTTTACCAGATGACTGCCCTTCCCTTTCCTCTCCAATCAATACCCAATGCCAATCCTTTCTCTCTATCGCAACCGCATAAATTAAATCAAAATCAACCTTAAAGTCCGATAGTACACCTATATATCCTATTCTTGGCTCTGGAATACAACTCAAATCTTCAGGGAGTACGTCTACATTGCGAGCGCTAGAAAAATGTTCATAATCAACCACGTTGGGTAAAAAATGCACATTATCATTAAATTGCTTGCACTGCTCAGTTAATACATCACTAGTTGTAAAAACAATATCACA
>Ga0209707_1001589_pt1 | contig 12574 bp, 10 predicted proteins | sample EN4Hudsemesocosm_FD_184630 | JGI IMG/M metagenome (GOLD analysis project Ga0209707, IMG submission 184630) | Methane-oxidizing microbial communities from mesocosms in the Hudson Canyon - EN4B Hudson Canyon (SPAdes) (version 2) | ecosystem: Environmental > Aquatic > Marine > Cold seeps | place... | reverse complement strand
TATCTTTCAGATCTGTGATTTCATTAATAATGAAATTATTTTCTTTTTTTGACACGGCAACATCGGTGTAACGAAATAGTGGCTCAGATAAGTAAGCATCAGTCTTTGAACTCGAAAAAATATTACAAGCGACATCAATGTCACCTGTCTTATCATTTATTTCATGTAACAATTTACTATTACTCATAAAAGTAAATGTTGCATCATACTCCGGCATTAATTTAAAGACTGCTTTTGTAATATCTAAAAACAGACCTTTTTCACCCTCTTCAATAAAAAATGGGGGGAAATTTCCCACGCCAACTCTCAGATCCTGCTTGGCAAACAAGAAAGGGGGGAATAACAATAATAGAACAACCAGATAAAACCTGAAAAAGAGAGGCATAAATTCATCGCTGTATGTTGAAATTTCTTAAAACAAAAGTGATATCTATAGAAGATTATAGGTTAGGGTTCATTATATGTAAAAATCTACAAAGAAATACTCAACTTACGTTATTCAAAATCAGACTGCTATAAGTCTTTATCTATGAGATTAGAAAGCATTGCCACAAGGTTCTCACGTTGTTGTTGGCTTGTATTGGCAAAGCCAAGCACTAGACCGGTCATCTTTGATTTATCAAGATAGTAAGATGAAAGTGGTGAGCTCCCAAAACCCTTTTCTTTCAATACAATTGAAAGATGCTTGTCATCACAGTGAGGTATTTCAACCGCCAAGTGCATACCGGCGCTCTTTGCGATGATGGTTACTTTGTTTTTGAGTATATCTTGTATCAACTGGTTCAAATGGTGCCACTTTTCCTGATAAAGCTGACGCATGCGTCTCAAGTGGCGGATGAAGTGTCCATCATGAATAAAATCAGCAATTACCGCTTGAGGTAGGAGCGGCGATTCTCCACTCATAAAACTCTTGGCTTTGACAAATGTATCGGCCAGCTCTTCAGGTACGACAAGATAGCCCAAGCGGAGGGCCGGGAAAAGTGTTTTACTGAAACTCCCCATATAGATAACCGGGGTGTTTTTTGCCATACCCTGCAATGCCGCAACAGGTTTGTGGTGAAAATGAAACTCGCTATCGTAGTCGTCTTCGATGATCCAGGTATTATTTTGTGCTGCCCAATCGAGAAGTTTTAAGCGGTCTGTCGCGGGTAAGATACCGCCTAGCGGGTATTGGTGTGTCGGGGTGCAATACATTAATTTATAAGGTCTTGTTTTATGGCTGATAGCTACTAACGAGTTTATATCCAAGCCATTCTCACTCAACTGACAGGGAGTCAGTGTTGCACCTCTTGCTCTAAAGGCTTTTTTGGCGCCCATATACCCGGGGTTTTCAATCAATACATCATCGCCTTCATTAATGAGTATCTGGGCGCATAGACTAATGGCTTGCTGCGCCCCTTGGGTAATAATGATTTGGTTTGAATGGCATCGTACGCCTCTTGATAACCTTAAATATTCTGCAAGCGCCTCTCTTAAGGGTTTATATCCCTGATTACCATCATAGCCCATTAGGCATGTTCGCATTTGATGTTGGCGTTGCAAACTATTCCAGATTTTAAACGGGAATGCGTCAAGGTCAGGTACGCCAGGTGAAAATGGTAGTGTTTGACTATGCTCCGTCAGTGGTTTCGATGCCAGTTTGTTGGCAAAGTCTGATAGCTTTGCTTGGGCTTTTTTGTACTGCCAGTCAATCTGTTTAATGCCATAGATGTTAACGGGAAGACTTTTTGCCACATACACACCTTTTCCCGGAAAGGTCTCTAAAAAACCCTCTGCTCGAAGTTGCTCAATGACGAGAGTAACAGTGTTTCGACTAATTCCAAGTTCGGCTGAAAGTCGGCGAGATGAAGGTAACTTTGTACCGGGGGAAAGCCTGCCTTCACATATCCAATCCTTAAGGTGAGTCTGCAGTTGCGCTTGCAAAGGTAATTGATCAGTAAACTGAATCGATTGAAAAGAGGGCATCTCCATGATCTGGACCTATAAAAATATAATAACTGGATCTTTTAAGAGGGCCAGTTTAACTTAAAAATAGCCACTTCAGAACAGCTAAACAATTCTTTGATAAACAGATGAGCGCAGGAGAGAGGTATGAGTGGTGAAAGTGAAACATTGTCCTATTCACAAAAAAGCCGGGTAAAACGCGTAGCAAAACGAGCTAGTTATAATGCAGAGGACGTATTTCAGCTTATTGATGACCTTAAGTTGGGGCATGTTGGCTTTGTAGTGAATGGTCAAGTATTTGTTATTCCAATAACGCTTTGGAGAGTGGAAGGTCATCTGTACTTACATGTCGCGAACAAAAGCCGCTTGCAGCGTTTGATTGAATCCGGACAAGAGGTATGTATCTCGCTTGCAGAAAGCAGTGAATGGGTGATGTCGAAATCGGCTTTTCACCATAGTACAAATTACCGGTCTGCCGTGGTGTATTGTTCTGGAGAACGAGTCACTGATGCCGAGGAATTTGACCATGCCTTTAAATCAATCATTGATCAGTTAGAATCGGGAAGGTGGGAGCGTATTCGCCCACCAAATCCAAACGAACGAAAGGCAACAGCATTGATCAAATTAACCATTAATGAAGGCTCCTTTAAAAGCAGAACGGGTGGCCCCAATGAAGACCCGGAAGATATGGCTTTACCTGTCTGGCATGGCACTAAACCAGTCTGCCCTTTTCATAAATAGTTATCACTGATAAGCGCATGATATACAGGGCCAATTCATGGCCCACCCTAGAGTGACGGGAGGCGTCTTTTTGTTAAAAGTGAAAAGATAAACCTAATGCAGGACCTCTAAGGTCAGCTGATCCACCGTGTATTATTCGATAAGACGTTTTTAAAGAGATATAATCGCGACTATAAAGCAATGCAATTTCTTGGTCACTGATCTTTAGTTCGTCACCCTCGGTGAATACATAGTTATACTCCATCCCAAAATGACGATCACCAACCCAGGCGAAGCCTAAACGAAACGCAGAGTCTGAGTAATCTTTATTTCCTTTTAAACTGTAGTTTCCAAACCCAAAATCGAGTTGAGTTCTATCACCTAAAGTCATTCGGTAATTTAAAAACGACTGCTCCAACACTAGTTGGTCAGAGGGGGACTGCTCGTCGAAGCGGGAGTATCGATAAGAAAAACTGAAGGCTCCATATCCAGTTTCTGTCATATAATCCTGAAGCTCAATGGCAGATTCAAAATTACCAAACAAGGCATCAAAACGTAAAAATGGAACAAGGCGTTGGCCATTGTTGCGCGGTTTTAATTCAGGGTGTTCTTCAGAGGTAAAAGAGCTTTCAGCTTTATAGAAACTATATTTTCCTGTGGTAAGTATGCCATCGAAAATGGCATCAAAGAACACGCCAAAGATATCCCCCAAAAGTGAGCGGTCTTCATTATCATCTTCGCTTTTGTATCGCACTGTTGTAGCAGACTTGAGGCTTTCTGAAGTGGCTTTTTTTTCAAACTCACCAAGTTTCTCTGCAAATACGATATTTGTATGACAAGTAAAAAGTAAGAATACAGCGATAACAAAATACTTGTTCATTATTATTCCTTTACGCACTATCAGGTGTTGAGTGCATTCCTTAAAAATGAATTCCGGGGTGGAGGGCGAAACGTGATTGAATTTAATTGTGCCCGATAGAAGTTACAATGTCGAAACGTCGGTGTTTGTATTTCAGAAGAAGAGTCATTAGACGTTTGTTCAATGGCGGATGCTGAACAAAGCAAATGCTCGCAGCGGTATTACGAGCACTGCATGATTAGAGCTCTTTATAATAGTACTATGAGTTAGCGAGTCTATTTAGGCTGGATAACCTGTGCCGCTCCGCCATTCACGCCGGGTACTATAATCGTTGGGCCTTGTATTGTTGTTTGCTGACCACCTTGTTGCTGGCCACTCCCTCCTCCCATTAAGTTAACGGGCTGATCGAGCTTGAGAAAAACCTGTTCAGGAAATAGACCGTTCCGTTTTTTTTTCAGCGTCTTTGATGATGTATTAAACTGAGCTTTTTCCGCCACTATTCGTAGGTTTCTAATGTCGTCAACATCAGAAATATCCACTGTAGTAGGAGAGCGACCTATATATTCCTGATCTACGCTAATTGCTGCGCCTGGAGGGGAAGTCTCAATGTTGATTGACTGAGAAGTGGCGCATGCCGTTATTAAAATGGTGAGTGCTATAAATATAGGGAACTTAACTAAAAACATGAGGAATCCTCCAGTGTTTTCCATATATAAGGAAACAGTATGTGCTTTCAGGAACAGATAATCCAGTAGTGATACAGGGAACCCAAATATTTACTTTTAAACCTTAACTATTGATTCAGTTAACCACAAAGAAATACGTTCACTTTATAGCGAAAACGTTATGAGAACATGGCTTTCGACCTTAGGTTAAGTATCAATGTATTTGGTTTGTCTTCAGGTATTTCTGAGTTAAACGACTAATTAATCGCATAACGTAAATGTACAGGTAAGCCTTTGCGCATCAGTACCACTGACACTTCTTGCTCGTCTTCCAGTTTTGCGAACAGGTTGTTTTGTGCCTCATGTACCCATTCATCATTGACGCGTAAAACTACGTCGCCTTCTTTTAAGCCAAGCGTCTGGTAGAAATCATTACTTTCAATGTTACTCAAGCGCATAACATGTACGCCTTCTACCTCATGTTCAGCTGGTTGGAAGTGCTCACGCAGATCTGTTTCATATATTAGTTGTTCATCAAGCCAGTCGCGTGATATAGGTGTTTCTCCTTTTGCTGCGACGATACCTCTTGGAGTGTATTCGAGCCCTGCTATGGGGGGCGTCTCGATGTCATTTTCAAGGCTATCTTCGAACTCTACTGGTTCATTTGTCTTCACTGTGTATGAGTTGTCCTGCTGGTTTTCAGCTATGTTCAGTGATGGTTCGTTACCCTGTTGAACTGACTGTAGTTGATTGGGTGAACCTAGTTTTGCATTTTCTAATTCTAGATCTATAAAAAAGCGAAAGGTGTCGAAACTCTTTGGCCCATTCAAATACAAACCATTTACCAGTGTTACGGGTACATTTCCAAAACCCAATAATTCTGCCGTTTCTATATTCTTGCTTATTTGATAGGCAAAGTGATGCTCAGTTACGCACTCATCAAAACGCATTTCAGGTAGCTTCAATTGAGATGATAAACGAAGGAATAAATTCTTATTTAGCTCGTTTTGATGGGCCCATAATGCTTTATGAAAAGCCAGAAATTGATTTTCTTGCTGAGCACATCGGGCAGCATTACTCGCTGAGCCGGCATTGCGGTGATAACCTTGAGGAAAGTCGTAATAGACAAACCTGATCTGGTCTGGATAAGCTTCAACTAATTGCTGGTATACAAACTGCATTCGTCCACAGTGTATGGATTGATAATTACAAAATACGGCTAAAATGATAGGTGCGCTTATTGGCCCCGTTGTTGGCTGTCCGTCAATATCGACCAGCAATCGTGGTGGTGTGGGTGGCCTGAGTGAAATGTTGATGGCTTTTGGATGATCGGTACTTGGGTTGAGATTGCTTTTGGATGATCGGTACTTGGGTTGAGATTATTTTTAATTTGTGTGGCTAGAGACTCTTTTCTTAACTCATATTTTGCCCATTCAAGATCGTAGAGTTTTAGCTGAATACTTTGGTCAATATCTGCTTGCGTCAGTGATTTATCCCCAATGGTTGCAATGATACTTTCGCTAGAGTTGTTGGTTTGATCTGCTGTGGTTGAAACCGCTGAAAAAGATGCCTGCGAGGTATTGCTTACGTTTGCTGATTCATCACATCCATTCAAAATCAGTAAAAATAAACCGATCGCTAAACCCCGTAAAACCTGTTGCATATCTCACCTGCTATTATTGTTAGTGTGCGCGTTTCGAAATTTATTAAAAATACCGGCAGCGTCAGTGCTGCCGGAAATGCCTTTATGTTATCAATTCCTATTTGTCAGTATTGTTATTCCACATTAAGTCAGCCACTTTGTTTTGGCCTGATACACTAGGGTGGAAACAGTCCCCACCATCTATGTCATCTTTAGTAAAGCGGAAGGTGCCGGTAGAGGCTGTGCTTTCATCAACATAGTTTGAGATGACTTCAATACCACGAGGGTTTTGACCGCTTGAGTTAGAGTTATAAGCACCTGCTTCTTCCAACAAAATTTCGTTGTAACGACGCTGTGCAATTTCTAAAGCGGCAAAGCGCGTTGCATGGCTCTCACCATTTAAAGTGCTGCCACTGGTCGCAATGTTGCAGACATCATAACTACTCCATACTGATTCACATCGAATGCGGCTGCTGGTTGCCTGCTTAGCAATACCTGCTGCGCGTAAATCTTGAACGCGAGGCACGCCAGCCAGATAAACGGTTGAGCCGGTTGGCAAACCAGAAACTAAAGTATTAAGGCCTGCTTGAACGGATGAACGCCACTCTGTTTCGGTATAGAGAGGGTCTGCGCAATTGTTAGGATCAGTACAACCACGGTTACAAATATCATTGCCACCAAGCGCTATTTCAACATGGTCTGCCACGGTGCTTTGAGCGACGATATTTGCAGCCTGAGTTGCGAAATTATTACTGCCTCCACGCATTTCAGAACCAGAAGCTGCAGCGTTTTTGTTAGCCGATATCGTGTTATCCAGTTGCTTATACTTATCATGCACACTGTCAACGCTGGAGCTGTTTCCATCAAACCAGGAGTGCTCGGGTTGATCGCCACCTAATAAGCAGAACAGATCCCAAAAGTAGCGGTTATAACGGCAGTCAGCCGCAAATGCCATCGTGATGCTATCTCCGCCAGCCACTGCTTTTCCTGGTAGAGCTTGGGCTTGCATTGATGTCATTGCAATGCAAAGAGCAAATGCAGGTGCTAGACCCAATAAAGATATTTTTGTTAGTTTCATTGAAGTGATTCCTATGTGTATTTTTTTATAGTTTTGTCCTTTTTTTTACTGCTCCTATGCTTCGATATTTTTATCAGTTATCACCATGATTAATTTTTAAGGGTTTCTGGTATACGGCTTCAGAGCTTAATTAATCAGGTTTATTTCGAAGTAGAAATATCATAACAAGTGTTTTTAGGTATGAATCCGAACTCATGTATTTAGAGCTAATAAAGCAATAATTGGAGCTGATTGGTCTAGGTTTATAGAGAGTGAATAACGTAGTATATGACCTGCTTCTTTGGCTTGAATCATGGTGATCTTTGTTTTCAGGGTGAGCGAAATAATCGGCACTGGACTTTATAAGATTAAAAAAACTATGATGTTTAGAAAATAATAAGAGACCGTACTAATGCCTCAAACATTACATGCTATGACGCGCACTACGACGGCTTCGTGGGTTTTTGCTATTCATCGAGCGTTAGCGTTTCATGGAATCGACTCGGAGAAAATATTTACTCAACACGACTTGAAACTTTGCTCTCTTGAAGGTGGGCAGCAGCGTGTGTCGCAAAAGTTGGTTAATAAAATATGGCGTTCGGCAAAAGAGGCAACAAAGAACGAAGCCTTTAGCCTTCAGGTTGTAGATCATCTTCAAGACTCTTCAATCGATGCTTTATTGACTTCTATTAAAGCATGTAAAAATATTAGGCAAGCCTTGAAATTGCTGGAGCGCTATTACCGACTGGTTGCGTCATTATCCCATCTACATATTAAACTAACTAAAGATATTGAAATAACCGTCTTAAGTTTGTTTGATGATTTAAGTCTCGAAAATGAAGATGTAGATACTGCTTTTGGCTTGGTAACAAAGCATGCCCCGACTCTTTGCGTTAATAAAATAGTACCGACTCTTGTCACGCTAAACCGGGAACAACCAGTAAATTGTGAAGTATATGAGGCCTTTTACGGCTGTCCTGTTGAGTTCAATGCAAATCACAACACAATATTCTATTCTGCAGATATTCTAGAGGAAGAAATTATCAGTGCAAATCCCTCTTTGTCTGAAGTCATGGAGCACTATCTGGCTAGTGAGAGTCTAAAGCAAGACGAGCAGGCAACTGAAGATCAGGTCCGTAGCGTTTTACTGCAGCTACTCCCTTTAGGGACGCCTAAAATGAATGATCTTGCTGACAAACTTAATGTAAGTAAACGTTCATTGCAGCGTAAACTTAAGGCTGAAAATACGAGTTTCAAATCTATATTAATCGCAGCACGTATGGAGCTCGCCAAAAAATATTTGCTGAAAAATATAGCGTCAACTCAAGAAATAGCCTATCGCTTGGGGTTTTCTGAAAGTAGCAACTTTATTCGTTTTTTTAAACAGAATGAAGGGCTCACACCAAGTGAATACGTTCAGAATAAAAGTGAGACTCAGTTCAAAGTATTACAATAAACTCGGTTCTGGCGCTTATTGATAACATGATGGCACGCTTTGATCTACCCTTATAACCCGCTTGAACATAACCTAGGCTGGCACTAAACGATATTGCTATAAAAATAAAAAACAAATCTAGTGTGCACGCTTTCCTGCTGCCGATACCTATTTCGGGAAAGTTCTACAATTTATCGAAATAAATCGAGGCTAGCAGGTCATGACTAACGATCATAAATCTTCTGTCACCTTATCAAGTACCTATGCAGTGATTTTAAGTCGTTATTTGAGCGCAATTAAATCGCCAAACAAAAAGCTGGATTACCAGCATGCAAATAGTTTTTTAAATAACTACATTGAAAGGCAGATAACATTAAAGGAGTTAACTCATTTAACCAAACTGATTGCTGGTGAAACTGGGGATTATGGTTTTGGTTTACAGGTGGGTAGAAATATTCACCCTTCAGATTATGGTTTGGTGGGTTATATGCTGATGAATTCCCGAACCTTGTTTGAAGCAACAGAACTAGCCGCTCAATACAAACATAGGTTAAATAAAGGGTTGTTGGCTTCGATTGAGCGTAAAGGTGATGAGATAATTTATCATGTTGAAAATACATTTAATCTGGATGTTATGAAGCCAATGGTTGAGTTGGACTTCGCCTCTGCGATTCAGTTTGCTCGTTTGTTAGCAGGACCGCATAAACAGAAAGGAATGAAGTTGAAAATGGTGGCGTTTCAGCATGAACCTTTAACTTCTGAGAAGCACTATCATGACTGTTTTCAATGCCCGGTTTCTTTTGACAAAGAGCAGAATCAATTGGTCATTGAGTATGAAATGCTTGATACACCCGTATATGGCGCTAATTCAAAAATTCTTATGATGCTGAAGAAGAAGCTTCAACAACAAGATAGAAATGGTACTAGGAAGCTGAGTGCTAGAGTGCATAGTTATTTGAGAGGTTATTTAGGCGAAGAATTACCTGATTTAGTGGTGACCGCTAAGCACTTCCATATGAGCCTGAGTGCTTTTAAAAAGCATTTGCAGTTAGAAGGAACAAGCTTTCAGCAAATCAGTGATGTGATTCGACGGGATGATGCCTGTCGGATGCTGAATGGAACATCCATGACAGTAAAAGAAATCGGTTTTCGGCTTGGCTTTTCGAGTACGAGTGCTTTTACTCGCGCTTTCAAACGGTGGATGGAGGTTGGCCCAAGTGAATTCAAAAAAACAGTATGAGGCCTTTGCATGGCTAGGTTGTTTGTAGGGCAGCCAAAAGTGAGTAATACATGTTTGTTAAAAGAGCGTAAGTGACCTGAACAGTGTTGTAATGTGTACTATATTGAATAGATGAATACATATAATAATCAGGCCTTATGGCGCACCTATCTTTTTATTGTTGGTTTTTCGTTTCTAGCCGCAACTACTTTTTTATACCTTAAATGGGTGGATATAAAGCGTGATGCTAATACAGAACAAACCTATGCCAATAACCTTGTTACCAATTCTATGGAGTCTTTACTTCGTAAGAATGAAACCATGCTTAACGTGTTGGGCAAACGCTTAGTCGAACTCACTGAACTTGGTGATATGAAGTTAGCGCAATTAATGGCTGATGAGGCACGAGATACAAATAGCGAATTTGCCGCAGTTAGTTTAGCTGGTGCGGCAGGTGAACTCATCTTGAATAGTTCGAATATCAACCGCCAACTTGCGGTGAATTTATTAGCTGAAGAAAATACCCGAGCAACATTTGAACAAGCACTTACGAGTGATCGCTTGGTGATGGGCAGAACCTATTTCATGAAGGCCATTCAGGAGTGGGTGATTCCGATTCTTTTGAGTATTAAAAATGAACGGGGGGAGGTGAATGCAGTAATGGGTGCAGCGATTCGTTTAGGGTCCGTGCATAGCCTTTGGTCTAGCGATAGCTTACCTGCTCATTTGAAGCTTATTGTGGTAAGAAAAGATTTATACCGACAGTATGTCTCCTTTCTCAAAGAAGAACAGTACAGTGAGTGGTATGACAACGCCGTGTCTGAAAGGCTGACCACTTTGGTGGATGACCTGCTCAATAAACAGGCTGGCTTGAGCCTGAAAGATATACGCACTGGTCAAAAATCAGCCCAAATTATGTTACCCAATAAAGAGGGAGTGCTTCATTTTAGTATCATTACTTATGACACAGTGTATGAACATTACACTATAACCAGTACGCTCGTTAAAACACTTCTTGCTGAAATGATCTCCCCTTCCTTCTGGTTACTTGTAGTTCTGACGGTATTTAATATTGGTCTTTTTTTGATTTTTCGGTTTAATGGCCGTTTACAAAATGAAGCGAAAGACTCTCTGGCCTTTCAGGTGGAGCATGATTCATTAACAGCCTTACCAAATCGTCGATTTCTTAGTCGGGAGTTTTCTATCTGGAGTGAAAAATATCAGGGGCGATTTTCTGTTTTGTTTATAGATTTGAGTAATTTTAAAGCGTGTAATGACCTATATGGGCATTCAACGGGTGATAGAATTTTACGCGAAGTTGCCGTACGGATTACCAAGTCATTTTCTGGGTGTTTATGCATTCGTCAGGGTGGGGACGAGTTCATTATTCTTGGGCCTGAAAAAGATAAAGAAGCATTAACTAATGACTGCAATGAATTTTTAACCCAATTAAATAAAACGATTACTTTAGGGCATTTAGAGTTCTCAGTTAATGCCAATATCGGTATTGCACTCTCACCAAAAGATGGTGATAGCCTTGATGAGTTGCTACGTAAAGCTGATATGGCCATGTATGAAGCCAAACGTAAGCAAGAGGATATAGCGTTCTATTCCGAAAATCTGGAGCAAAAAGCAAAACAAGTTGCAGACATAGAAAAAGAACTTCGTCATGCACTTAAACGAAATGAGTTCTCAATGGTCTATCAGCCGTTGCAGACATAGAAAAAGAACTTCGTCATGCACTTAAACGAAATGAGTTCACAATGGTCTATCAGCCACAAATTGATGCAATGAGTAATGAAGTACTGGGTCTTGAAGCTTTGATTCGTTGGAATAGTGAAGTATTGGGTTTTGTTCCTCCAGACCAATTTATAAGTGTTGCTGAAGCAAATGGCTCAATTCATGCCATTGGGCAATTTGTCATTGAAACCGCCATGTCTGAATGTATTGAAATATCACGTAAAACTGCGCCAAGGGCGATTAAACTACGCTTGTCAGTGAATGTGTCCGTGAGACAGCTGTTAAGTGACGGGTTTATAGAAAACCTCATTGTAACTTTGGAAAAGTATGACCGTCAGGGGATTACATTCATGATTGAGGTAACAGAAAGTTTGCTTATTGAAGACCTTGATCGAGCTAAAAATATACTTTTCCATGCCAAAAAAGTTGGTATTTATGTCTCTCTGGATGACTTTGGAACAGGGTATTCGTCTCTGAGCGTCTTGAGCAAACTGCCTATTAATGAATTGAAAATTGACCGTAGTTTTGTGAATGACATTCTTGTGAATAAGCAGGATTGGCTGCTGGCAAAAAGCATTATTAATCTCAGCAAAAGTTTAGCTATTCCGGTTGTTGCAGAAGGCGTTGAAACAAAAGATCAGGCCGATATGCTCGCAGCTCATGGTTGCGATATTTTTCAGGGTTACTATTTTGCTCGCCCGATGAAAAAAGATGACATAATTGAGTTTCTTAATAAGCCGAAGATATGAATAAATATAGGGCTGGATCAAGGATAAAAGCTGGTCAAGTTACGTGAATTAAAGGAACAAATTGCTTAAACAAACTCCATAAACACCACAGATAAATAGATACTCAAGGCGATTAATAATGCTGTCAGTAGCATGAACATAAACCTTGATTTCTTATTCACTTCCGTAGGTTCAAAGGTCTCTTTTCGGCTTTGGTGTTCCTGATCAATATGCTCGACAAGCAGCTTCACATTACGAATATTCGCTTTAAAGGCGACATCTGCGATATCACCGGCAATGGGAACTAAACCTATCACCCAGTCGACCAGAATATTGCGTAGCATTTTTATTTTAACTGATCCGGATACACCCAACTTAAAGGCTTCGAATAGCAAATATAGCGATAGCATAAGACCGATTGTTTCGCCCACAATGGGGATCAGGCCAATGATTGAGTCGATACCAAAGTGAATTTTGGTAAATGGAATCCGAAATCGGCTATCTGTAAACTCAGCAAAGTGCGCAAGTCGTTTGAGTGTTGCCAGCAGCTCCTTATCTGATATGT
>Ga0209707_1001588_pt1 | contig 12580 bp, 9 predicted proteins | sample EN4Hudsemesocosm_FD_184630 | JGI IMG/M metagenome (GOLD analysis project Ga0209707, IMG submission 184630) | Methane-oxidizing microbial communities from mesocosms in the Hudson Canyon - EN4B Hudson Canyon (SPAdes) (version 2) | ecosystem: Environmental > Aquatic > Marine > Cold seeps | place... | reverse complement strand
CAATTCCTCAGTACGTTCTTCGACGAGTTCTTCCAGGTGTTCCTGATAGGCCTTCAACGCCTGTTCCGCCTGTTTACGATCAGTAATATCAAAAACAGCACCATCTAACCACTGTTGGCTGCTCTGTTCATCGTAGTTTGCCTGGCCTTTTTCATAAACCCAATGAATCTCACCAGAACTATCCACGACTCGATATTCCAGCACATAAGGTTGAGTCTGTTTGCAGGCTACATCGATCACCTGCTCAACCATCTTACGGTCTTGTTGATGGATAACGCTGGTGTAACTGCGTACTTGGTTATCAATAAAGTCTGATGAACGATATCCTGTCAGAGTCTGTATTTCTTCACTTATGTATTTCATGGTCCAGTCCTTATCCAAGGCACAACGGTAGACCACCCCTGGAATATCATTGACCAGACTACGAAAACGTTCTTCGCTCTCAGACAGTTGAGCCGTACGTTCCAGAACACGCTGTTCCAGGGTATTGCGAGCCTGTATCAAATTCTCCGCCATGATATTCAAGGATCGACTCAATAAATCCTGTTCGGAACGTTCTTTCAGATGAACATCAAACTCGCCATGGGCTATTTTTCCAGCCATTTCTACCGTTTTAGCGTAACTGCTAATGAGCGCATTAAAATTTCGCTTAATCTCGCCAAACTGGCCTTTATTCACGCCCTGCATTTTTTCAGGGATATCACCTCGTGCCAGTTGCTCAAGCTGATCTAGCAACTGTTGTATAAAATGGTTTACCCGCGCACCGACAGTGCCACTGATTAGCACACCAAACAGCCCTAGAATAAAAACCACCAAAGCAATAGATATCAGCAGTGTTTCACGTCGCTGGATTAGCTCATCTTTAGGATTACTGGCAGTCATAATGATAAAGTTCTCATCATTGCCAATAGTAACACTCCCCTGTAAATAGGCCACTTCGGCAACCGTTAGCTCTGAATAATCAATCGCTGGAAATTGAAAACTCAACAAATCAATTTGTTTAGGCAATAAGCCTGCACTCATATCAAAACTGTCATAATCCTTCAAGCTACCCATACTCAACTTATTATTGGCGAAAATATTAATGGCAGTATGACTATAGCTAGCGTAGCGCTGAATATCTTGTTCACGCAAAGCAATATCAATCTCTAATAAGGCAGCATGCCGCCCATTTTGTTTAATTGAAAACAAAAAATGAACCGTAGGCAAAGCATTAAAATGCTCCATGTTAATTGCAACTGTTTCTGGAATACCGCCTTTGTATTGCTCTGTTAGTCCTGTAGGCAACTCAGGTTTGATTATCTCCCTAAGTTCTTGCGGAGAGAGAAATTGAATCAGCTGATCACCAAGCGGCGTCATCTGTTGTCTACCGAATGAAACATAGCGGGCATCCGTATGCTGCCCCAGAAAAACGCCTGCACTTTGCTGTTGTTGAGTCTTCAGATAGATAACGCGCGCGGTGTTGTACTGGTCATAAATAACCAGCTTGTTTATCTGATGAGCGGGGGCAAAACGGTCAACGGCAGAAACAAGCTTTCTATAACGGGAAAAAATGGCCGGCAGTTCATTGTAGAGAGCGGTTTCGTTTAAATTTTGAAAGCGGTGATTATCCTGCCTAGCGTTAATAAGCCGAATATCGCTCTTGATAAAATCAGTAATAAAACGCTCAATAGGCGGTGTCACATCGGCAACCGTTTTATTCACATTATCGAAAATCAGCTCAAATGCTGTCTCCTGTTGTTTTTTTGCCAAGCCTTCCATATGTTCGTTAAAGAAGGCGTAATAAATCCAGGATACAGCAACGAGATTGCCTAATAACAGGCAGAAAAAAACCATCAGTAACTTTTGTATCAAAGTCAATCTCAGCATTCGAGGTTTCTCCAGGATTTTAGTAAGTTATAGCAAAACATTAAAATCCCTGGTAATTTTCAGTCATTCGTTTGGTAATAATCGCAACGCCGGTATCAATCCGTTTTGGCATATTGACCCCCAGCATTGCCTGCCATAAAGAGATTACCGACCAGTAACCCTGCATTCGTGGTTTGGTCGAGGTACTGGAATCGACCACCCCTTCCTTGATTAATTCTATCATCTGCGGCAAATCGGCAGTCCCTACCGAAACGATCTGGCCTACTTTGTTCAATTCCTTAATAGCCAAGCCTACACCAATTGGTCCGGCCGCATCGCAAGAAACCCAGCCTTTCAGATTAGGGTATGCCTTCATGATTCTAGTAGCCTCTTGCTGTGCTGTTTTAATATCATCATTATCCACCCCGCGCGCAACGACACGGATTTCAGGATAAAGCTTAAAAGTCTGCTCATGGCATTTAGCCCGCATCATATGATTAGGTGCTGTGAGTACTCCTTGCATAATCGCTACTTCGCCCTTGCCACCCATAATTTTGGCCAGTCGATGAGCAGCCAACTGCGACTGTTCACAAAAGTCATTGCCTATACTAATCAAGTCCATACCTGCCAGTGACATCGAATCAAAAATAACGACCTGAATCCCTTGATCTAGGGCTTTTTGAATAAACACTCTATTCTCATTGGCATCCAGCGGATCAATCATGATTCCATCCACTGCTTCAGCAATGGCTTTTTGCAGAATTTCATTCTGTTCCTTCACATTCGCTTTCTGTGGCGCCCGGTATTCCACCTTGAAAGATGACCCTGTCCATTCTTCAAGCATTTTAGCCGCTTGTAGTGAACCGTTATGGACCAGCTCAAACCAGGGATGAACAACCTTGGGAACCATAACAAAATGATAGGATGCCTTTTTCTCGGCAACAACCTGCATTGGCAGTACAAGCAGTAATAACAAGGGTAAAACTAGAATTTTTTTCATGAAAGCACCTCTTTAATCGAGTATTGACTAAGACAGGGAAGGGACACAAAATGACTAAGACACTTCTTCGGGGCTCCAGCCTGTATTTTAAAAGTATTAATCGTCCCAAAAGTATGTTCAGTATAAAAACGGCTCTAGCTACTGATGCTAGAGATCTTTAAGTGCAAGAACTTATGTGACGATTAATAACCTAAAGAAACTATAAAACATCAAAGTCTTATTCCTGCTTAGAGCATGCTGGAATGACACTATACACAAACTTAATTAAAGCTCTATCCCCAGTACTTTTTGCAAAGAACTCAGATCAAAAGTATCAATCGCCTGTCGAATTGCCGCTGCGCAATCGCTATCCACCTTTTCTATTTCATTAGCAAGACCCGACAACACTTCAGTATCAAGCTCTATTACCGCGTCATACAGTGCGCTTCTTAATTCATCTGGCAGCTTTTCAATGGACTGCTCTGTCAGAATGCTGACCGGTTTATCATTATCCGCTTTAATCTCTTCGCGATATCGATAGCGCACGCCTAGATGCTTACTGATACAGCTAAATATTTCACTGGGTCTATAGGGTTTACGTATAAAGTCATCTACCCCTGCCTCCAAAACCTGCTGTTTTTGTTCTTCAAAAACACTCGCACTTAAAGCAACTATCTTCACCTTGTTTCCAGCAGGCAATGTGCGTATTTTTTGAGTTGCAACAAGACCATCCATCACTGGCATACGCCGGTCCATCCAGATAAAATCAGGCTGCCATTGTTGAAACAGATCAATACCTTGCTGACCATTCTCAGCAATCCGCACCTGAAAACCTGCCGATTCCAGTATCTGTTGCAATAGCAATTGATTATCTTGCTGATCTTCAACAATCAACATGCGATAGTCTGGCTGATTTTCCTCCAGCCCGATGACTTGTCTGTCTTCAATGATTCTAACTGTGTTTTTAACTTCACTTTTGGCCGCTTGTACTTTGACAGTAAAGCTTATCACGGTCCCCTGGCCTTGCTTGCTTTGAGCACTAATATGACCATCCATTAGTTCTACAAACTGTCGAGTTATCGCTAAACCCAGACCTGTCCCTTTTTGAGTTACCGATTGAACCAGTTGCTCAAAGGGCAAGAAAATGCGATGGATATCCGACTCAGGAATCCCTATACCACTATCTTCCACTTCAGCCTTAAGGCTAATATAGCCAAGCTGATCATAACTGGCATCCAGTTTGACTGACACCCCCCCCGTATCAGTAAACTTCACCGAATTACTTAGCAAATTAATCAATATCTGCCGAATCTTAGGTGCATCACCATGAATTAAACGTGGAAAAGATGAGCTCAGATCAAGAATAAGCTGTAAACCTTTTTGTTCAGCCCTTACCCGCATCATATTAACTGTATCAGCAATCAATGCAGTTAAATCAAAATCCACCGGTTCCAATACAGTATGTCCCGCTTCAATCTTGGACATATCAAGCACATCATTAATCAATTGTAATAAATGCTCCCCTGATCGATTAATAATATCAAGATTGGTCTTATCCTCAACTGAACGATTTGAGGTCTCACGCATCATTACTGAAAAACCTAAAATTGCATTGAGTGGTGTGCGTAATTCATGACTCATATTAGCCAGAAAGGTCGATTTTGCCTGATTAGCCGCCTCTGCGTCCTCTTTGGCCTTAGCTAATTGTTTGGTACGCTCGTCAACTAACTCTTCAAGATGATGACGGTAACCATCCAGTTCTACAGCCATCCGTTTTTTTTCTGTAATATCATAAGCAATCCCCTGTATTTCAATTACCTTTCCCTGTTGATTAAAAATAGGCGATTCTTTTACCTCCAGCCAACGTACAGATTTATCTTTTGCCAGAATTTCCAATTCATAAGGCGCTTGCTCTTGACCTTTTGCACACAGCTCAGAATTTTCCTCAGCAACTTTATTAACGGGGTTGTCAGTTAAATACTGACTGTAATGTCCCAAGAACTCATCCCTGGTATAACCAAGCACAAGCTTTATCGATGGACTGATATAACTGAAGATACCATCTGTATCATGGCTATAGAAAAAATAATAATTTTGAATGGACTCAACCAGACAACGGTATTTTTCCTCACTCTTTTTTAATAAAGCCTGCTCCTGTTCCAGCTGTTTAACTTTTTGATCCAGCTTTCTGCCTACAGAATAACGATACATCTGGTCAATTTCAATTTGTTGCTTTTGTGACTCATGTACCTTAGATATTGCCAATACTTCTTTAATAACCGCCATTAATAGCTGGGGTTCCATTGGCTTAATCAGAAAACGGGAAGCACCCAATGCGATAGCCAGTTCTTCGTCATGCCGTTCTGTATAAGTCGCTGTATAAAAAATAAAAGGGATTTGTTTTAATGCAGTATTAGCCTTAATTTGTCGACATAATTCAAAGCCGTCCATTTCTGGCATCAGAATATCAGAAACGATAAGATCGGGTTGATGCAAACGTGCAAGGTTTAGGGCTTCAATACCATTGATACCACTAAAGACTTCATAACCTTCAGCCCTCAGGGCCATCTCCAGCATAATCCGTGAATCTTCGGTATCTTCAGCGATAAGTACTTTCATTACGAGTGACCTACTATCGACTGGATTTGAGCAATCACACGCCAGGGATCTATAGGCTTTTCTATATAACCATCACATCCGGCAGCTAACAGTTTTTCTCTATCGCCTGACATCGCGTATGAAGTCATCGCTATAATAGGCACGCTGGCAGCGGCTGTTTCCAGACCCCGTATCCTTTGCAATACTTCAGTCCCTTCAATATCGGGTAGTTGTATATCCAATAACACAATATCAGGCGCTTGCTCTGCTGCAAATTGAACACCTTTAAGCCCCGTATCTGCCCATATTGTTTGATAGCCAGATTTATTTAAAATCATGCTGATCAACACCCTGTTGTCTTCATTATCTTCGACAACTAATACTAGTTGTTTCTTATCCTCTGTCATTAGCATTCTCCCAAACAACACTCAATACCAACATTCAATCTAAAAGCATTTATTTTACATGCTATTAACAATAGCACAGCTTAAAAAAACGTAATTGCTCAGCATACCTGAATAGTAAAACGAAATTATAAAGAAAAATCAGGCAAGTTACCTTCAAAAACAAGACTCATCGCTTGAGTTGCACTGATACTCTGTTTACGGCAGATTGATAAATATCCCCGCACTCAACAAAATATTCCAGCACCATCGAGACTCCGAAAGCAGCCTGATATTTTCTGATGAACTTTGGTCATACGAATGGCATTTTCTGCAGCATTATTCGTAAAAGGGACGTCAGCATTTATCATAAAGCGCAGCACATCCGCTTCAAAATTAATAAGCCTTTCCAGTGTCTTTTTTTCGGTTAGGATCACTTGATGGCGGTTTGCTGCTATTTTTACTGTTCAGAGTGACTCTGTTTAACAATACGCTGACTAATAACAGAATTTAGCAAAGAGCAATTTAGTTCCTGATTACGTACGAGTCTCAGCCATTTTATAAAAACACCGATTCAACTGTTATACGTCATCTCGGCAGGGATTCACATGATGCTATCCTGCATCATGCCCTTTGGGTAAATGCAAATCTGTTCCAGACAGATTTGTGCCGAGATCCAGAATCCAAGGATGGGAATATTGTATAAACAAGTGTCTGCTAATTATTCAGACCGTACATCCCTATACACTGGATACCAGCAATCCCTGCTGGTATGACGTGGACCTGGTGTGCTGTATATGGCGGAAGTTCATGGGTAATCAGGATTTAGTTTGCTTTTGAGGTTTCTGTTAAAAACATCAAAAATGCAGGAAAAACTGTCAAGAGTTTTTTATTATTTTTTCACTGAGTAATTACAATAATTTAAACAAAAGAGCTGATAACATGGGCTTTGAACTGATTCCTAAAGACATTAAAAATAATTAAATATCAAATGCTTACTGATCTTATACTCAAGAGTAACCCTAATAGCTGGTTCTCAAGGTTATAACTAAGACTGTTAAATTTATCCCATTCCTAATATCACTTTTTTATACGTTTTAACTCTGGCAACAATTAAATTCAGACTTGTTATTACCCAGTGTTAAAATGAATCAAATTCATCAACGAGTCGTTTTATGACCCATTCCGCACAAATTTTACGACGATACGAACTGATCCTCACTTCTGCAGGTGAAGGCATTTATGGTTTAGACAATGAAGGCAAAGCCACCTTTGTTAATCCTGCGGCTATTGCTATGACTGGATGGACGGAAGAAGATGTTATTGGCGAGTCGATACACGCTCAACACCACCATAGTAGAGCCAATGGTGAGCATTATCCACAGCAGCAATGCCCTATTTATGCTGCACTACAAGATGGCGAAATTCATCATATTACTGATGAAGTTTTTTGGCGTAAAGATGGTAGTTGCTTTCCTGTTCACTATACCAGTACACCTATTTGGGAAGATAATGCCATTGTTGGTGCAGTGGTTGTTTTTCAAGATGTTAGTAAATTAAAACAGGCTGAATCTGAACTGGCCGTACTACAACGACATAACGAACTAGTGCTATCATCTGCTGGCGAAGGTATTTGTGGTTTTGACTGCGAAGGTTTAGTGACCTTCATTAACCCTGCCGCTGCAACCATGCTAGCATGGCCAGATCAAACCTTATCAGATCAAACGATTCATAATATTTTGGGTCGAAATGATCCCAATGCGGAAGAATATTGTCCAATTCACAATATCATGCAAGGCAAACAGCGTTTTCAAGCTAATGACAAACTATTCTGGCGCCAAAATGGCTCAAACTTTCCTGTTGATTTTGTCAGTACCCCCATTATGGAAGAAGACAAATTACAGGGTGTTGTGGTTATTTTTAGTGATATTACAGAACGTAAAAAATCCCAGGAAAAACTAAACCTAGCCTATACAGAAATTGAACAGTTAAAAAACCGTTTACAGGCAGAAAACAGTTATCTACAAGAACAAGTTAATCTAAACCATAGCTTTGAAGATATTTTAGGCCAAAGTGAACCGTTAAAAACACTTTTGTACCAGGTTGAACAAGTTGCGCCAACTGAAACCAGTGTATTAATACAAGGGGAAACAGGTACAGGGAAAGAACTGATTGCGCGAGCCTTGCACAATCTCAGTCAACGCAAAGATCGCACCTTAGTCAAAGTCAATTGTGCTGCCCTGCCGGGTAATTTAATTGAAAGTGAATTATTTGGTCATGAAAAAGGAAGTTTTACGGGAGCAACTTCACGGCGTATTGGTCGATTCGAGCTCGCTGATAAAGGCACTATTTTCCTGGATGAAATTGGCGAACTCCCGCTGGAGCTTCAAGCGAAGTTATTACGGGTATTACAAGAAGGTGAAATTGAGCGTTTGGGGGATTCTAAAACCATTAAAATTGATGCCCGCATTATTGCTGCGACCCATAGAGATCTTAAAAAGATGGTCGAAAATGGCGATTTTCGAGAGGATCTATTTTATCGCTTAAGTGTTTTTCCACTAACACTACCTCCTTTACGTGAACGTAAAAACGATATTCCCTTACTGGTTCAGTATTTCGTTAATAAATACGCCACTAAAATGGGTAAGCAGATTAACAGTATTTCTGAAACGGTCATGGATAAATTACAGCGTTACCCATGGCCTGGTAATGTGCGTGAACTGGAAAATGTAATAGAACGGGCTGTTATCTTATCACCTAAAAAAAACCTAGTTATTCCTGAACTACTAATACCCGTTAATAACAATAAAGCCAATGCTTCCGACAAGTTGGTACCGCTTACTGAGATGGAAAAAACACATATCATCAAAGTCTTAAAAACCACTGACTGGAAAATATCTGGCGAAGATGGGGCTGCATCAATTTTAGAAATGCATCCTAATACTCTACGCTCACGTATGAGTAAATTAGGTATTCGCCGATCAAACACCCCCTTATAACCGTATGCCGTATATTTACGATATTTCGTATATCAACGGTGCTTTTCACCCTCCCCCAACCCCATATAAATAATAGTAAGCAACTGTTTTAAAAGCCATTTAATTCAGACTATTCCTTTGGCATGACTCCTGCAGTTATTCTCAAAAAACACTAGATCATTTTTCTAGTACAGAGAATTCCAGAGGAACCCATCATGAAAATTAAAACGTTTACCTATACACTTGCTCTGTTTGTATGGGTCACCTTAAGTACGGCAAATGCCAGCGAAACGAATATCGTTACCCCCGTCTTCAGCAATCTACCTTCATCGCCTATAGCGAATACCCAATCAAAATGGATGGATGATGAATTGCTTTCATGCAAGACTGATTCAATGGCTGATCACTCAATAATAACAACTCAAAGCAACATCAGCCAAGCAGACAATTTTTTACCAAAATCATTGCAGTACTTAAATGACATTGTCCAAGTTACCTACAATACCATGCGTAATGGAGTTATCGGCTATGTCACCAAAGAAGTTGCTCTGTCCTTATTAAATTTCAGTGTTGATGGCTTTGCTGCTGAAAATATTGCCAGCTATGTTTCTGATGGTACGAAACCTTACTTACCTTTTGAGTTTGCTAATGGCGTTAGGATTACTAAAGTCACGCCTATAGGTGGCACGATTATCTACAGAGCAGAAATGCCTATCACTAGAAACCACAAACATGCAAAACCACTTGCATTAGCAGGGAAAGCTTCAGCTACAACTACAATCTGTAATGATATGGAAATGGTTGATGATTTACTGGGGCGTCATATCAATATTCAATATGACTATTATGATTCGAATGGGGATTTCTTTAGTTCATTTACTATTAATGGTTAATCTCACTGTAATATTCCATCTCAGACTATTGAGCAAGATGCTTTTTTCGTTCGTCGGTATATGACCACCAAGGAACAGGCTCCCCCCCTTCCATAAATGTTATAGCAGATAAAAACACATCAATGACACAAGGGTCCAGCCTTTTCCCCAAAGCAACACAAAGTAGCTCGTGCAGTTCATAAGCATCTTTGCCGATCAATTGTTGAGGGTGCTCAATACCAATTAATTTCAGATTCTGCGCTATGGCTTTTCCAATATTGGGTAGCTCCTCAAGCTGTGAAACAGAATCTCTATCAGGGTTTTTCATTTAGATTTTTTCAGACTTAGGAACAAGACCTTTTAGTTTTATTTAAATCAGCAACACCTAAAGAACATAGATAAAATAACTTCAACAACCTGGAAGTGAGGCTTTAGCCTCGCTTTGACTTATGCGGGACTAAAGTCCCACTTCCTAGTGGTATTGTTTATTTAATGTCGTGCTCATTCCTAGGTACTCAGACTAATTATTGGTTTCATATTCACTCACTGTTAAAAAAACCATTAACTTCGATAAATAGTTTCAATCAAATGAAAGCCAAATTTGGTTTTAACAGGCCCATGTACTGTCAATATTGGTTTTTTAAAAACAACGTTATCAAAAGCCTTCAACATTTTACCGGGACCAAATTCGCCAAGATCTCCTCCTTTCTTAGCAGAGTTACAGCGTGAATGTTTTTTAGCTAAGCTGGCAAAGTCAGCGCCATTAGCTAACTGTTGCTTTAATGCCTCAGCTTCTTGTTTGGTTTTTACTAAAATATGTCTTGCACATGCTATTGCCATTTTAGGAACCTCTGATTAAGTTGGTTAGAATTTAGCGCAGAAAAAACTGTCGATATTTTTCACGAAGTGAGAAGTAATAGTTATTCTATTGCGCCGATCTTCCAAGCTAAAAATAACTGGACTTGATCAGACGTTCCTTAAATACCTTCCTCACTTTTTTAACGCATATTATAGATAATTTGTAGCCCTAACTTATCACAATATTGAAAAACACCGTTATACCTGGCAAGGCAAAGAATGCGGATACGCCCAGCCACATCCAGATTTTAGCAGACTAGTCGTTTTTTATACTGAGCGTCCTACCTTAGTTGTAATTTTCTTCATGCCTGTGAACAAACCACAGGTTTCTCGTTCCCGCCGTATTCGGTGGGAATGCATACTGTGCTGTGACCCTAGGCAGGTATGTATTCCCACGCGGGAGAAGCTGTAAAAGTATTCGGCTTCAGCTCCCCTCTTTGGAAAAGAGGGGCTGGGGGAGATTTTATTATAAAAACAAAGCCTTTAATATCAGCGCCTCATTGTTTTATAACCCCCCCCTCTATCCCCCTTTTCCAAAGGGGGAGGTCAAAAAGAGAATACTTTTACAGTCTGGGGAGCATGGGAACAAAATGGGCCATTTTTTGCTAACCTGTGTTTTGTTAATAACCATGCTTTTCTTTATAAATCTCAGCATTAGATCACATTCAAGCTTTCAATCATCAAAACTAAGCCAATGAATAACAAAATACCGTATTAACACGATATTTCGTAAACCGTAGTCAATGTTAAATTGCACCTGCTCTTTTCACAACAAAGATAACTAGTTGTTTATATACAGCTAATTTATATTAGTTGCTTTTGGCACGCCATCTGCATTATCTCTTTCCATACTTATCTCAATTAGGAAAGAACAATGACAGAATTTACCACTCACACATTTGATACAGCACCAACAGTATCAAAACCTATCATTCAAAATGTCGAAAAAAAATGGGGTTTTATACCCAATTTACTGGCTGTTATGGCTGAATCGCCTGCAACTCTACAAAGCTATCTCACCTTAGGACAATTATTCGATAAAACCAGTTTTACGGTAACAGAGCGTCAACTGATATTGCTGAGTATTAATCGTTACCGTAATTGTTGTTATTGCCTCGCTGCACACGGGACCCTCGCAAAAAACCAAAACATTTCAGATGATTTGGTTCAAGCCGTTTATTACAAACAGCCTTTTAATGATGAAAAGTTAGATGCACTGCGTACCTTTACTCTTGCAATGCTTGAACAACAAGGCTGGGTAAAACAAGCCGAACTTAATGCTTTTTATCAAGCGGGCTATAACAAGCAACATGTATTGGAAGTAGTGCTTGCTGTTAGTTTTAAAACTCTGAGTAACTTTATTAATCATATTAATGATACCCCAATTGATACTCAGTTTTTAGTCGGTATGCCTGATAACAAAGCGACTTCATGCTGCTGTGAATCCGAAGCATAACAACACTATCTAAGCACAAAATAGGACATTACCATGGAAAACAGACCTCCCCTTCCACCGTTTACTCAGCAAACGGCAGCAGAAAAAGTACAACTGGCTGAGAACGGCTGGAACAGTAAAGATCCTGTCAAAGTAGCCAGTGCTTATACCGTTGACTGCCAATGGCGTAACCGTACTGAAATCTTTTCGGGTCGGGACAAAATCATCGAATTCTTAAGCCGTAAATGGGAAAAAGAACTGGATTACAAGCTAAAGAAAGAACTCTGGTGTTATAGAGAAAACCGTATTGCCGTGACTTTTCAATATGAATGGCATGATGACTCAGGCCAGTGGCATCGCTCATACGGCAACGAATTATGGGAGTTTGCTGATAATGGCTTAATGCAACGCCGCATTGCCAGTATTAACGACAAACCGATTAATGAATCAGATCGAGAACTTATCTAATAAGGAGAGAACCATGAACACAGTGACCGTCTTAACCAGCCCTACTTGTAGCTATTGCCATGCTGCTAAAAGCTTGCTGAAACAACGAGGTGTTAATTTTCAAGAAGTTGATTTATTCAAAGACGGAGAGCTAGGTCAGCAACTGTTGATTAAAAGCGGCC
>Ga0209707_1001587_pt1 | contig 12582 bp, 11 predicted proteins | sample EN4Hudsemesocosm_FD_184630 | JGI IMG/M metagenome (GOLD analysis project Ga0209707, IMG submission 184630) | Methane-oxidizing microbial communities from mesocosms in the Hudson Canyon - EN4B Hudson Canyon (SPAdes) (version 2) | ecosystem: Environmental > Aquatic > Marine > Cold seeps | place... | reverse complement strand
AATCGGGAGGGGACGCTTGAGCGAGTTGCAAGCCCTTTTCACCTGCTATCGCTATTTGTACCGAGTAATCATGCTCTAATGCCTCCCCTAACAATTGAATGTTGGTTGGCATATCATCAATGATAAGAATTTTTAGACGATTATTATTCATATAACTTCTGAATCCAGCTTATCAGCAAGAGCAAGGGTGTTTAAACGGTCGCGTACCTGGTCAAAATACATATTATTAACCAGTTCCTCAATACTAGAAAGCTGGCTAGAGACTTCACTTTTTGCCACTAAAAGTTGTAATTCTTTAAATTTAGCGATGGCGGAAAACATATTTTCAGCAAGTAAATAATCCAGCTCTTGTAGTACCAGCTTGATTTGTTGTTGCTTCTGTAAAGAAAAACAACTGATTTGTATCTCAGCTTGAGTTTTTTCTACCAATTTTAAATCTGTTTTTTTCTCAACATGTTTAATATTTTGATCTATTGTCATTTCACTTTTAGCCAGTACAACGTTTACTCTAAACCAAAAACGAGAGCCCCTCTCTAAATTCTTTTCATACCCCGCTTGTCCATTCATTAATTGGCTCAATTGCTGCACAATAGATAAGCCTAAGCCCGTACCAGAAAATTGACGCGTAGAGCTACTATCAAGCTGTGAAAACGGTTTAAATAAAAGGTTTTCCTTATCGGCAGGCACTCCAATTCCGGTATCCTGAACTGAAAATTCCATAATAGCATTCTGGTTTACACGTTTAATTTCATCAATACTGATATGAACACTTCCCTTTTCAGTAAACTTAATGGCATTGCTAATTAAATTAGATAGCATTTGTTTTAAACGCTGATTATCAGCAATATATTGTTGTCCATTTGTAATTAAGCAAGTCGATTTAAGTTTTAAGCTTTTATGTTCGGCTGACTCAGCAAAAAGGACCTGAAGTTCTTCAATCATCTCAACAGGGTTGAAAGTGGTGGGAGTCAAAGCCAGTTTACCCGCTTCAATTTTGGATAAATCTAAAATTTCATTTAATAAACTCAATAAAGAATTTCCAGACTTCAATACAGTTGTTGCATATTTTTGTCGGTCTATAGCCGTCAGATTTGTCGCTAAAAGCAGCTGTGTATTACCCAGAATAGCATTCATCGGCGTTCTGATTTCATGAGACATGACTGCAAGGAATTTACTTTTAGCTTCATTAGCCGCTTCTGCCGCCTTGGTTTTTAATTGATTATTTAAAATCAGGGCAAGATGTCTAAAAAAAGGGCTTAAATATTCTCTCATTTGCGCAGAGCCCAACATATTTGATATTTTGACTGCACCAATAACTTGTTGGTTAAGAATAAGTGGAATAACCCAGTCCCAAGCGATAGAAGTCTTAGTGTGACATAATCCTGAGTCTGTTAATGTTGTTGCCTTTTCAATAAACCCCTTATGTTCAAAAACTTCAACAATTAATGGATCTTCGATTTTTTTTAAAACCGTTCTAAGTCCCTGTAGATTAGCATAATGTAAATTTGCCTCTTCCCAGTAATAGATTTCAACATCTGTCCCACCGACACATTCACCTAAACCGATCATTAAACTGCTCAGCATACTATCTATAGCATCACCTGCTATTAAAACTTCCATTAGATGATGAATCAAAAATAAATTAGCTTTTTCTTCTGATAAACTACGGATCCGCTTTTTCAGTTTCTGGTTTTTTTCTTGTAACTGAGCTATTTCAGCATCACTGCTCATTTCTCTAGGCTATCCAGCTTTTCATGAATGGCATCAGCCATAACTGCCTCTAACTCTTGTAAATCCACATCCAGCCAGCGCAAAGGTAAATCAATAAAAGCGGCTGCTTTTTCTGCTGCATCGGTAAAATCATCTGAACACGGAGTACGCAATGCTAAAAAATATTTATGACTACTATGAAAAATTTCTCGTATAACCGTAATGTTTTTTCCAAAACATTCAGTAATCATAGGCTCCCAGGTTAAGGCCCAGTCTTCTAATAAGAAATAAGCGCCTTTAGAAAGCTCTTGCATAAAAAGCTCATAACCCAGCAACATCACTACGCAATTCTGTCCATGCGTTCTACAGGTTTTATGTTCTTCAAGTAAGCCCTCCATCAGAGGATGACAACTGCCATAAAAGACCAGCGTATTATTGCCTTTCTGCTGCTCCTCATCTAAGGCCTCATTCAGCTCATTGGATAATCGATTAAAATAATTATGTAAAGCCGAGTTAAGATAATGTGTTTCAACCTTCCAGTTATTTTTTTTGATTAAAAAATCGACTTCCTTATGTAAGATTGAACAGCCTACTAAGACTAAGTTATCGGGTTTTTCTTCAATAATGGGGATTGTTTTCATGAGTAGCTCCCATATTCAAAAGCAGCATCTAACATCGCAATGATATTTTCTTCGGGTATATCTAGAGGCATAAACCCTGTACCAAATAAAAAATGACCACCCGGCTTACCAAGCTCCATAATACGTTTCACTTCATCTCGTGTTTCCTGTTTCGTCCAATGAATCATTTTAATATCATCGATAACACCACTGGTTAAACCTTTGCCATTAATAAGCCGCTTTGATTCAGTTAGATCATCCTCGGGGGCGGGATAAAATATATTAACCTTTAGCTTATCAATGACAAGTTCTGTCACCGTATTAAGTGGGCCCATTCCACAATAATAGACAATATTATCTACCCCATTGATTAAGTCACGCTGCATCCAAGGCATGCTCCAGTCTACGATTAATTTTCTGGGAACAAAATAAGTTGACCCAAAAGGGTTGGCGTAAATAATAACATTAGCACCCGCCGCACGATAAGCTGTCAATTGCTGCTGAACAAAATCACTGCACTTTCTTACTAACTCATCACGTAAATCAATTGGGCCGGCTATTACAAGCTCCATCCATTTATCCATCCCCATTAATAAGACAGGTAATGTTGTTGCTGCTGTCACATAAGCACACAGGGGATGCGTGTCACCTACTTCTTGATGTAATATTTTTAAACATTCTGCTGTTGATTGCCAATGATAATGCTGGGTAATATCTGCTGGGATTTCAAATGTTGAAATATCATCCCAACTTTTAATCACAAAATCAGCAACGTTAGGTACGCCATTTTTGGCAAACAGGATTTTTTTACAGCCTAATAATTGCGCTTCTTTTCCCACATAACTCGCACTCCAAACATTATCATGACCATAATGCTGAAGCATTTTTAACTGTCCCTCAGCAACATATTCTCCTTTAGAAAAATATTGCTCGGGAGACATATTTAAGGTTCTTGCACCTTGATCGAGTAAGTTACAAAACACAGGGACTCTTGGACTAGGTTGTCCAGAAATTGTAGCGGATAAAATCTCTAAAGGCGTCATCAGGCTTTTACCTCAAGAATTAATTGTTTAATCTTTTTTGAAGCGGTAACGCCATCTGCCGCCCAACTATCTGCGCCCACTTTAGAATATAGCTCGGGGTCGAACCGATAAGGTGCACCACCCACTACCAGTTTTATCTGATTTTCCAAATCACGTTCTTTTAATATAGATCGCACACGTAGACTACCATCCTCTCCCGTGGCGGTGTGTACCATCATTGATGAAATAGCGATGACTTGAGCATCTTGTGCAACAGCGGCATCAACAAAATCTTCTGCTTTGATATTAACGCCTAAATCAATCACATCAATCATCATGGATTTTAAACAGCCAATAACAATTCGTTTACCCAGAGAATGTAAATCACCATATGCCGTACCGATAATCACTCGTCCTATCACTTCGGGCGGCACTGTAAACTTAGCCAACATTTTCTCTGTAATTTCTGAGGCAATTTGTGCCGTCAAAAAATGCTGTGCTAAATTGGTATCAGCATTTTCGACTATCTCTGCCATCATTTCTTCTATAGATGGAATAATGATATTAAAAATGACTTGTTCAGGGGTAACCCCTTGTTGTATCGCCGTTTCCACCACCTCTAAAGCAGCATCTTTATCAATTTCAAAAACGGCTTCGTTATAGTCTTTAATATAGGCATCGAACATTATTCATCCCTCACAAAAGGTTGTAAGCGCAGGTGATTTATAAAACTTTCATCATATTCAGTATAGTTGGAAAGATTCACAACACGAATTAATCCACGATATTTTTCTGTGATTTTTTCTGAATCAGGGGCTAATAGCATTTTTTCACAGCCTGACAATGCTGCATTACCAAACAACTTGATTTTCGATCGTTCCATGGTTGGAATCAAGCCAGAGACTTGAGCATTCTGCAGATTTAAATGTTGCCCAAAAGCACCGCAAATCCATAATTCCGATAACTCATCAAGATTAATACTGGCAAGTTCAAGTAACTGTTGCATAGCGGCAGCGGTTGCAGCTTTTGCCCGTTGAAAGGCATCTATATCGCCCGCTTTAACCGCTGTTAATGGATTGCTTTTATCCAGTAAATAACCATCTGGACTGGGGTGTAAAAATCGTCCGGACAATTTAATCTCGCCATTGGTTCGTAACAGGGCAATGGCATCGACAAAACCTGAGGCACAGAAACCTTTCGCTGTTTGTTCAGCAATAACATCTAAAACAAAACTGTTATCCCCTAGGCTGACACCACGAATTGCTCCTTCTTCGGCACAAAGCCCATTCTGTAAACCCACACCTTCAAAAGCTGGGCCACCCGGCACAGAAGTTAACAAAAGCTGCTTACCATCCCATAAGGCAATTTCAGTATTGGTGCCAAAATCTGCCATCATCACAGGTTCTGAGTGTTGCACAATATCAATGGCTATTAGGTCCGCTAAAATATCAGAGCCTAAAAAACCAGCCAAAGCGGGCTGAACGCTTATTTCAGCATTGGGCATACGCCAGGACTGTTGCCAGCTTGATAAATCAGTTGGCAAACAAGGGATATGATTTTCCCAATTCTCCGGTTGATATAATTGACTGCCATCTTGTCCGCTTACTAGTGCTAACATCGCTGTATTTCCAACAATATTAACCAAGCCGACTTTATCTAAGATTGATTTAATTTCCCCGATATCCCGGGCCAAAATATCTCTAATCCCTTCAATAATAGCGTGGCGAACAATTTCGGTTAATGATTGCAAATCCTCACTACGTTTTTGCTGAACATCCAGGCGGGTCAAAACATCCTCCCCTAAAGCCACTTGCGGATTATTGCCGTGCCGACTGGCAATGCGTGTTTGTTGTTGTCTATCCCAAAATGATAAGCGAATATGTGTGGTACCTAGATCAACAGCCACAGCATAAGGGCATTTATTTAAATCTGGCTTTGGGTATTGATATGCAGGCCATGTGGAGAGGTCGAGGGATTTCCAATTTGATTCAGGCGCAGGATTTTCTACAAAAACTTCGGCATTACTGTGTAAATAGAGTTGGCAGGCAAGACGAATACCAAGGTCACGGTCTTCAGCAGAGATCTTTTGATACTCACTTAAAGTAAATGAGCTGAATTCCCCTTTAACCGTTTGAATGGTACAGGCACCGCAAGTTGCGATACCACCACAGGCAGCACGTACGCGTAACCCAGCGATATCCAGCGCAATGCGTACAGACACATCTTCAGCAACCTGTAACTGCCTGGTTTGTTCAGTTGTGCGTAGTAATAAATTATGAGTTTTAATAACGCCCCCTACCTTGATTAGACAATATAATTATAGTCAGGGAATTGTATTAGCCAAAAAAATGATTGGGGCGCAGTGCTTTAGCCTGCACATTTCTACAATGAAAGCAGGCTAAAGCACTGCGCCCCGAATATTTAATTTACTCTTGCTTTTTACCTGACTGCTATTTTCACACCATCCATCAATTCATTAGAAAGATAGGAAACGACACTTTCATCCTCAGCCAATCCATCGATCACTTCAGTCATCAGGTTGTTTCGATGCCCTGTTTGTACAGCTCTTTTTTCCAATTTATTAGCATTGATAACATACACAGCCCAGCCATTTTCCTTATCACGAAACAAGGCACTATTCGGTATTTGCAACACCTTATCAGCCTGCCAGAGTATAAAGCGGATCTCTACCCTGAAACCATGTGCTAATTGTTTTCTGTGCTTATAATCGGTGCTTATATCCAGAATGACTTTGACTCTTTGTTCATCAACCCCCAATGCTGAAACCTTGGTAAATCCAGCGGGTTCGATACGTTTTACAATGCCCTGTAATGGCTTATCACCACCCCAGCGTAATATCTCCACTGCCATGCCCGGCTGCAATTTAACAGCCAAAGTAGAAAGCACATCAGCTTCAATCTCTAGCTGTTCAATATCGCCCAGCTCCATCAGCACAGAACCTGCCTTAACAATGCGTGCACTTTTATCTTCTAGCGTTAAAACCTTGCCACTGGCCATACTGCTTACTTTAAAGTGCTGGTTTTTCCCCTCAAGTTGTCGAATATTTTCATAATCTAATGCTGATCGTGACATGCTGGTCAGATATTCAGTCAGTACACCACCAAATTGTGCGGCTCGATAGATGGCTTCTGCCCGCCTTTTTTCTACTTTGGCGATATCCAGCTCATATTGTGAAACTGCTTTCTGTTTTCGTAACTGAGTAGTTCGATTAAAAGTCAGGTTAGCTAACTCTTCATCTGCCTTAGCCGTCGCAGTCATTTCTTTAATGATTTTTTCCAGCGTTTTGCTGGCACCTAAGGTTGCTTCAGCCTCGGCATGGCTGCGTGGATCTAAAACAACAGATGGCAAAGGTTCCAGCACAAATAAGGTTTGCCCTTTTTTGATACTGTCACCCTCATTAAAGTTGATTCGCTGCATAAAAGCATCAATAGGGGCAGTGACAACAAAATGATCGACCACACGAGTTTTTCCTTCTTCATCAATCGTCACCTTCATCGGTGCATAATGCACGCTTGCACTATCAACAATGATGGTTTTGCTTTGAAAAGCAATCAATACAGTCGCGGCTAACAACACAATCAGTAATAGATATCCTAACTGTTTATTCTTTAGCATAGCGTCCTACTCCTTTACTTTTAATACACTGACTAAATCCAGCTGATTCAATTTATGTCGCACAATTAAACCAGAAATAATCGCCGAACAGATAACTACTAAAATAGCATAAGCGTAGGTTGGCATCTCAATAATAAAGGGAATACGAAACAAGTCCTGCTGTAAGCCGACGATAAAGCCGTAACTCATCCAGTAACCTATCAATAATCCCACAGGAATAGCCAGCAGTGTAATAAGGCCTAATTCTGCTAACAAAATATAGGCAATTTCACCCCGAGTAAATCCCAATACCCTCAAACTCGCCAGTTCTCGCGTTCTTTCTGCCAGTGTAATCCTGGCATTGTTATAAATCACAGCAAAAGCAATCGCCACGGATAAGCCGGTAACAAAAGCAATATAGGTCAGTATAAAATCACCTACTGTGGCATAGAAACTTTCAATCAAGGACTTTTTCTCTGATACCCCGGCAATTTGAGGCAAACCTTTCAGATATGCCTGAGTGTTATAGCCTGCACCATCTTCTATTGCTAAATAAGCCCCCGAAACTACTCGTCCTTCAAGCATAAGCTGATTTAAGGCATCTATATCCATATAGCCTGATAGTCCTATATATTGATTAATCACTCCGGCAACCTGTAGCTGTCGAGTCAATCGCTTTCCTTCCAGGAATTCCACTGTGAGCTGATCCCCTGCTTGCACCTGTAATTTTTTCGCTAAAAAAGCCGTTAATAAAATACCTGTCTCAGGAATATTGACAGGCTTATTTTGGATATCTAGTACTCGATGTAAATGATTGTTTTTAGAAAAGCCTTGTATGCTGGTACGGTGACTATATGAACCCGCATACATTTTAACCGCCGCCGAGCGGTAGGGTTCTACTCGCAGTACACCTTCGATATTATTGAGTTCATAAATGGCTTTATATGAGCTGGGATTGATTAAACTAACCATTAAATCTTCCCGTTGAGAGAGCTTAAATTCAGTCTCAACCATATAGTCCATCGCATCCATAAAAAAGGTGCCCACGATCATAATCCCACAGGCAAATGCAGTGCCCAAAACAGACAATATGGCTTTTATCGGATGCCGTTCAAAATGCCTTAGCACCATACGACTGGGTTGTGATAGGTATTTCTTTATCCCCAGGCTTTCTAAAAAAGTAACATTGTAGCGTGCAGGGATTTCTGGCCTCATCGCTTCGGCAGGCTGTAGCAGCACGGCCTTGCGTATTGAAATATAAGTACCCAGCAACGCCGCTAACAAGGTTACCCCCGCACTGTATACAATCACTTTTATCTGCAATTGATAATCAAGATAAGGAAATCGATAGTACTCCATATACATTTTGGCCAGATTATTCCCCAGTATTAATCCCGCAGTAATGCCTATAACCATGCCAATAACCACAATAAGCGCAATTAATTTACTGTAATGGAAAGCAATCACCCTGTTACTAAAACCAAAAGCCTTTAGGGTGGCAATGATATCTCTTTGGCTGGCAATAATCCGTCCCACCACCATATTCAATAGAAAAATCGAAACCGCCAAAAAAATAAAGGAAAAAGAGCTGCCCATTGAATCCAGTTGTTTAAATTCTTCTGATAAAAAATGATGCGAGACTTGTAGCTCCCGATCATAAGCCCCTAAACCACCATAAGGTTTTAACAGGCTATCCAGCTGCTGAATAATCAATTGCTGTTTCGCTTCCAGTGTTAGCTTAATACTCAGATCATTAAAAGCGCCTTTCATATCATAGGCTGTCTCCAATGCTTCACGCTGCATCCAGATAATGCCATAACGAGAGAAATCCGGAATAATCACACCCGGCGCAATTTGATAAATAAATTCGGGGGATAAGGCGATACCAACTATATGTACGGTCTGCTTACGGCCATTGACGATAATCTGCATAACATCACCCGCATGCAAATCATGGGGTTGGGCAAAGGCTTCACTCACCAGCACTTCTGTTTGCAGGTTTTTATCGGGCATACGCCCTTCCCTTAGGTAGATTTTATTGATGCTAGTGATAGCTTGATGATCAATCGATACCAGCAGGCCCTGCATAGGATCATCAACATTTTCCAGACTAATCCGTACTGGCGCTTTAACCCGCGCATCAACATCGACCACCCCTGGAATTTGTTTTATTCGCTGGACTAATTTAATCGGTGCGCGTTTTAAAGAAGCAAAAAGATCCGCAAAACCATATTCCTGATAATAGCGTTCTCGGGTTTGCTGTAGAGACTCCAAAGTACTGTAAGACATAATAACAGTAGACAAGCCCGCCGCTATTACCATGGCAATAGCAAAAACCTGCCCCCTTATCAGCCATAGTTCACGAAATACTTTGCGATCCAGGGTATTCATTTAGTGCTACCAACTCAGTTGATGCGGGGATATGCGTGTTTCATTTTGCTGGATTTTACTGATCTGACCGTCATTTAGATAAATAACCCGATGAGCCATATCAGAAATTGAGGCGTTATGAGTAATCACTGCGGTGGTGGTTCCCAGCTCACGGTTTACTACATCCAATGTTTCCAGCACAGTTATGCCTGTTTCTATATCCAGTGCCCCCGTGGGCTCATCACATAATAAAACCGATGGATTCTTGGCAATGGCTCTGGCAATCGCTACCCGCTGTTGCTGTCCCCCCGATAATTGGGCCGGAAAATGATTCATCCGATCAGATAAACCAACCAGTTCCAATGCATGTTCTGGTTGCATCGGATGTTCAGCAATTTCGGTAACGATGGAAATATTTTCCAGTGCAGTCAGGCTGGGGATTAAATTATAGAATTGGAAAACAAACCCAACATGATGACGGCGATAATCCGTTAATTCTTTATCGCTGGCCTGACTAAGCTCAAGATCTTGATAATACACCTGACCAGAGGATGGTAAATCCAGACCACCAAGGATATTCAGCAAAGTGGATTTACCACTGCCAGACATCCCCAGAATAACGGCAAACTCTCCAGCATAAAGCTCAAGATCTATTCCACGTAAGGCATGAACCACCATATCACCCATTTCATAATGCCGGGTGATTGCCTGGGTTTGAAAAACGACTTGTTTGTTCATTGATCACTCGCCTTACTCAAAAAAAGTGAGCGGGAAAGAAATAATTGTCCTATATTGGGCAGGATTTTTGTTTGTCTTCAGTGGGGGTAGCAACAGGCGTATAGCAAGCCACGTAATTGTTGCTACCTCGCTGAAGGAGGACAAAAAGACCAGCAAGATTGAATGATTATTTTTTCCAGTTCCCTTAGATCTTATAACTTGATATTCCAGTTCTGTACTGCTGTTGTATAACAGTTCAGGTTACTCGTTTTTTATTGATACAGACTCGGTCTGCTCAATTAACATATAGAATGCAAGCTAAAGCCTCTGCCTAATATAATAATTGTAGCTGTTTATTATGCTTAGTTCTTAGTAAGAAACTAAAATATCCGTTATATATGAGTATAAAAAAAAGCGTAACTACTCAGCGTATATTTTCTGAGCGTATAGGGTGTTGATTTATCAGGCTTCTGCAACAGGACGTTGCAGCAGAGCTTACATGGATGTATTTACGCGTCCTTATAAATCAATTCCCTATGCCTTCAGTCCTAAACTCGCTGAGTAGTTACAAAAATGCTTAATCAATTTATAAGGCTACCTGATTACGTATAAGCCTCAGCCACTATGTAGAGTTTTAATTTGAATGTGGAACAGGTAGGATAGGAGCGTCCGCCAATGTCGTTAAGTTAAGGAATTTAAGATAAAGGTCTTAGCTCTTAAGCCCTCTCTTGCTGGAGAGGGGTGGGTGAGGAGAAGTCAAAAAAGTTCTTTTTCACCTTAACTTAATGGCATTGGAGCGTCCGCCCTCGGCGCGATTTTAAATAGAGTTCTTGATCTAAAGCAAGAGCCTGTTATATTCGCGCCGAGGGCGGACGCTCCTACACCTATTGTTATAATCTAACACATTCTAGTATCGTTGCTTACTGCCAAACAATACTAGTTCTTGAAATTGGCTGAAGCTCATGGGTAATCAGGTAAGGCTATGTCTGCGTTAACCAGTCATCACCATATACTTTCTACGCATCGAAACTTGTTTTGTTCTTTCCTTTTTTAATGTGTTCCTATCAGTAATCCAGCAACACTAAGATCTTCATCTACATCTGGCCAATGAATTCCTTCACCATCTCCTAACAACTCCCAGTTTCCCAGTTGTTCTTTACTTGCTTGAGATAGCTTAGGAAACCAAACTAAAGGAGCTGAAATAGTTCGGCCATCAATTAGCTCAACTATAATAGTTGTATCTGTACATTTAATACTGTGAGCCTGTGGGTGTAGTTCAACTGCTAAAGTACTCATTCCATGCCTCCAAAAAAGTTTCTCTATTTTTAATAACTAAAGTTTCAAGTTTTCTCAATTCTTTTGCTGAAAACCTTGTTGAGCTAGCCAAAGCAACAGGTTTTAACCAAAATTTAGCCAACATTCTTTCCCTCTGTATATGGATATGTGCAGGCTCACCACTTTCATTACTATAAAAGAAGAAACGAAAAGGACCTATTCTTAATATTGTTGGCATATTTATAATTTATCTAGTCTTTCGGCTTGCATCTGTACATCAGCAAGAGAAGTATAACCTTTATCTATAAGTGAAATCATGGTTATAACAACCCAGGCAACCATGAAAGATAGTTCCTCAAGCAATTTTTCATTTATATGAGTGTATTTAGCATGATGAACAATAATCTATTCTCTTGGCATCGCTTTTCGTTGTGATTTAGGAACATCAATTTACGCAGCCCTATAAATCAATCCGCTACAGCGTTAGCGTTAAACACGCTGAGTATTCACCCTATTTTCATTTTTTTCGCAAAAAAAAGGGCCTTTCGGCCCTTTTTTTGAAATTGATAAAAAGACTTAGTCTTCTTTACCCACTTCTTTCATACTTAATCTAACTCTACCTTGACGGTCGATTTCAAGTACTTTAACTTTAACTACGTCGCCTTCAGATAGTTTGTCACTGACTTTCTCAACACGTTCTTCTGAAATTTGAGAAATATGAACCAGACCATCTTTACCAGGAAGAATCGTTACAAATGCACCGAAGTCCATTAAACGAGCTACTTTACCTTCGTAGATTTTACCCACTTCAACTTCAGCAGTAATTTCTTCAATGATACGTTTAGCTTCTTCACCAGCCGCTTTATCAACAGAGGCAACTTTAACAATACCGTCATCTGTTAAATCAACGCTAGCACCTGTTTTTTCAGTTATGCCACGAATCGTTGCACCACCTTTACCGATCACTTCACGAATTTTGCTAGGATCAATTTTGAAAGTAATAATTCTTGGTGCGAAATCAGACATTTCTTCACGTGTTGAAGATAATGCTTTGTTCATTTCACCTAGAATAAATAAACGTCCACCTTTTGCTTGCTCAAGAGCAGCTTCCATGATTTCAGCTGTAATACCATCAATTTTGATGTCCATTTGCAGCGCTGTAATACCGTCTTCAGATCCAGCTACTTTAAAATCCATATCACCTAAGTGATCTTCATCACCTAAAATATCTGATAAGACTGCAAAGTTATCGC
>Ga0209707_1001586_pt1 | contig 12586 bp, 11 predicted proteins | sample EN4Hudsemesocosm_FD_184630 | JGI IMG/M metagenome (GOLD analysis project Ga0209707, IMG submission 184630) | Methane-oxidizing microbial communities from mesocosms in the Hudson Canyon - EN4B Hudson Canyon (SPAdes) (version 2) | ecosystem: Environmental > Aquatic > Marine > Cold seeps | place... | reverse complement strand
AAAAAAGGTTATACGGTTATTTTTGACCAAAACGGGCGCGAGCAAACAAGCGCGAATTATAAAACGCTAACAGAGGCGCGTAGCGAGGCGCGAGAGCATATCCGTTTTATTGCTATTCATTGCACGGCAAAACGCGGCTACCATAAGATAGGCGACCTTATACGTGATAATCAGTTAACTATTGAACACGCCGCGTTCGGTCGTGAGGGTGGCGCGTATATTCAAAAGAGGATGTATAGCGCGCATAATGGATTTTATACCGTGCCTGTAAATGAATATAACTATGATTAGACTAAACACGCCCCACTATAAGCCGGTATTCATACCGGCTTTTTTATGCCTGCTATATGCCCCCTGTTAACTGTTCTACTCTATACCGCTCTATTCATATCAATCTATAGCCGCGCATCATAGGCGCGTTTATACGGCGTTCTATTGTGCGCCGTTTACGTGGTCGTGTGGGGGCGTAAATGAACAGAACTACAACGGCACAAATTAAGGCCAATTATTGCGTGGGTGGCGCGTCGTTTGGGCGTGTGGATATTGAACGATTGAACGCACGAAACCGAGCGGAATTTATGCGAATAGGTGCAAATCATAGGCGCATTTTAGGTGGTAAGTGTGCGCCCTGGTTGCTGGTCATTTTCGGACAGGGGCGTAAATGGGGGCGCGTGGGTGGCTGAATTCTGGCGTGATATTGGCGCGTATTTGGGCGCGTTTTAGTGGGTGGCGTGGTCTCGTTTGGTCTCAATTGGGTGGTGTGTGGGTGGTGCGTGGGTGGTCTAATCGCGTAGAAAGGCAATTATTTTTAGATTGTTTGAGCATAATGAAAGCCTGTTTTGATTACCTGATTGCATGATAAAACCGCGTCGTGGGGTGGCTTGCGTGCGCTCGTTTGATTGCGTGGTATAGCGGTTCGCATAGCAGGCGCAGATTTTTAAAATCTATAATGCAAAAGACATGAGCGAACGCATTGCAGCGGGTCCTTCCTGTCATTTTATCCTGTCCACGGGGGGCGCTGAGCGCGGAGAAAGAAAACTTTTCGATTTTTAAGGTGTGCTCCACATATCCCTGGTGTTTGTAGATGTGTCGTGCATTATGCGGAAAAAAAGGACCCCCAAACCCCCATTTTAGGATCGTATGGGGGTGGGGTTTTGATCTGTGTACTACGGTACGTTTGGTCGTAGTCGCTGTGTACTGAGTTTAGCTCATTAACCTACTGATTGCTGTGGTGATTTTGTGTTTGCGAAAAGAGATTTTTGTGTGCGTGTATACACACCTTTGTGGGCGACCGAAAAGTGTTGTCCTCAGTGAAATAGGTTTTGAAACGACCTCTGTTTAGTCCCACGGTATTTGATTGGTTAGCTTAGTCCAATTATCGTTGCCAGTAGTTGCTTTCGAACCTGTGACCTTTATTGGTACCCTGACAGTATCGCCCTTAGTCTTACCATGTTTCTTGATTAGATCACTATCGAGTTTCAGGATGGTCATTGACCATTTGTTCTTCTGTAGTGTGCCGAAGCAAACCATCTTTTCGTATTCTAGTGGCAGGTCGAAGGTATATTCATCGTCTCCGATTTCTGATGCTGTTCTCACGCATGCGTCATATTTCTTGCCGTTGTATAGTGCATAGAAATCGACTGGGGAGTTTGCGTCATTATCGAATGCGCAGTGGGCGCCGTTACTCGTCGCAAGGCCGTACAATACATATACTGAGCCGTTTGCTGTTTGACTGTGCTCGCGAGTCTCTTGGCTTGTGGTTGTTTGAGATCCGAATGAAAGCCACGCCACGTCAACGTTCAGGTATTTTGCGAGTTTATGCAGATTTCCTTTGCCGGGTTTTGAACCGTTAAAATACTTTCTGGAAGCTTCTGGGCTGATCTTTAAGATTTCTGCAATTTCGGCTTGTCGTCCACGACCGAAAGCGGATACTCCGGCTTGATCGCATGCTAGGTTTAATCGTTTTACAAATGCTGTTTGTTCTGCGTCCATCTCAATCACCGTTACCTTTCCATATTTCTACTGTTTAACAGTTTGGTGGGCTATCACCTGTGGTGTGACTGCTAACTATTGGTAGTGATTATAGCTATCTACGACTATATCACAACTTTAGATTGATATTGGTGTGTGGTGGTTGATTGATTGGTTGTCAGGGGTGTTAGTGGTGCTCAAACTATCAGTTGGTAGGGGGTGGAATGGTTATGTCTCTGACTAACTAAGGGTTGACATTTTTTCCTTCGAGGGTGCTGCTGTTTTTAGCAAAAGTCTGTACTTTAAAGAGCGGGTGCGAAATTTCAGCCTTAGTGTTGTGTTCGTTTGTGTGTCGGATCTTGTCGATCATGCTGAAGTGTATCATGTTAGGGTTACCAAAAAATGCTCTCTAGACCCGGATGAATGGGTTTCGTGAGCATCTTTCGGAAGCACTTAAATTCTTAAGTCTTACATGACGGATTAATCGATATCATCAGCTTTCGCCCTTTTTAAATGCCGGTGGTTTCGTTTCTGGTAAGTCGCAGAGTTCCACTAGCAGCCATAGCTCTGGCAAGCAGTCCTCGTGCTCAGATAATGTGTGTGTATGGCGGATTTTTACTAAGTGCTTTTTGCTGTGACTGTTTAATTCACGTAGGACCTGGTAGGTTGATCCTTGTATGTCTGTGAATCTTCTGTCTTTTAGTTCGTTCATGCTTCTAGTCCTTTTTATAGTAGGGGCCTTGCCACCCTTCTGCTTTTAACGGCATGTCGGGAGCCCAAGGTAGGGGCACACACATTGCGTTTTCTAAGTCCGCAACGGTGAGGGGTGAATCGTCCGGGGTGAGGGCGATAATTTCATCATGGACGTGACCGATGATGTCGAAGCCGATACGGTCGGCCTCAATCAGTCCCGCCGCTAAAACATCACGGGCAATGGCCTGAATAATGTTTTCCATCCACTTGCCAGGATGGGTGCTGAGCCGCACCCATTGACGGGTGTTCTGGTCGAGACCTTCATACGTCACGGTCAAGCGCATTTCACCCCACGGGGTTTTACGCGGTTCGATGCGAGGGCGCAGGTAGTGCAGATACCGCCCTGAAGGAAGGCGAATGCGCATAAAGGGTTTTGAGTAGTCGAATGTGACTGCGCCGCATCGAACGGTGCGGCGGTGAGTGATACATTCGCGAGCGGCCTTGTCTAACTTCCACCACATTTCGACCACTTCCGGGTGCAGGTCGCGCCACATTTTTACTGAGGAGTGAGACAGCTCTTTGCTCAGCTTAATGCTCATGCTCTCGGCGTAACCCCATAAGCCGGTTTTAGCCAGTTCACCGTCTTTGGCTTCTTTCTCTTTGCCGCCGCCTAACATGTACCCAGCGCCAAGTACTGCCGGTTTACTGTCTGTCCGTTGCTGCTTAGTCACCTTGGCGTAAGGAACTTTAAATAGGTGCATGCCGAAAGATTTGTACGGACAAAGTCCCTTTTCAAAGACCCTCAGAATCCGCTGGCAGCGGCAGAACCACCCGAGCACTCGGTTCTCGATGGCGTTCAAATCCGCCACGGTCAGGTGATGCCCTTCCGGCGCTCTAAACGCGGCACGAATCAGGCTCGATAACACGTCCATTGGGTTGTCATAAAGAAAGTTTAGGAACTCATTGTCTCCCTCGCGCACTAGCTCTACCGCAAGATCAAGTTCGGCATCATTGGGGAGGGTGCCGCGGGGTAAATTCTGAATTTGCACCACTCTCCCAGCCCAACGCCAAGTGCGACCGGCTCCTGCGAATTGCAGGGTGTTGCGTAAATAGCCATCGTTACTGAGGGTACGGAGTAGGGCGTCAAACTTACGGGTTGAAGTCTTTTTCCATTGAGATCGTAACTCTAAAACACTCCGGGCTGGAGCGGGGAGATCGCCTTGCAGGGCTCGCGCTACCGTGCCCTTACGGTAGTTTGGCAGCACTACGTCTTGCTGCTCCAGCCATGGAGTGAGCTGGATGTCGCTGTTGGGGTTGTCTATGCCTGTGAGTGTCTGTGCCCTCTTGAGTAGATCTTGCCTGTTAACGTCAGACATGCGCAAGGCGTTGTTGACTAGCTGGGTGTCTACCGGCAAGCCTCTGTCATTGATTTTTTGGTCAAGGTGCCATAGCGCCCACTCATGTTCGGGCATATCCCATTTGCGCAGAGTGCGACGAATAATCCGTTGAGCGGTCACGTCTTGGCGATTGTATTCGCAGAATGTCTCCCATTGCTCTGGGTCGTTGAGCCAGTCCCAGCGTCTCACTTTGTGGTTTTTAGGCTGGGGTTTGCAAAAGCGTTGTATCAGTTTCTTGCCTTCGGTCATCTTCGCCTTGTCCTGCGATAGACCCAAGATTGTTCCAACTTTCTCAAGCGATCCCGGCAAACTTAGAGAGTGCGCCAATACCATCGGATCGGACCATCGCTCGTGAGGGATGTGGATGCCGAGGGTGTTTTTAAATATGTTGTACTCGAAGGTTTTGTTCCAGGCGATCCATTGAATGTGTGGGTCGCGGATCATCTCTTTTAGTTCGGCAGGCATCTCGCATTCGTGCGGTATCCATTGGCTAACGTCTTTCTCGCCGTCCATCTGCCACGCCAGCATTAACACCTCAGTCGAGTGGTGTTCGGAGTACGCAGCCGCACCGGCTTTGAGTAAATCAATGTCGCTGTATGTTTCGAAATCATGGTCGTTCGCTATCACGGGGGTACACCTCGGTTAAGGGTTGGAGAGAAATCTGTTTAATTGTTGGTCAATAGATAGTTGATATTTCTGTTGTGGCCAGATAATTTTGTTTTTTGGCGTTTTGTTGTCTGATAAATCTGAATTATATTCAATAAAGCCAGTGTTATGACTTCTTTGCGTGTTTTATAAATTTTATTCGTCGGTTTCTATTTTGGTCTCTTGGTTAATATAATAATCAGTATCTGATGGTAAATACAAGGATAAAATCAACCAAGAGTTGTGAAAACAACTATGTTGGGTTAAGGTGTTATCTCTTCAGACCCAAAATCAAATAAAAATCGAGAGGGAATTATGACTACGGAAGCAGCAAGCAAAGTTAGATCACTATTACATGATGCAATGGCGGAAGCAGGCAGTCGCAACCAGTTGGCGGGGCAGTTGGATATATCACCGCAAGCCATACATAAGTTTCTCAGGGCCGGAGAGGTGTCACTCAAGAGCGCCATGAAGCTGCAGAAGCTAACCGGGGTGAGTTGGCGTGAGTATGCACCACAAGCAGCACAAAAGATTAGTTGTTAATAGCCGCGGCCCCGGAGGTTAATGTGATCACAGGAATAAATACACAACCTAACTTCGAGGCGATCCCGCAGGAGCTTAAAGAACTCAAGCGCTGGATCGTCTGGAAACTCGTTAAGACGGATAAGTTCAAGAAGAATGGCGATGTTAAATACACTAAACCCCCCTACAGCGCGAAAACTCACCGTAAATCATCCATCACCAACAAGAAGACCTGGGCTACTTTCGAAGAGGCTAAAGCAGCCTTTGAGGAGGGCGGCTACGCAGGTATTGGGTTTGTCTTTGTGCGCGGCGATGGGCTTGTCGGTATCGATCTCGACGAATGCTTCGACGAGTACGGCGAACTCAACGAGTACGGGCAGCAAGTTATGTCCGAAGTGGATAGCTACACCGAGAATAGCCCTAGCCGAGACGGATTGCACACGCTTGCCCGTGGGGAGCTACCCGGTAAGGGGCACTGTGACAACTCGCGTGGCATCGAAATGTACGACGAAGGGCGGTTCTTCACCTTTACGGGAGACGTGTATCGTGGCAAGGCGACGATTGAGGATCGGAAGCTTGAGGTCGTGTCGTTGTACCACGACTGGTTTGATGGTGTTAATGGGTCCTCGGGCGGTGGGTCAGCCAAACCCGGCGCGTACAAGTTTGACTCGAAAGCAGAAATTAAGGAACTGGATGCGATTCAGCTCGCGCAAGACATAGTAGACCTTGTTCGAGATGGCACCGGTATGGATCAGTTTAACGGTGATCGTAGTGTAGCGATTTTCTCTGCCACCCGAGCAATGTTGAACGCGGGGGCGAACCCGGAGACTATCGCGACGATCTTCTCAGACTCGTCGAACTTTCTTTCCGGGGCTGCATTGGAGCGGCGCGGCGGGAACGTAGAGTCGGCTCGATGTTGGTTGCTTGATCAAATCATTATGAAACAGAAAGAGGCCTACGACGCTGAAATGGCGTTGCTGTGTGACGATGACTTTGAGGTGATCGACGAGGGCAGGAGTGATAACGCTGATCCGAAAAAGTCCAAAACACCTGCCGGATCCTACGGTAAGAACTTTGAACGTAACGCGGTGACCTACCTTAACACGAGTAAGGTGAAGCTATACCGTGAGAAATGCTACGCTTACGATGGACGAAGCTGGGTGAAGTTGACAGAGGGGGAGTTAGTGGGTCGGATCACTAAGGAGCTGTCGGGGCAAGGCATGTCAATGTCGGTAATGAACAACACCACCACGTACATAAAGCGTCGAACCGTAGTGGAGAGTTTTGAGGCATCACCAGCGATGCTAGCGTTCAGGAATGGGGTTATTGACCTAGTGGGTTGGGATACGGGAAAGGTTGACCTGACCCTGAGACCCCACCACCCGAAATACAACATTAGAGCGTTGCAAGACTATGACTACGACCCCTACGCAGATTGCTTGGAGTGGTTAAAGTTTCTTGACTCTTCGTTTGAGGGAGACCAAGAGCGTGTGCGGCAACTGCAGCAGTGGTTTGGTTATTGTTTGATTTACGATTACCGCTTTCAGAAAATGCTAATCCTTGCGGGGGCTTCCCGCTCTGGTAAGGGAGTGATTACAAAGATATTAAAGAGTCTGATAGGTGAGGAGGCGTGCTTGGGTACGTCGCTAATGAACCTATCAGGCAGTCACGGACTAGAACTGATCTCGCGGGCGAAAGTCGCAACGATGGGGGACGCACATCATACGTCGAAGGATGGAATCCAACGAACCAAGGAGGTGATATTGAATATCACTGGCGGCGATACTGTGGCAGTTAACCCCAAGTTTAAGGACGAGCGATCTGTCCGTATTCCGGTGCGGCTGGTGGTGGCGTGCAATGACATACCAATGTTCTACGATAACCATAACGCGCTGGTCAATCGTAGCTCGATCATACCGTTTAAAAAGAGTTTTGACGGGGTGGAGGATGAAGGGTTGGAAGCGAAGTTACTTAAGGAGCTTCCTGGCATAGTTAACTGGGCGATCCAGGGATTACTCGACTTAGGTCGGGAAGGGAAATTTTTCGAAGGGGAGGAATCACTGCGGGCGAAAGAGGGTCTACGAGAGCGACAAAACCCTACTGGTACGTTCTTTACAGAATACTGTGAGTTAGGTAAGGATTACAGGGTGTCTCTGAGCGATATGTATAATGCCTATCTGAAATACTGCCAATTGAATGAAATAGAGCCGGACACCCGCAAGAAGTTTTTCGAGCGAGCGACTGAATCGCTACCGGGGGTCGGTAAGGGGCAGCTGCTGGGAGTGCGGAATTCCAGGAGGCCGAGAGCTTATCTCGGTATGAGGTTGCGTGAAGATAGGGTTGCGGATATGGTGGCGGAGATTGAGGGTTTTACGGAGGTTGAGCTGGATTGACCTGTACCACTGAGGGGGTCACGCATTCTAGGTTGGATAATGCGTGATACTTGGCTGAGGCTCTGATACACCTGTGATTCAGATATTTTATAAACGGTATCACGCTCTAGGTCTATAGATGCAAGGGGTAAGGTATTCATACTGCGGTATAAGTATGGCTGTGTCATTGCTTTTGAGGCACAGACACACGGGGCCTAGGGATATACTCAGAGGATTTCCACTAAAGACTTGCTAAGGGTTCTGGAAATTGGCCTGGTTAGAAGTAACTACAGCTGCATAGTGTCTGAGCAATATTTGTGGGAATTAAGGGGGGAGAAAAGGCAGGCTCTTTGCTGTTTTAGATAAGGGTGGTCTACTTGGGTAGGGCGCGGCCATGAACAGATGTTAGGTGTGCCGAAAATTGGTGAGGCGTAGTTCTAGCTTTTGGCGGAAAGTTAGCGTTTTTAAGTTGCCAAAAAATCGTTTGCTTTTGACCTAAAGCGTTCATTCTTCATGTTAGGTTTATCGTTAGTTTCAGGAAGGAACGCCGCTATATGGGGCACTTTTTATGTAGTGGAGTTTTGGCGCAAAATAGCGAAGCCATGCCAAAACGGAGCGTAGTAAAAAGTGTCCCTATGATAGCCTTGATGTTAGGTTGAACGTTTAAGACCATTAGTTTATGCCTATTGATGAGCACTTTTTACCAAGCTCTGTGATTTCATTCCATGATACGTTATTAGAGTTGTATGTTTCTTTTATATCCCATGCTGCTCTTGCAATTTCATCTTTAACTGCGCCCAGTGATAGAGCTATTTCCTTGTGGCGGTGATGCTCTGCGATCAATATATCTTTAAATGCTCCGTCTTCCATATGAGCGGAAATTACGATATTAGTTGCCGCACAAACAACGTAAATAGTTTTTTCTGGCGGCTTAGATTCGTCGGATGCTAAAGCGCAGCTGAAGAGAAGCATCCCGCACAGCATTGTTTTTATTTTCATTGGCCTCTCCCTTGTACACATACAGTTGAGTTAACGGAATTAATTCCTCTTATGCCAGAAATAGGGGTGACGCACTTTTATCACAAAAAAGTTGTAACAAACCTAAGCCTTATTCAGTAGATATTAACCTTATCAGTTTTCTAATGAGCATTTTTCGATAACAAAAAAATCTATGCCCTCAATTGATACCCCACCAAACGTATTTCCAGTCAGATTTGCACTTGTATCTGAGCAATTTATCCCTGTATTACCGGAATCAAAAGATAAGAATAAGTCTGTATTTCCATCTTGATTAATGTCTAGCGTACTAACCTTTATAGGTGCAGCACCTAATGGGCCAAATTTAATCGTTTCAGGGTCTAATTGAAGAGCATCAAATGTCCCTTCAGTTAGAACGGCGACATTGAGTTTTTTTCTCCTAATATTTAGCCTCTTTAAGGCGGTCTTTTTCCCGGGGTTTACACGAATGTTGACTGCCCGCTTAATTGCATCAACAATCTGCACATCTTCCGCTGAAGACGACCACTCCATAGAGTTAAAAACACAAGGTAGCGACCCTTGCCTACAGGTGTAAGCGGTGAAATCAATTTCTATAGCAACACCATTATAGGAAAACAGGTTGTCAGTAAGGTTAAAATGATGAAAAGGACCTACGTAGCCAGAGCCACCACCACCTATTGACCACGATGTAGGGTTGCTAAGAATATCTCCGTCAACAGCAATATATTGATAACTTCCCGTCGCCCGCCAATCATTACCAATTAAGTGATCAGATTTGAGCGTAACTTTTGTAAGCTCATTTCCAGTGTTTAATGGGTTTAAATCTGGGTTACTAAGAAATAAGCTTTTGTCATTAGTAAACTTAATATAGATAATTAACTTATCGCCTGCAGTTACTTCTGTATCTGTAATATCTACAGTTCCTTCCCAAGAATCTTGATCGTTGAATGCAGTAACACTTCCATCACGCTCTAAGTCAATTACTACATGTCTAAAAAAAGTATCTGACAAGGCTGAAAAGGAAAACGATATCAAAAATAGCGTGAGCAACGCTGCGTCGACTTGGGGTGATGCCTTAGAATAGAACATAAGCTACCCCTTTAGGGACAGATTAAACATAGTGAGTTTATTTTAGTGCACGGGTCATTACTTAAATATACTATTTGGGCGCAATGAGTTGATGAGTAATAACCAGGTCTTATTATGAAATACAGGAGGCCTAGCTTTGTTGGCTGCCCCGTAATTGTTTTATTACCGGATAGTGGTGTAAGAAAGCATTTATAGCATGTCAGCTTCAGAGCAGAATTCAAAAATTGAGTGGGATTGCGAATGAACTCACAGGCAAACCCCGTCTTTAAAAAATACACCTAACTTGGAAATTTTGAATAAAAGAAAGAACTCTATTAACTCTAAAGCCACTTAAGGCCAGTTAGAATTGGTTCGCTTTTCGTGCAAAGCGTGAGCTATGCCTTTCCAGTTTCAATCGTTTTTGAAGGTCTATAAAGAGTCTATGGCAGTATAGTGTTTTAGTTAATTATGATACTTACGTTAAGTAAAATGACTCGTTTTAATATAGCTAAGAGCTAATATTTTAGGTGTAGGTAATTTGTGTGTATTACTCCCACTTTTGTCACAAAGCGATGATTGTAGATATACCCTGGATAAAACCTATCGTTACAGCTGTTTACTTAACCTCAAGTAGAATAGCAGTTGCAGCAACGACTCTTGATTGACTGTGGTTGTGTCTTGCTAGTCCACTGTTTCTGATAATAACTGGCGAAGGTGATGCATTCCAAACTGAGTAGTTTGTCGCAACAGTGTTAGCCAGCGCGAATGGGTCTCAAGAGTACAGAAGTCAAACCCCATAATGAGCATCTCAGACAGCAGGCCGTCTAACTCATCCAGCACTATGATGATGGTACTCTTGCTCAAGGCAGGATCATCAAGTTCCACGACATGATTACTCTCAATCAATGGCAGTGATGAATCGACAAACGGTTGCAGCAGCATAGTTTGCTGCTCGTGTTCGTAAACACCACCACCGGGCTCAAAGGCCAAACCCTGCATGTGCTCGGTAATCCTACCGGGCATAAACTGGACCCGATTTCCGTGTTCCGTCAATAGTTGTAATAGCGTTTCCGCGCCTTGGCAGCCTTGTGTGGTGTACGGAAATTCAAATCGAATGATGTCGTTGAAGATTACCGCACGCTTGATGATGGCGTTGCACGCCATACCGAAATTCTATGACAATCATAACGCCTTGGGAAATCGCTACTTGGTGATACCGTTAGCAAGAGTTTCTACGGGAGTGGGGATCCGCACTTGCCGGAGAAACTCACAAAGGAGTTGGCAGGTATTTTCAATTGGGCTGTTCAAGGTTTGCTTGACTTGGGGCGGGAAGGGGCGTTTTACGAGTGCGAGGCATCGAAACAGGCCAAGCGGGAAGTGCGGAAGTGACCAAACCCCGATGGTGCGTTCTCTGCCAAATACTGTGAGTTTGCTAAGGGAGTCAAGGTGTCGGCAAGGGAGGTGTACGATGCCTATCGGAATTTCTCCCAATTAGATGAAATAAAACCGGAATCCAGTAAACAGTTTGATCAGAGAATCAGAGAATCGCTACCGGGGGTGAGTAGGGGGCTAACGCGCGTAGGGTGGAATACCAAGAGATCTAAATCGCATATTGATACGAGGTTGCGTGAAGATTTGGAGGCTGACTTGGCTGCGGAGGTCGAGGGTTTTACCGAGGTTGAGCTGGATTAACCGGTGTCACCAACAGTATCACGCCTTTTAAATTGAAGAGTGCGTGATACTCGTTTGAGCTTGTGATACTCCTGTGATACCTATATTACAGAAACGGTATCACGCTCTAGGCCAATAGACACAAGGGTTAAGCTGTCGGTGATACTGTGATACCTATCTTTATTTATTTAATATATATACATATAAAAGAGTGTATTGGGGGTGAGATAGGCTGAGAATGCTTATATTTGTAATTAAAACTAACTTGTTGAATTAATCGGTATCACTGGTATCACGCTTAAATTTACCCCACGGCAAATAGGTGTTCTTTGCCGTGGGGGTAAGGCATTTACAATGCGGTATAAGTATGGCTGTGTCATTGCATTTGAGGCACAGACGCACGGGGTCTAGGGGCATATTGAGAGGATTTCCACTAAAGACTTGCTAAGGGTTCTGGAAATTGGCCTAGTTAGAAGTCAGTAGGGCCGCATAGTGTATGAACAATATCGATTGTAACGAAGGGCGGTGGAAGAGTGAAGCTACAGTGTACTGGACACTCTGTTGTGAATATCTGTATTTCGTAACTTTTAGCTTAAAGTGGTTTTTGAGGAAAAGTCAGGTTCTTTGTTGCCTTAAATAGAAGTGGCCCACTTATATGCCTCTTCTTGTATCTAATTAAGTCATTAAGTCGTTATCATTTCTGATGGTGATCCATGGAATACTGTTAGGCTCTCTACCTCAAGACCTTTCTTACACTTTAAGTAATCGTTCAATGGCCTGATAACGAAAGGGGTTGTTCAGATTGATAGCGTAGTGCCCTTTCATGCTGTGGTCACTTGAAAAAGATGCCCCCTCAGTGTGCTGGCACTGTCGTAAGCTGAATATTAAGCACAGTGCCAAGAACTGGTTTTATCCTACCCATTAAAAATTATGCTGCATTAACCAAGCATATGACTGTCATTAAAAAATAACTGCTAGCTGAATATAGCATTACCACTAAATTAGCTGAAAAATACTGCCCATTCCCTTAACGTGAACCGCTACTGTACTTAACTTATTGAAACCCGTTTAATTATTAAGCTGAGTCATATAATTTCCAGCTTCGAACCTGCTACACTAAATCCAATTTTAGCCACCGACAATTACCCACGAGTTTTGTACATGAGCAGCGACAACCCAACACCTAACAATCTAGCCGCCTATTGCTGGTCTATCGCCGATCTTCTACGGGGTGATTTCAAACAAAGC
>Ga0209707_1001579_pt1 | contig 12609 bp, 16 predicted proteins | sample EN4Hudsemesocosm_FD_184630 | JGI IMG/M metagenome (GOLD analysis project Ga0209707, IMG submission 184630) | Methane-oxidizing microbial communities from mesocosms in the Hudson Canyon - EN4B Hudson Canyon (SPAdes) (version 2) | ecosystem: Environmental > Aquatic > Marine > Cold seeps | place... | reverse complement strand
CTTGATAGCCGTTGAACTTAATAAAAGAACATACTACCAGTATTTGGGTTTTTTAAAGAGCCAAGCATTATTTACAGATCAATTTCAAGGTTTAGAACAATTTATTATGCCAGCACATCAAATCCCAACTTTTGACGACTTCACCTTAAATATTCCAAATAAACTTCCTTTAGGTAAACGAGTAGAATACTTTTTTGAGTACTTCATTAGAGAAAACAAAGAATATAAGTTATTGAAAAACAATATTCAAATTATTCAAAACGACATTACCTTAGGAGAGTTAGATTATATTATTGAAGACATTCAATCAAAACAGAAATACCATGTAGAACTCATATATAAATATTATTTATACTTAGAAAATCAAGAGAATGAAGTCAATCGTTTCATTGGACCTAATTTTGATGATTCATTGGAAAAAAGAGTAACTAAACTTCAGAGCAAGCAACTTCCTCTTCTTTTCAAAGATGAAACACAATCATATTTGAATAATATGGATGTTGAAAACATCATTCAAAAAGTGTGTTTTAGAGCCAACATATTTCTTCCTTTTGAATCCATATATTCTGAATTTAATGAAATCAATCCTCTCTGCATACAAGGAGTTTATGTAAAAGCGAAGCAATTTTTAGATAAAAAAGATGACAATACATTAAAAAAATACTCTTATTTTTTTCCTGAAAAACAAGACTGGTTAATTGATATAAAATATTGTGACTATTGGTTTTCTTATGAAGAGATTTTAACACAAATTCAAGCAATGCTAGAGCAAAAAAGAGCAGCATTATTATGGATGAAAAAAGACAAGAAGTACCAATCCTTATTTCTGGTTTTTATGTAAAATAGCAAAGAGACTCAGATTTATAGAGATACAGTTAATTTTTTAATAATTTGGTTATAATTGCAAAAAATAAGGATAATTTATGAGTAATATAAAAGAATTGGAAATATTATTAAAAGAGGATATTTTAGTTGAAGTTGCAGATAACATAGCTGAATTGGAAAAAGAACTCAAAAAAAAGAGCAATAGAGGTATTCAAGACGATTTAAAATACATGCAAGATATCAAAGCATACTTTGATGAAGCAATTTTAAACATTGATAATGGAAGTATGACAGAAGAAATAGCCAGTGAAATGTTAGAAGACCTAGAAAGTATGAAAACAGATGAGCATGACGTTTAATATAAGTCTATATTAAACTCTCGTCACCCTTTTACTTAAGATCTTTCTCTGATATATAAATATGCTGGTAATGCGCAACTCAAGCCAATCGTTAAGTTCAACACAATAAACCAATAAGGATTGGGAGCATCCAAGCTCTTCATTTGTGAGAACATATAAATCCAAAATACCACGGACGAAACTAATATATCTACACTAAATCCAGCTGCAGCTCCATTAACAAACAAAGATTCAATAAAAAGGGGTATATTAAAACCTTCTATTTGAATAAATTGAAAAAAGAAAAGATAAGGCAATATAGCGCCAATAATGGCAAGTATTAAATAAAGATTTTTCATTTTTATCCTTTTAAACTATAAAACACTACCTCTTTATTGTTTAGCTCATGTGAAGAATATATCAAAATCAAATATTAGCTCACACAGGTTGATACTATTTGTTTTCTAAAACTTTATACAAAAGTTCTTTGAGTGTTTTTTGCTCTTTTTCATCTAAGGGTGAAAAAAAGTCTTTTTCAATACCAACTACATCTTTTAAGGCATGAGATAGTAACTCATCACCTTTTTTTGTCATTCTAACTAACTTGCTTCTTTTATCCGTTTCATTATCAACTCTTATAATGTACTCTTTATTTTCAAGTTTTTTTAATACCTTGGTCATTCCTCCTGAAGAGAAAACCATAGTAGAGTACAATTTAGTTGGTGTTAAAGTGTACTCTTCATCTCCAACGAGCTTTAGTGAAGATAATACGTCAAGTTCCGCATTACTTATAGAATACTTCTTTTCATGCATAGTACATAAAGAGTCGGTCATTTTTTTATGGGCAATATATAAAGGGATTGCAACATATAAAACATCATCATAACTATTGGGTGATTTATTTTTATGTCTAATTATACTGTTGTCAATTTCATTTAAATTCATAAATTTATTATATAGTAAAAATACTAAATTCCGATTACTTCTTTCTAGAAAGATAACTGACACATGTCAAGAATTGAAATATAAGCTATTTTGAGTTCTACCCTTACGAGTAAAACCCTAGTATTTTAATTACTTATTTGCTCATCAAATATATCAAGGCAAGACTTACGGTTGCGTCAATAGAATCTTGATGTATTCTTTCATATGAATGGGAACAATCAACCCCAGGACCAATTAGTGCATGTTTGATTTCATGACCAGCTCTTAAAGCTGCACTGGCATCAGAGCCGTAAAATCTAAAAACATCAATATTGTAGTTGATATTATTTTTCTTAGCCATTAAAGTCAGCCTTCTTCTAAATTCTAAATCATAAGGCCCCGTTGTGTCTTTGGCACAAATAGTTACTTCATGTTCACTTGATTCTTGTCCCTCACCTGGTACTGCCATATCTAATGCTAAAAACTCAAAAGTTTTAGGAGGAACTGAAGCAGCACTTCCATGCCCTACCTCTTCATAATTCGATATAAAAAAGTGAGTTGTATATTCTGGTTTGATGTTATTATCTACAAAATATTGTGCAATTCCAAGAATAGATGCAACACAGGCTTTATCATCCAAATGTCTTGACTTTATAAAACCATTTTTAGTAACCGTTGTTCTGGAATCAACATATACAAAATCACCAACACAAATACCTAAAGCCAATACATCTTCTTTTGTCTTGACATTTGCATCAATACGTACATAAATATTTTCTTCTAGTCTTGTGCTCTCATTAACCTTAGGTCCATGAATATGAGTGGAGGTTTTGTCAAAAAGTATTGTTCCAGAAATCTCTCCGTCTTCAGCAGTTGAAATATTACAATATTCACCCTCAATGGTACTCCACGCATAACCACCAATTTGTGAGAGTCTTAAAGTCCCTTCTTTTGTAATTTCGCGTACCATGCAGCCTAGAGTATCAACATGTGCAGATACGGTCCGATGTTTGGTGTCGTCTTTTCCTTCAATGGTAGCAATTAAAGCATTTTTGAGGGTTCTTTTTGTACTTATTTTCAAGTCTTTAAAACATTGTTCAACAAAAGCTATTGCATTTTCAGTGTCCCCTGAAGGACTGGGAGTTGTGAGTAATTCCACCATTGTGTCAATTACGTATTTTTTATTGTAAGTCATTTTTACCTCTTGATTTGTAAAAACAATATGAATGGTAACGAAGCTGCATATTTATCATTGATATCAGATTTAACTAAAATTATTTTGAAGATTGTAACGCTTTAGTTCTTAAAAGAAGATGATTATCCAAATGGAATTTTAGTGTGCATTTAATTCTGTTTTTTATTTTTTTGATTTCGGGAACAGTGCGTTACTTAGCATTATAAGCGTACTTTAACTCACCTTTATCTATAGATACATTAATGAAATTATTTTTTTTAAGTACTGATTGCGAAGAAAAATTTTTCTCATCAGTATAAGCAAATATAAAATCAAGTTTTAAATTCACAGAACCAAATTCACATAATACAGATACGGCTTCACTCATAAATCCATTTCCTTGGTATTCTGTATTGATGACATAGCCTATTTCACCACAATTATTCTCAAAACCTCTGTAATAACCACAGACACCAACAAGCTGAGAACTCTCTTTAAGGAAAATTCCCCAATGTAAGGATTTCTCATTAATAATATCTGTATTTATTTTAGTAATAATATTTTTTACATCAGATTCATCTTTGCAACTTTCTCCATCATACATGGTTATATCAATTATTGAAGAATAATCTTGGGGACCAATCTTTTTTAAAATGAGCCGGGAACTGCTTAAGACGGGCATGTTTTTAAAATTCTCTTCGAATGTTTGTTTGTTTTCCAACATTTTGACCTTATACAGATTTTAATAATTTTTGGGAGGTACTGAGGAGAAAAAGTAAAACAGGGAGTAAATCCCTATTTTGCTTTGATTTCTAGTAGTTCTATATCAAATAAAAGTGTAGCATCAGGTGCAATTGATGGAGGTGCGCCTCTTTTTCCATAAGCTAATTCTCCAGGAATTGTCAGCTGCCATTTATCTCCTACTTTCATTTTTTGTAATGCTTCAGTCCATCCAGGAATTACGCCTCCCACAGGGAATGTTGCAGGTGCACCTCTATCATATGAGCTGTCAAATAAAGTACCATCAACTAAAGTTCCTCGATAATGTGTAACTACCGTGTCGCTTGCAGTTGGTGAAACTTTTCCTTCACCTGCTTTAATTACTTTATATTGTAAACCACTTTCTAAAGTAATCACACCCTCTTTCTTTTTATTCGCTTCAAGATAAGCAAGACTTTCTTGTTTGGCTTTTTCTAATCTCACCATTTCTTTTTTAAGTTTTTTATCTTGGAAAGCCATCATAGCTTTACGCATTTGATCTTCTGTTAATCTGGGTTTTGTATCAGAAAAAATATCTTGCATTCCTAGTTTTAGGGCATCTAAATCAATATCTTCTTTACTATTTTTAAGTTGATTTCCTAATTGAATTCCAATAAAATATCCTGCTTGTTGTTCTTGTGTCTTAAGAGTATCCGCTGCAAAACTTGTGCTTGCTACTAATCCTAAACAACCAATAACTGTAGGTAAAATTTTTAACATTTAAATCCTTTAAAATAATTGTTCTATTGTGACTTTTTTTAGTCAGCTATATACTATAAAAAATTTACTTAATAAATATTAATGTAGACACACAAATATCAAAAAATTAATGAGTAAATGAAAAGTTATTTTTTTAAACTGATTGTTTTTTACTAAATTTGTAGATATAATCAAATAAATTCTTCAGGAAAACAAATATGTTAAACGATGAGAAATATATAGAAACCATTTTAAAACTAAAAAATCAAATCGGTGTATTTAAAGGTATTGAAGATGATATCATCAAAACACTTGTGAGAGATATTCGTTTTTTACAATTTGACATGCATGAACAAATCATACAAGTCGGAGAAGAAGAAAATGATATTTTTATTATATTGGAGGGAGAATGTCGAGTAATGATTGACAATCATAAAACTGTAGGTGTTTTAAAAAAGAACCAAGTATTTGGTGAGTTTTCTCCAATTACAAATACCCCAAGAAGTGCCACAGTTAAGGCCAATAAAGCATCAAAAATACTCTCATTTCGTATTGACTTTGAAAGATTAAACAGCGAAATCAACCCCTATGCCCAAGTATATAAAAACTTTGTAACGGAACTTATAGATAAGCTCAATTTAATTAATTGGGAGAAAAGAAAAGGTACCTTATAAATTTGACCGTCGCATTTTCTATTATTTTATACCTTGATATGTGCAAATACTGCAGTTGAACTTGACTCCGTATAACTTGAACTACTTTGTAAACTTATTCCATTTGAATTTATTGATGTGCTGTATGTAGAAGCCCTACTGTAAGAATTAGATAAATAAACACCCAATCCTTCTTGTTGTGCAACTAAAAGAGATTGTTCGCTGTTTTCGTGTTGTTCAAATACCCTAAAGTTATCTAAAAAGTTTTCTTCATGGGGTGACTTTTCATTTTCAAGTGAATCCAGTAGCAGATGATGTCTTTGAGACAAGTATTCTTTTAAGTTATCTAGTAAATTTATCTCTTCATTATCCTCTCTCAAAATATCAAATATTAGTTCCAATTTGCTTAAGTTTTTTAGACTATCATCGTCTTTATCCAAATTTATTTCAAAAGGCTTTTCAAAATTACTGTGTGCATATTGTATTTGGGTTTCATGTTTTTCATAGAACTCTTGAGTATATGAGAAGTTTATCTCAATTTGATATTCACCATTGGGTGTTTTAATGGTCGCTTGTGCATTAAATTCGAAAGATGTTTTTTCATAATATTCTTGTGAAGATTCATATACAAATCCAAAAGGTGAACTGCTCATAGTTTCTTGGTAAGGGTTTTCTTTAACATAATGTTCTTTACTTACTTGAATGGCGTCATTAGGAAATAAATCTTTACTGGAACCTTCTTGTGAAAATGCACCTAGAATTGATTGCATTAGATTTTTTTTAACCATATCAATTGAACTCATATCATCTTCACTTGCATAGATGATTGGTAAATTTAAAACATTACTTGTAGGTGCATCACTATCTGGCTTTTCGTTCACCGAATTATTTAATTGGGCACTATTATCCACTTTTGAAATGCTGGTTTCATAATGTAAATGTTGTTTGTAAGATTGCATATATAGTTCGCTGGCAGTAAGTGTCATGTTTAGCCTTTTATCTATTATTAAGAATTGTACTGTTTTTCCCAATAATACTAACTTAAATAATAATATTAATTATTATTAAGAATTCAATTAGTATTATTTTATAATTTATAATAAAAATTACTGTGTTAAAATATTACAGAAGGATTGGTATGAAAGCATTAGTATATTCTATTATATTTTCCTCACTAATTTTTGCCAATCATGCTCCCCTAGATATTGTCTATATTGGCCATACTAAAGTTGATCACCCCTTTGTACGGTTGGTAAGAGTGTTTTCAAATGCTGTTGCAGATGACTTGAAAATCAATCTTAACTTTGCATCTCCAAATATTAAGGCCACATCTAAAGAGGGTAATCTAGACAGATACACCTATGAAAAATTTGCCAAACACTACTTCTTCTTACAAAATAAACCTCAAGCAATTGTTTCTATACTCTTTAGAAGAACAGGCAAAGAGATTTTAAATTTTTCTCAAAAAAGTGATATCCCCGTATTTATAGTAAATACAAATATTCCAGATGAGGACAGACATGATATTGGAAACCCGCGCAGTATATACAAAACATTTATGGGTTTAGTAGCTGCCAGTGAGAAACAAGCAGGTGAATTATTAATCAATACTCTTTTAGAAAAAGCTCGTATTAAAAAACCAAAAGCAAACATTGAAGTAGTTGGCATCAGTGGACCAAGAGAAGCATATGAGGCCATTGAGCGAAATTCGGGACTTAAAGTTGGGATTAAAAAACACTACAATGTTAAACTGCACCAAATTACTTTTGCTTCATGGAATAAAAAAACGGCCTATAAACAAACACTTAAACTACTTGATCGATATCCAAACTTAGATGTTATTTGGACAGCCAGTGACGGCATGGCAATTGGCGCTAAAAAAGCCATAGTTGAAAAACAAAGAGACGTAATTGTAGGAGGAATTGATTGGTCTAATGCTGGTATTGAAGCAGTAGAGTATGGAGTTATTGATGCAAGTATTGGAGGGCATTACATGAATGGAGGTATCGCATTAATTCTTATGTATGATTATTTTCATGGACTTGACTTTAAAAATGAGTTGGGACTGGAGATAAACTTTAATATGTTTAAATTAACTTCAAAAAACATCAAAAGTTTCAAAGATAACTTCTCTCCAGATCAATGGCATAAAATAGATTTTACTAAGTATTCAAAAGCACTCAATCCGAGCCTGAAAAAATATAACTTCTCTTTAGAGAATTTTATTCAGGACATTAAAGAATATGATTTAAAGAACTTTCAGTGATGTGTTACTCCTGATTATAAATAACAGGCATTTTCCCCTTCCATTTTGTCCACAATTCATCATTTACAATTAACTCAGACATAAAATGGGCAACGTTTATTCTGCTGCTTTTCCCTGCATCAAAAATGGCACTTCTTGTAGGTGATGCAAATGTATTGTAGAGACCTACTTCTTGCTCGTCTATTAAAGTATCTGGTCTAACTGCAACCCACTCAAGATACTCATTGTTTTTTCCAATATTAACACTTAAAAACTCTGCTGCTTTTTCATTGTCAACATGAGGAGGTAAAAGAAGTCTGATGAGAGACATAACACATTTTTGAGCAAAAGAAATTTGTTCATTTTCATTTTTATTGCTGTTTCCCGTTGTATTCATAAGTATAAATTTTACTTTTCGATTCACTGCTAAAGACTCCACCGCTTTACATAATTTTATTGTGGCATTGGTAACCAGTTTTCGGGGGTGTCCATAAATGCCTTTGAGGTCCATAGTGTGTCCCAAACATGATGCAATTGCATCAAAGGAATCCACGTAAGAGAGTATATCTTCACTGCTTAATTCTGATATACTTTTTTTTATTATGGTAAGTTTTTCATGATTTTTAGTTTCATCATTTAGAAAATCAGTATGTCGGACAATAATGGTAACTTCTTGTTCTGATTTGAGTAATTCTTGAACCAATAACCGTCCAGTGGCTCCACTGGCACCTACAATTAAAACTTTCATTTATTATCTTTCTTGATAGTACTTTTGAAATCATTGGATAATACTACAGCTTGTGCAGCAATCACGTCTGTTCCATTAAATGTAATAGAGGGATCTCCATGAAGAATATACCCTTCATTTATCAGTAGCGATATTCTCTCACAAAATGAAGAATCATCTTTACCCGTAATTAATCTATAACTTAACTTACTTGACATTTAGTTTCCTACTATAAAATTTAAAATATTGTATCACAAACAATATTATCTATTCATTCCCCATCAAGGCAAGCATCTCCACGACATTCTCAAAATCATGCTCTGTTGGGAATAAATTAATGTGCTCTGCATCGTTTATAATATGAAGTTTCTTGGATTTTGCACAAATAGCAGAATTAAATATTTTTTCTACTACTGTATGTGGAATCACCTTATCATTTTGCGCAGCAATAATTAAAAGATTACCTGTGAACTTTCTCAATATCTCAAATGCATCAGAATCCTGCCAACTGTTCTTTTCTCTTATAATCTCAGAAAATTCAGAACCAAACTGTACCTTGTATGCTTTGGAGTTATAAACAGCAGGGACCATTAGAACTAAATTCTTGACTTCATATACTGTAGTTAGCTTGATAGCAGTGTAAGCACTCATACTTGACCCTATTAACATGGAAAAATTTTCTGCATAATTATCAATTACAGTTTGAGCTTGTTTTGTTCTTAAATAAAGAGAGGTATCGGTTATTTTGCCCATTGTTTCCCCGTGACCAATAAAGTCAAAACTCATACTCAATAAACCTCTATCGTGTAACTCTTTTCTAAGTTTGCTAAAACGTATTCTTGAGGACTTCCCCGCACCATGTAAAATCACTGTATTACAATGATTGTGACTTCTATCTCCTTTTAATATCGTAGAATCAAAGTTTTGTTCAAAACGATTAAGTTGCATGTCTCTCCTATGTAAGTAAATACAGCTATTCTAACAAAACTATTGTAAGAGTTTTTATATAACCACTTTTTAATGCTTATTTATATAAGATTCGTTTTAATTAACTATACAGACAAGGACATAATTTGAATTTTGATATAACAAAAATTGCAAATGTCGTTTTACACATAATGGACAATGATGTAAAACACTTAAACGATAAAAAACTCTCTATTTTACTTTTCCTAATGGACTTTTCTCATCTTAAAAACTGTGAAAGCAAGATTTTTGGTGATGAGTACGTAAAAAGTAAACGAAACCCTGAACCAAAAATGCTAGGAGATGTTTTTAGTATTATTGCAAACGATGAAGATTTAGAAGAAGATGATGAGCGACTTTATTTAATTACTGAACTTTTAGAGTATCTCGATATTGAAATACTTGAGAAACAAGATTTTGTTGAACTGAAGTTTATAAAAATGGAAGAAGAGTTTGATGAATCACTTTTTGAAAAAGAAGAACTTAAAACCATCAATAAAATAATAAGTAAATATAAAAATGACAGTGTTAGAAACATCGCTAATGCAACATTTAAAATTGATGAAGTAAGAGAAACTGCTTTAAACGAAGTTATTATCTAATTATTAAACAAGAGATTTATTCTCTTGTTTAGTAGTTACTATTTTGACATCACGTATTACAACTGCCCTAGTTAGTTTAGTTTATATTTGTATAAAATTTCTTTTGTTTTCGACTCTCCGATTTCACCAATTCTGTCCCATAACTTTTGTGATATTAAAAGATAGGTCTTTACGAATTTATGCCCAAGCATCAAAAAATAAGATTTAAATTTAATTACAGATAATAACTTTTTAAAATTTTGTACAGTGATTGCTACTTCAGATATATAATAAAATATTAAAGGAATATTTTTCATTTTAGTATTATTTGCACTCAAGAAATAAATCTTTGGGACAAGGAGCACCATACTTTTGAAAAAGTGCTTTTCTTGGTTTATTCTTTTGCGAAACAAACTTATTCAAAGAATCATTAAATGCATCCCTGATTTCTTTTGCTCTTGGCCATTTTTTTGAAAATCCAATATAAAAAGCTCTTGGTTCTTGAATACCTACAGGTTTGTTAAAATAACTTACATTCTTAAATTTTTGAGGATTTTGTTTTATCAAATACAAGCACACCGAAACTTCACATATAATCATGTCAAATCTATTGTTTACCAATAAAGATAATAAATGAAACTCATTATTTTCATGTAATATTGGAAACTTATTTTTAATAGTCTTTAAGAAGTTTTTATCATAGTTATATTTTTCAGAATACCCCAACTTCAAGTTTTTGAGATCTTCATATATAGTCCATGATATATTGCTGCTTTTATTGAAAAATATAAAATCTTGAACAGAACTAATGGCATTTGAGAAGTAGTAGTACTTTTCCCTCTCTTTGTTTTTAGTAAAGCTATAATACGCGGCATACTCAGCCATACGGGTTTTACTATCGGCTCTTTTAAAAGGGAGCATATCAATATTAGGTGTAATTCCAATACCTTTAAAAACTTCTGTGACCAGTTCTGTATCAAAACCAACAATTTTTCCTGTTAATTGATCTCTAAATTTAAAAGGTGGGAATGATGCCGTAGCTATGGGTAAGGTGGAAGGAAAGTTATATTTTTTAGCATATAAAACAGTAGAATTAACTAAAATAAAAAGTATACTAAAAGAACATATCTTTACAAAGTATTGATACAATATCTCCTTATTTATCATCAAAAGCCTTTATTTTATACTTAGTCTATTGTAAATATATTATAACTTTTTTAAATTTTGGGCTGATTGTAATATTTTTATTAATTAAGAAGTTTAAATGAGAAAAAAGAAAATGAACAGACTACCCTTATTATTTAAAAGCAGTCAACTTTGAAACATTATCACTGGATTACTTTTCTAGAACTAGTCCATTTCGTAAAGCATAAGCCCAATCTTCTCTTCCATTTTCTTCTGCTTTTAATGCTGCTTTTTCGTAATCATATGCCACTTTGAATAATTCAATATTATAAGATTCATCATCTATTGTTAAGATTACATAGCTAGCATCTGGGGTATGATTTTCTATTTTATGCACACTGGGTTCTTCATCTTTGTATGCTTGCAAACCAACTGAGCCTGGATTTATCACCACTTGACCAGTACTTAGATTAACACACCTTGCAGTATGCGAGTGCCCACATGCCACAAACTTTGATTCTACATCATCAATTAACTCTATAATCTTTTTATCATCTCTTAACACTGGTTTTCCACTTGATACCTCTTCAAGCATATAAACCATGTCATCGTGTTGAGTTCCATGGGTAATATAAAGGCTCTCCATAACAAACTTTTCAAAAGGCAGAGCTTGAATCCAATATAAAACCTCTTCTCCTAAATCATCATAGACATATTTAAGTGTTTCATTCTCTTGCATTTGTTCAAGTGAAGCTTCTAGTATCTCTCTGTCTTGATTACCACAAATAGAGATAAACTTATTTTCCTTAATCAAATCATAGGTAGCTCTGGGTTCTATGGGTCCATAGAAAGAGTCTCCTAGGTTTAAGAATACTTCTACATCTTTACTTTTAGCATCTTTGATAACAGCTTCTAGTGCATATACATTAGAATGAATGTCAGATAAAATAGCTATTTTCATTTTAATCCTTGATTTTGTCTTTAAAAAGCTATTGTAACAAATCACTCATTCTTTTTAAATTATTCTCATTAAAATTTAAATACTAAAACTGACTTCTATTTGAGTTCAAGAAAATTATTATTATAATAATCTTTTATGATTTTACGACCTTTGTCATCATACCAACGTCCCATAAATTCCATGTAACTTAATGTTTTTCTTTCATTTTTTAGAATTTTGTCTACTTTATTTATAATCTTACGTCCCCACTCATTTTTAGTACAAAAGATGTACGCAATAAGCACTTTATTTTTATTTTCATCAATGGCATAGGTTTCAAAGATATCTTCTTGCCCAAGTTGTTTTGCAATATAGTTTGAAAAGGAATGAATCTCTATGGCATAATCAAGACGGTCTGCTATTAGCATTTTCATGAGATTTTGAGTAGAAGGATGGGAATAAAGATTTCCTTTTTTTTCATATTCATCTATAAGCGGAGTAATGTTTCCATATGATCTTTTTTTTGAGACGCCCCCTTTTAAATTTTTATTTTCAAGAAGGTTTTTTAAAGAGATACTCTCATTTTTACCATATATGTTGTTAAGTTTTCCCTTTTTTACAATAACAGAAAAAGGCAAAGCTATTACAGCTGG
>Ga0209707_1001577_pt1 | contig 12622 bp, 13 predicted proteins | sample EN4Hudsemesocosm_FD_184630 | JGI IMG/M metagenome (GOLD analysis project Ga0209707, IMG submission 184630) | Methane-oxidizing microbial communities from mesocosms in the Hudson Canyon - EN4B Hudson Canyon (SPAdes) (version 2) | ecosystem: Environmental > Aquatic > Marine > Cold seeps | place... | reverse complement strand
GGCAGTGATTAAAATTTCATCACCTTTTCCTATATTGGCTTTAGCAAAAGTTTGAGCGATCAGATTAATGGCTTCCGTCGTGCCTTTTACAAAAATAATTTCTTTGGTACTGCTGGCATTGATAAAGCTTTTAACTTTTTCTCTAGCCCCTTCATAACGGTCGGTCGCTTTAACACTTAAGGTATGAACGCCACGATGTACATTGGCATATTCATGCATGTAAAGGTGTGAAATACTATCAATGACCGCTTGAGGTTTTTGACAAGTTGCTGCATTATCCAGATAAACCAAGGGCTTGTTACGGATTTTCTCTTTTAAAATAGGGAAATCTGCACGAATTTTTTCTACGGGAAATGTTGTCATGTTTTATTGCTATTGTATTATTCTGGAATAAGTTGCTAAATTATCGATGGCGTATTATATTTTAAATTGATTTATCTAACTTCGTTTTAACTATGTCCGCATCTACTGAAGACTTTTATAAAAGACATTTAACCAATTTGGCCGAATGGAAAAAACTAGGTGAAGCTAATATTTTCCCACCAGGGAGTCGTCTTGAGCTTATAAATGGAGAAATTATTGAAATGGCACCTATTGGTTCTCATCATGCAAGTCACCTTAAACGCTTAATTAAGGTATTTTCTACTCTAATTCAGGACTCAGCCATCATTGCTGCCCAAGACCCTCTTGAGCTTAGTGATTTATCCGAACCTGAACCTGACTTTATGCTTTTACAGCCTCGTTCAGATTTTTATTATGCAAACCATCCTGTTACAAGCGATGTGTTTTTATTAATAGAAATTTCAGATAATTCATTAAAATTCGATCAAAACCAAAAACTTCGCTTATATGCACTACATAACATCCCTGAATATTGGTTACTTAATATCAAGGATGCTTGCCTGGAAGTTTACCGCCAGCCTTATGATGGACTCTATGCTGAAAAAACCACCTTACGTGCTGGAGATAACATCACCTTATCTCAATTAAACGATATTACTATTAATATCGCTGAAATCTTGTGATTTTTCACACAAAGGCGCGAAGACACTAAGAAGAAAAAATAGCTCTTCCTTTGTGACTCTGTGTCTTTGTGTGAGTAGCCCTTTTACAACCAAGCCTTATCGACACCAGACTGCGGAAAGCGTTTTAATAATTGTCCTAATAACAATTCACGCAAACTTGCCAACTGAACCTTATCCACCATTTCATTAGCAAAAGCAAAAGTCAGCATGTTTCTGGCTGTTTCTTCGTCTACACAACGTGATTGCAGATAAAAAATAGATTTTTCATCCAGTTGTCCAACCGTTACCCCATGAGCACACTTAACGTCATCCGCATAAATCTCTAATTGCGGCTTGGTGTCCACTTCAGCATCGTTGGATAATAACAGATTGCGGTTATTCATTTCAGAGTCAGTTTTTTGCGCGTCTTCTGCTACAAACACCCTACCTTGAAATACACCACGCGCACGCTGGTTTAACACACCTTTATATAACTCACGACTAATTGCATGCGGTTTCAAATGATTGATACGGGTATGATTATCAATATGCTGACGTTTTATCCCTAGATACAAACCATTCAAATCACATTCTGAAGCAATATCCAGATCGGTATGAATATCATTTCGGGCCAATAAGCTGCCAAATGCAAAATTATGATGATTAAAACGGCTATCTCGTTCCTGCTTAACGTAAGTACCGCCAAAATGATAAGCCTTATCACCTTCAGCCTGTACTTTAAATAAGGTTAAGGCCGCATTTTGTGCGACAAACACTTCCGTAACAGCGGCCGATAAATAAGCCTCGTCAACACCCACAAAAGTCTCAATCACTTTGGCTTCTGCTAGCTCGTCAACAATCAACAGATTGCGTGTTGCAGACAAACACTCTGCTTGAGTCGTTAGATGCAACAACTGTACTGGCTTTTCCAGTACCACTTTAGCTGGAATATGAACAAATAAACCATCGCTAAACCAGGCACTGTTAAAAGCCACAAAGCTGTGTTCTTCATTACTGACCGCTTGCGCCAGATATTTTTTAACTGTCTCAGGCTGTTGCTCCAGTGCTTCTGCCATTGATAGCACAGAAACCTGATCAGACAAACCGTCTAAATTGGAAAGCTGTGCTGAATACTGTCCATTAACTAAAACCACAGTTAAACAATCATCTAAACGATAATTAGCTAGCCAGGCATCATCAACTGTTCCCGCTTCGATATTTGATTGAGGCGAAAATAGCTTTTTTTCTATGCCAGAAACATTAGTGTAACGCCACTCTTCTTCACGTAAAGAAGGAAACCCTGTACTAGAAAAACTTTCAAAGGCTTCAAGCCTTAAGGATTTAAGCCAGTCTAGAGATTGCCCAGGTAAGGCACTAATATGTTTATCGTACTCAGACGTATATTGACTCACTTGTTGTGCCGTCATTATGCTGCCTGCCCTTCTACCCACTGATAGCCTTTAGCTTCAAGCTCTAATGCTAATTCAGGGCCGCCAGACTTAACGATTTGACCATCCGCAAGTACATGAACAATATCAGGTTTAATATAATCCAGTAAGCGCTGATAATGGGTAATCATTAAAAATGAACGCTCGGCTGCACGTAATGAATTAACACCTTCCGCGACAACCTTTAAGGCATCAATATCAAGACCCGAATCGGTTTCATCCAGAATACAGAGCTTAGGTTCTAAAATAGCCGCTTGTAATATTTCATTACGTTTTTTCTCGCCACCAGAAAAACCTTCATTCACCGCACGGTATAAGAATTTTTCATCCATTTCTAAAAGCTTGATCTTATCTTTAACCAAAGTTAAAAAATCCATCGCATCCACTTCTTCCAAACCATTATGCTTACGAATGGAATTTAAAGCCGCTTTTAATAAATAGATATTACTGACTCCAGGGATTTCTACAGGGTACTGAAAGGCTAAAAACACGCCTTCTCGCGATCTGATTTCAGGATCCATATCCAGCAGATCTTCCCCCATATAAGTCACTTTTCCTTCAGTAATATTGTAGCCAGGCTTACCTGAAAGCACATGAGACAAAGTACTTTTACCTGCACCATTAGGCCCCATAATCGCATGAACTTCACCGGCATTAATTTCCAGGTTTAAGCCTTTAAGGATGGGTTTATCACCAACGCTGACATGAAGATTTTCTATCTTAAGCATTTTTGTTTCCTGATTTATCGTTGTATCTCGTTCCCACGCGCTGCGTGGGAATGCAATTTTTGACGCGCTTGCGTCATGGGACGCAGGCGCGTCCATTATGCGTTCCCACGCAGCGCGTGGGAACAAGGTAATTTTTATTAACCTACTGAACCTTCTAAACTTATGCCCAATAAAGCCTGTGCCTCTACCGCAAATTCCATCGGTAACTCTTTAAACACTTCTTTACAAAAACCATTCACAATCATGGAAACCGCATCTTCTGCTGATAGTCCTCGTTGCTGACAGAAGAACAATTGGTCTTCACTAATTTTTGAAGTGGTGGCTTCATGTTCAACTTGTGCAGAAGGCTGTTTAACTTCTACATACGGAAAAGTATGGGCCCCACAACGATCACCCACCAATAATGAATCACACTGGGTGTAGTTACGAGCATTTTCAGCCCCCTTACCAACTTTAACCAATCCTCTATAAGTATTTTGCGCTTTACCTGCAGAAATACCTTTAGAAATAATGGTGCTACTGGTATTTTTACCAACATGTATCATCTTGGTGCCTGTATCGGCCTGCTGATAATTATTGGTTAAGGCGACTGAATAAAACTCACCCACCGAATTATCACCTAACAACACACAACTGGGATATTTCCAGGTAATTGCAGAACCGGTTTCAACTTGTGTCCATGACACTTTAGAATTATGGCCGCGACATTCAGCACGTTTAGTCACAAAATTATAAATGCCACCCACGCCATTTTCATCGCCTGGATACCAGTTTTGTACGGTTGAATATTTGATTTCAGCGTTATCCATTGCCACCAACTCAACCACCGCTGCATGCAATTGATTTTCATCACGCATCGGTGCAGTACAGCCTTCTAGATAACTGACATGGCTGTCTTCATCGGCAATAATCAAGGTACGCTCAAACTGCCCCGTATTGGCAGCATTAATTCTAAAATAGGTCGATAATTCCATTGGGCAACGCACACCTTTAGGAATATAAACAAAAGAACCATCAGTAAAAACTGCAGCATTTAAAGCGGCAAAAAAGTTATCCCCTTCAGGAACCACTGTACCTAGATACTGTTTTACTAATTCAGGATATTCCTGCAAGGCTTCTGAAATAGGGCAAAAAATAACCCCCACATCTTTCAGCTTGCCTTTAAAAGTCGTGGCAACTGATACGCTATCAAATACAGCATCAACAGCAACCCCAGCAAGGCGTTCTTGCTCATCTAAAGGTATACCTAATTTTTTATAGGTATCCAGTAATTCAGGATCAACTTCATCCAGACTTTGCGGTTTATCAGAATCTTTTTTAGGGGCTGAATAATAACTAATCGACTGATAATCAATAGGTTCAATATTCAATTGCGCCCAATCAGGTTCTTTCATAGTCTGCCAATGTCGAAATGCCTTTAAGCGGTATTCCAGCATAAATTCAGGCTCATTTTTAATTTTTGATAATTTGGCAATCACCTCTTCATCCAATCCTGGAGGAAAAGTTTCTACCTCAATATCGGTAACAAAACCTTGGGTATATTCCTGAGCAATCAGGTTTTCAACTTCTTTAGCACTTGATGACATAAATTACTCTATCTATATAAACTACTAACGGGAACCAATATTTCAGTGGGCTGCTTTACTGGCAAAACCATATCAGCCAATGTGACTGACTCCAACGCATTAAATATTTTCTGGTTAATCAAACCCCAATTCCCTTGAATCTCACAACCGGTTGCCTGATCACAATTTTTATGAGAAGAACTACACTCAGTTAAAGCAATAGGTCCCTCAAGCGCACTGATAACAGTTGCAACGGTAATTTTTTCTGGTGACCTGGCTAACAGATAACCCCCTTTAGCCCCTCGAACCGAAGTTAACACATGGGCACGAACCAAAAGCTTTAAGACTTTACTCACAGTAGGCAAAGCAATACCTGTTACCTCCGACATTTCCATCGCCGCATGCATATTGATAGGGTCTTTAGCCATATAGCTCAATATAACAGTCGCATAATCAGTTAATTTACTTAACTTTAACATTGCCTCTCCTTTCAATGAGGACTATTTTAGTCCTATTTAATTCCCCAGTAAAGCACTTGGTTATTTTATTTAAGCAATACACCCTAGATTACCTCCTTGAATTAACCATTAAAAGCATCATTATCATGAGGTCTAAACGTTAAGATTCTCGCTGGACATCATACTAGGAGCCTTTCCACCCATTCCTCAGAAAGCCATATTATTTATAACAGTAGGCACTTACAAAAGCGTTTTAAAGAAAAATTTACGCGCCTAATAATCAATGCCCTATACTCTTAGCTTTAATCTCACTGAATAACGAGCAGCGTTATCAATACCGGCTCCCCTCACTAACTACAGGTCTATTAATGAACATTAGATTACTAACTTTCATGGCATTATGCACTTCCTCATCTATCCCAAATGCTGAACAAATAGGATGCATCACCACTTCCTGGAAACTCATTGGTGCTAATCATAAAGTTTGCGTACAAGCCTTTGATGACCCGAAAGTACAAGGTGTCAGCTGCCATATCAGTCAAGCAAAAAAAGGGGGTATTACAGGTGCTTTTGGACTTGCTGAAGACCCATCACAATTCTCAATAGCCTGTCGTCAAGTCGGGCCGATTATTATTAAAGACAAATTACCTGAACAAGAAACTGCATTTAGCAAAGATACCTCAATATTTTTTAAAGAAACACGAGTAACCCGCTTATTTGATAGCAAAAGGAATTCATTGATATACGTAGCAATAAGTAGAAAACTCATTGATGGAGCACCTGCCAACAGCATCTCAACCGTACCGATAATGCCATGGAAACAATAACAGCAACAGGGTGATTTAAGCAGATATTATAGGATGTGCTGACGATAGGAAACGCATCATCCATTTAAAGAAGCCCTTTGTTTCTCAGCTCATCCTATATAAAAATTATTACCGAAATAACACTGCTAGTAGATACTGTATTCTCACACCGAGAGCCAGCCTTATACAAACTGAACGGCAAATCCGCCTGAACAATCTATACGAATTATTTTAACAGGGCAAGGAATCGCACCTTCTATTCCAATGACAACTATCTCTGCAATCTCACCTGATTTTAATAGCGGATGATTAGGGCATTCAACATACAAGCCATCATCTGACATATCCTTAGTATGAGCTTTCATTGTTTCGCCATTAGCAAAGGTAATATTGATATTAGCATGATGACTCAAGCGCAAGAAATGACGATTATCTTTCATATAATGGGGCAATTATGTTGGGGAGCGGTTAATTTGCTCTAAATGAGCCCAATTATAGTCCACATTAAGAAAAACATAGCCTAACCCCCCCCCTTTACCTAGCAAAGCCCAGGAATGTGTATAAAATAAAACCGACAGCTTTGGGGCGCAGTCCTTTAGGCTGCTTTTGATATGCAGGCTGAAGACCTGCGCCCCGAATACGAGCATGCTCCTTATTAACATAAAGACCAGCGGAAAAAGACCTTAGCCCTCCTAAAATCACCAAGGAGGGGGCGGGATTGCTAATATTAAATTAATACATTTTAACTTACGAAGACTGGTTTCCTGGCTCAACATCATTATCAGAGTCATCACCAATTTCTATGATTTGTTGCTCTTCTTCCGGCTCATCATCTTCTATCACAGGGTCAGCAATTGTTTCACCCTTCATTAAGTTTTCAATTTGAAATTTATCTAATGTTTCCCATGCCAATAATGCATTAGCCATATTATGCAAGATCTCAAGGTGATCAGTTAAAACCTCAGCTGCCCTTTTATAATTCAGATCCAGCAAACTATTAATTTCATCATCGATGGTTTGAGTGATTTTTTCTGACATCATACTATCACTTCCCCCAAAGTAACCCTGATTATTATTAGGACTATACTTCCTTGGCCCCATAACCTCAGAAAACCCCCACTCAGTCACCATATTAGTCGCTATCTGCGTCGCCCTTTCAATATCATTAGATGCTCCTGTGGTGACTTTGTTTTTGCCATAAATCATTTCTTCAGCAATTCGACCACCATAAAGACTGGCAATTTGGCTTTCCAGCTTATCCTTACTCGCACTGTGCTGATCACGCTCGGGTAAAAACATAGTAATACCCAAAGCTCCACCTCTAGGCATAATACTGACCTTATAAACAGGATCATGCTCGGGAACAATATTACCAACAATAGTATGACCTGCTTCGTGATAAGCCGTCATCAACAGCTCTTCCTGAGTCATTACCATGGTTCGTTTTTCAACACCCATAATCATTTTGTCACGCGCCCTGTCAAGATCCAGCATGCTAACTTCACGCTTATTTCCCCTAGCTGCCAATAAAGCTCCTTCATTTACCAGGTTAGCAATTTCAGCACCAGAAAAACCAGGTGTTCCTCTAGCCAAGTCATGCAGATTGACATCATCCGCTTGTGGCACTTTTTTAATATGTACTTTAAGAATTTGCTCACGACCTTTAATATCAGGTAAAGCAACATTCACTTCACGGTCAAAACGCCCTGGTCTTAACAAAGCTTTATCAAGCACATCTGATCTATTGGTCGCAGCAATCACAATAACGCCTTCATTGCCCGAAAAACCATCCATCTCAACCAATAGCTGGTTTAAGGTTTGTTCGCGCTCCTCGCTACCGCCCCCCATGCCATTACCACCACGTTGACGACCCACCGCATCAATCTCATCTATAAAAATGATACACGGTGATTTTTTCTTGGCTTCTGAAAATAGATCTCTGACCCTTGAGGCACCCACACCGACAAACATTTCAACAAAGTCTGAGCCTGATATGGAGAAAAAAGGCACACCCGCCTCGCCTGCAACCGCTCTGGCTAACAAGGTTTTACCTGTTCCTGGAGGACCAACCATTAAAACACCACAAGGCATTTGACCACCTAATTGTTGATATTTAGTTGGCGCCTTAAGGAAATCAACCATCTCCATCACATCTTCTTTTGCCTCTTCACAACCTGCAACATCAGAAAAACGTGTTTTAACCTGATCTTCTTCCATCAATTTGGCTTTGCTTTTACCAAAGCTCATTTGACCGCCACCACCAGATCCCTGGTTTTTACGCATAAAGTATATCCATACAGCAATCAACAATAGCATCGGTGCCCAGGAAATAAAAATCTGCATCAATAGAGATTGCTTCTCATCAGGATGGGCTTTAATTTTTACCTTGTTCTCAAGCAGCTCATCAATTAATTTGGAATCATCAGGATTATAAGTAACGAAAAGCTCGCCATTACTACGGCGTCCTTGAATAGTATCGCCCTGTATTTCTACTTTAGTAATATTGCCACTACGAATATCTTCAATAAAATCGGAGTACCTGACGGCATAATCGCTTTCTTTATAGGTATTATCCCGAGTAAATATAGAATATAAAACAAACCCTATAAGCAAAACGACTACGACTCTAAAAACTGATTCTTTCATTGTATTTCTCTCATTTTCGTTCCTAAGCCCATATCAAATTTCAGTGCAGTGTATAGGAACCACACAAGGAAGGGAATAACCCCTAAGCTAAAAATTTCAGCCCACATGATACGCTTAAATTAATTTATTATCATTTTAAGATGCCTCATACGATAAAAACAATTAAAGCAATAGGCTTTAGATTTCATTTGACAAAGAAAAACATTTAGTAAAACAGAGCCTAACACCCTAAGAATAACCGCTCAAGTCACTTAAATACATAAAAAAACAAAATCACACAATCTTAAAATATTCGCATGTTTGAACGGCTTAAATTTCCTCCTTATGACTTATGGTTCTACTATCTCCACCGATGATTATACAAAGTCACTTATTTTGCACAATCCAGACAAAAGTTTATAATATACATACATAGAGTTTATAAAAGTGGCTTCAATCATGGATAAACTAAATAACATACAGGTTTTTTGTCGTAGCGTAGAATTAGGCACCTTTGCAGCTGTGGCCAGAGAAAAAAACGTCTCCGCCATGATGATCAGTAAATATGTTGCTCAATTAGAACGCTCTTTAGGCGTAGTATTATTAAACCGCACGACCCGTAGCTTAAACCTGACGGAAGCAGGAAATGTCTATTATCAAAAAAGCAAAATCATACTGGAAGAACTCTCGGAACTTGATGATTCAATTTCTCAAATAGGTGATTCAGTTAAAGGTTTGCTTAAAGTTAGCGCACCTATCGATTTTGGTGGCACCTATATGGTCGCAGCCATTGAAGCCTTTCAGAAATTACATCCAGACATCAGAATATCAATGTCATTGGATAATAAACATCAAAATTTACGTGATGGCTTATTTGATATCGTCATCCTAGTGACTGACAATCTTGATTTAGGTGTGGTTGCTAGAAAAATCAAAGATACAGAACTTGGCACCTATGCCTCTCCCGATTATCTTGCAGATAAGGGGATTCCGTTAACATTAGATGATTTATCGCAACATCGTTGCCTGCATTATTTAAACACCCCCCATGGAGATGCCTGGATATTCAAAGAACAGGGCGAGTTAATTAAAATCAAAAGTGACTGGTGTTTTTCTACCAACAATGGACGTGCACTATCTCAGGCAGCCGCCTTAGGGATGGGAATAATCCGCGCACCCAAACTATCTGTAAATGATTTTTTAAAGCAAGGTAAGCTAGTTGAGGTTTTACCTCAGTACCGCATCCCTACTTTATCCATCTATGCGACTTATTTACAAAAACGCTTTTATCCAGCCAAACTAAGTTCTTTTGTCGAATTTTTACAAAAACATTTTCAGCAACTTGCCAGCTAAATAAACCTTTAAAAATGCCGTCCATGGCTACTTAACAATATCTAACTTCGCATTTTATTAAACATTATTTTTACTGCCCCACAACCAGGACACTCCCAATCATCAGGCACATCAGCCCAAAGCGTTCCTGGAGCCAATCCACTTTTTGGATCGCCCTTTTCTTCATCATAGATATGCCCACAGGTTTTACATTTATATTTAGCCATTGTTACATCCTTAATTACATTAAAAAACATGGTATTTAAATAACCATGTTCGGATTGTAACCTAAATAAAATAGCCATAACAATGTTTAAAATTACTCATAATAAAAACAGCTAATCCCTTATTTTTTATACGCTTATAATTAATGAAACAATTAATATACTAAAAAACAGTTTAATTTAATAATCAAAAAATATAACTACATCAGAGATCCCAGTTATTTATAGATCATCGCTAAAATTATTGTAGAATATCCCCTGCTGATATTATTAAACAACTTCTAAGCAGGTTCTTTTCCAGCATCCTTAAACAAAATACAGGCTAATCACTTAATGGAATTTTCTTCTGACATACCCTCTGAAATCAAACAACGTATCGAACTAGCCATTTCAAATGCGCAAGTTGATGTCATGGTAGGCGGTGATCGTCACTATGCTTTAATCGTGACCTCCAAATCTTTTGAGGGCTTAACTCAGGTCAAACAACATCAAATGGTTTATGCTGCGATTAAAGATCTGATGGCTGGCAACGATGCCCCCATACATGCAATTGATAAAATGGAGATACGCATTGACTAGATCAAATGCATACAACTGATCACTGAGACAAATCTTCTAATTTATATAGATCATAAGCAGGCTGTTGATATGGATGAGCATCTAACAACGCCATCACCACCTGCTTAATAAACTGATCCTCACAAACCATTTCAACTTTATACTCAGCCACTTTCTCTAATTGCCCCTGCCGCCCAATATAAGGCAAGCTACCTTTCAAAGGTCGAAACTGCCCCTCACCCAAAACTTGCCAGCAGCAACAATCATAATCACCCACTCGGCCCGCCCCCTCATTAAATAGAGCGAGTTTAACGGATTGTAAGTGCGACTCAGGTACAAAAAAATTTAATTTATACACCACTATTCCTATTTCCAATTATCAGTATTTACATAAACCAGATACAGGCCAACATTATCCATATTTACCTGCACTACGATTTCTAGGGTAAAATATAGGGTTTTTTCGCTACCAGCAAGCAATGGCGAATAACCTAGTAATATAGTAGACTATACCAAAATTTACAGAGCTTACCCTTATGACAGCAGCAGAAAACGTACATCAACACGAAATAGAGAAATTTGGCTCACAAGCAGAACGCTGGTGGGACCCTCAAGGTGAATTTAAAACCTTACATGATGTAAACCCATTAAGAATTAGTTTTATTCAAGATTATGCAGACTTACAAGGCAAACGTATTGTCGATGTCGGCTGTGGTGGCGGAATCCTTACCGAAGGCCTTGCCAAACATGGCGCTGATGCCTTAGGTATTGATTTAAGTGAAGAGCTTATCGATATAGCAGACTTACATGGCCTGGAATCCGGCATTAAAGCTAATTATAAAAAAATCAGTGCAGAAGCTCTGGCAGAACAAGAGCCTGGAAGCTTTGACCATGTTACCTGCATGGAAATGTTAGAACATGTGCCAGACCCTGCCTCAATCATTTCTTCTTGTGCAAAAATGGTTAAACCAGGCGGCATGGTTTTCTTTTCTACACTAAACCGCGTACCTAAAGCTTATTTATTAGCCATTGTGGCTGCGGAACACGTTTTAAAAATGGTACCCAAAGGTACTCACGAATACAAAACATTTATCAAACCATCAGAACTCAGCCAGACTGCAAGGCAGACTGGACTGGAACTACAAGGCATGGTTGGCATTGAATATAGCCCGTTTAGCAAGCGTTTTAAATTGGGCAAAGACATTGATGTTAATTACATTGCCGCCTTCAAACGCCCAGAATAAAGCTAATGGCTTCAGATTTTAACTTAACCTGCGTGTTATTTGATTTGGATGGTACCTTAGTTGATACCGCACCCGATTTAATTGCTTGCCTAAATAAGTCACTACAAACACATGGCTTTAGTAGCATATCAAGTGACGCAATAAAACCTTTTATATCCTATGGCGCTGCAGCCATGATAAAAAAGAGCGTCACAAATACTGATGAAGCAACTCAACAGCAAATACTCGACACCATGTTGACGCTTTACCAGGAAAACATTGCTGAACACAGTCAGTTCTTCTCAGGTATGGCAGAAACTTTAGATACCATTGAATCACTAGGCTTAAAATGGGGTATCGTCACCAATAAAAGGAAACGCTTTACCAATCCATTAGTGGCCGCATTCAATCTAAAAGAACGCGCGGCCTGTGTGATTAGTGGCGACACGACAGCAAACAGCAAGCCACACCCAGAACCGATGCTAACCGCTTGCGCACAGGCCAACGTTAAACCTGAAGAATGCGTTTATATTGGCGATGCCCTGCATGATATTGATGCAGGTAAAAACGCTAATATGAAAACTTTGGCTGCCGTCTATGGCTATCTTAAGCCCGACGACACCCCGACCAATTGGGGAGCCGATGCACTTA
>Ga0209707_1001570_pt1 | contig 12635 bp, 5 predicted proteins | sample EN4Hudsemesocosm_FD_184630 | JGI IMG/M metagenome (GOLD analysis project Ga0209707, IMG submission 184630) | Methane-oxidizing microbial communities from mesocosms in the Hudson Canyon - EN4B Hudson Canyon (SPAdes) (version 2) | ecosystem: Environmental > Aquatic > Marine > Cold seeps | place... | reverse complement strand
TTACCTTTGATGCCTGCTCTTCGAACTGTTGTGCTAATTGGCGAGTGCGTCGTAACCAGCCCTGATGCATTGGCGGACAAGGCGTATTTCCGTTCAACACTTCAAGACGATAACTAATATCTGCATTGTCATGACTAAATGGGTCGCGGTCAGATAACAGGCTGGCTAGTAAGGCAGCTGGTTTGAGAAAACCGATCGCGGTGCCGCACAACAATAGATGTGCGAGCCTTGGGTGGATTGGCAGTGACGTCATGGCCTGACCATGATCGGTAAGCAGCCAGCCATTAGCTTCGCGTTTAATCGCACCTAGTGACCTGAGTAGATCTATAGCCTGTTGCCACAGCCCTTTTGGCGGTGGATCAATCCAACATAATTGCCTTGGTTCATCTACGCCCCATTGTAATAATTGCAGTGCCATCGGGGCGAGGTCGGCATTTAGAATTTCAGCCATGCCGTGTGCTGCGAGTTGTTGCTGTTGATCAGCCGACCAGAGCCGGTAACATTTACCGGTCCTTAGCCGCCCTGCTCGTCCGGCTCTTTGTACACTGGATGCTTTCGAAATTTTGACCGTGTGTAAACTAGTCATGCCAATCGACGGATTAAATTTTGCTTCCCTTTCTAAGCCACAATCGACCACAACATCAACGCCATCAATGGTAAGACTAGTTTCTGCAATATTAGTGGCCAGTACAATTTTCTGATCATTTGATTGTTTACCTGATAGTGGCGCAATTGCCTGCTGTTGTTGTTCAATCGATAGGTTGCCATAGAGCGGACGCAGGTGAACACCCTGTAATTTTCTCTCTGAAATCCAGTTTGAAAGTTCACCTGCCGTACGTCGAATTTCTGCCTGCCCGGGTAAAAAAGCCAGCACGCTACTGTTTGGATTTTCGTCAATCGCCTGTTTAATGGTGGCGACCATGCGATCAATTATGCGATCTTTGGGTTGCCTCGTCTGACCGTAAATAATATCAACAGGGTAAGCCCTGCCTTCACTTTTCACGACGGGTGCCCCCCCTAGCAATTCCGACGTGGCGTTGCTATCGAGCGTGGCCGACATGACCAGAATTTTTAACGGATCCTGGTCATTTCTAAACAGAGATCGACCTTTCAGGCACAGGCTCAGAGCCAGGTCGGAATCCAGGCTGCGTTCGTGAAATTCATCAAATATCACCAACCCCACCTCATCTAACGACGGGTCATCCTGTAACATTCGGGTAAGAATACCCTCAGTGATCACTTCCACCTTTGTCTGCTTCGTAACCTTAGTATCTAACCTCATACGATAACCAATCGTTTTCCCAGGACTTTCATTCAAAAGGCTTGCCATGCGATACGCAGCAGATCTAGTTGCGATTCTGCGAGGCTCTAACATTAGAATTTTTCTGTGCTTTAGCCAAGGTTCATCCATCAGAGCAAGCGGGACTAAGGTGGTTTTGCCCGCGCCTGGTGGTGCTTCCAGTACGACCTCATGCCTCTCGGATAATTGCTGCTTAAGACAATCTAAAATATCTTCAACAGGTAGGCCCAGTGGGGTCACAGCTTTGCCTCTAGCAGTCGGTTCGGAGTAGTGTAATAGTAACTCAAAATGAGACTAAGAAACTATTGATTTATTATCTTGGTTCAACAAATTGATATGTAATGTCTACTTTAGGCCGGAAGGCAATGTGGGCAATGATGGAATCGTTAATTTAGAATGCAAGCTTTGCTTCTACTCTTCCATGAAATTAATGATCTATATCAATGACAACAGGTACATTAATATTTGATAATGTAATAATATTGTATGTATTATAAATTCAGACTATTCCCACACATATGAATCTAATTAAATGAAGACACAATTACGTAAGCTTCTCGTTCTAGTTACGCTTATATCATTAATCATGGTTACTGCTACGGTTTACTCACTTCAGACCGGACGTGAACTAGTAAGTCGATATGCGCCTCTAGTCGATGCAGCAATGGAAATAAAGCTTGAAGCCACTACGGGGCACCTATGGTTTGAAGAAGCTATAAGTGGTGATCGTACTGTTGATATTGAGACAATATGGAAACACCTAGACCAGTCGGAATGGTACGCACGAGCAATGCTAGATGGTGGTACTAATAGTGAAGGGATTTTTATTCCACTCAACGACCTTAGCTTACGCTCTCAGATTGAGCAAACTATCCAAGGCCTTCATCATTTTCGTCAACTTGCCCAACAACGATGGAATGAACGATCCGAATCAGGGATAGGGTCTGATATTGACCAACGATTTGATAAATCATTTTCGAGTTTCATTTTATCTGCTGACAATGTAGAAACGGCCTTACAAAAGGTGATAGCAGAAGAGCTTCAACACTTTGAAATAATAGAAGTTTTTCTTATTGTAATTATCCTGGCATTTGGAGTGATTGTAGGCCTATTATTCTATCGTCACGACAGCATGCAAACTAAAACACTGATGATGTTACATGACAGAGAAGAGAACCTACGCATTACGCTTAACTCTATAGGTGATGCTGTCATCGTTACCGATGTTAATGGGCTAATTACCTATATGAACCCAATAGCAATAGAGCTTACTGGGTGGACACTTGAAAATGCACTTGAAAAGCCCGTGCTCGACGTATTCAATATAATACATGCCCACACAAAGGAACGAGTACAAAATCCCGTTGAAAAAGTACTAAAAATGGGTTCTATTGTAGGTCTAGCCAATCACACAATGCTTATCGCTAAGGATGGAACCGAATATCAAATTGCTGATTCAGGTGCTCCTATTCACACACCTGACGGTCACATTGATGGTGTTGTACTTGTATTTAGGGATGTTACTGAAGAGTACTCACTGCATGAGTCACTAAAAGAAAATGAAGCTTTAATACATACCTTAATCAATACTATTCCAGATCTTATTTGGTTAAAGGATATAGATGGGGTCTACATTAGCTGTAACACCAAATTTGAGCAGCTCTTTGGAGCTGAAAGAAATGAAATCATTGGCAAAACCGACTATGACTTTGTCGACAGTAAGCTTGCTGATTCCTTTCGAAATAATGATCGTGCAGCATTAAAGGCTAATAAACCTCGAATGAATGAAGAGCAGATTACTTATGCCTCTGATGGTCATATCGAGCTTGTCGAAACGACGAAGACCCCCATGATTGATTCTGATGGCAAGCTTGTAGGCATATTAGGTATAGCCCACGATATTACAGACAGAAAGAATATAGAAGCAGAGCTTAGGGTAAGTGAAGAACGCTGGAACTTTGCCTTGGAAGGGACTAGAGATGGTGTTTGGGATTGGAATGTAGAGACTGGCGAAGTCCTTTTTTCTAGTGGACTGATAGCAATGTTGGGTTATGACGATACTGATCTAGCTCCCAATATAAAAGAATGGGAAGCACGTTTGCACCCTCATGACAAAGAAAGTTCTTGGTTGGCGCTAAACAAACATTTTAATCATGAAACAGACCATTATGAGAACGAGCATCGCATCTTATGTAAGGATGGCACATACAAATGGATATTAGATCGAGGTAAGGTCGTTACTTGGACAAAAGAGAACAAACCATTACGAATGATTGGTACTCATATAGACCTTTCTGAACGAAAACAGGCAGACCAGCGTTTTAAACATATTTTTGATAATTCGTTAACAGAAATTTTTATATTTGATGCTGAAACATACCAATTCCTTAAAGTTAATCGTGGTGCTACTGCAAATATTGGTTATAGCTCAGAAGAGCTGTTGAAGCTAACACCATTAGATATAAAACCTGAGATGTCTCTTGAACAATTCAATACACTGGTTGAACCTCTCCGTAATGGCAGCGAAGAAATTATTCACTTTGAAACCACTCATCAGCGTAAGAATGGGACACACTACCCAGTTGAAATTCATTTACAGTTAACAGACTACGCATTGAAAGCTGCTTTCATCGCCATTATTCTGGATATTACTGACCGTAAAGCTGCAATGGATAAACTCCAACTTTCCTCTCGTGTATTTAGTGATACTCATGAGGGCATTACCATTACCGATGCTAATCGTCTAATTATTGATGTTAATCCTGCTTTTTCTGCGATTACAGGGTATAGCCTTGAAGAAGTACAAGGTCAAAACCCTAGAATTCTCGGCTCAGGTAGACAGAGTCCAGAATTTTATCAAGCTATGTGGAAAAAAGTGAATGATCTCGGTCACTGGCATGGCGAAGTATGGAACCGTAAGAAAAATGGCGAACTTTATGCTGAGTTATTAACTATTTCAGCTCTGCTGGATGAAAATGATGATGTGATGAACTATGTGGGCGTCTTCTCCGATATAACTCAAAGTAAACAACAACAAGAAAAATTAAGCTTTATGGCACACTATGATGTGTTAACAGGGCTGCCTAACAGAGCCTTATTTACGGATCGTTTTTATCAAGCCATTGCTCATAGTAAACGTACAGGTTCTCAGCTCGCCGTTTGTTTTCTTGATTTAGATAGCTTTAAGCCCGTCAATGACAATTATGGGCATGAGGTAGGCGATCTATTGTTAATTGAAGTGGCTAAACGTATTAAAGCGAATATTAGGGAAGAAGATACAGTATCTCGCCAAGGTGGGGATGAATTTGCTCTATTACTCAATAATATTGACTCTTATGAACAGTGCCAACAAACTTTAGAGAGGATTCATGATTCACTTGCTCGACCTTACCTCATTGATGACCACTCGCATACGGTAACAGCCTCCAGTGGTGTAACACTCTATCCAACTGATGACGGTGACATCGATACTCTGCTACGGCATGCAGATCAAGCTATGTATCAGGCCAAACTTGCAGGCAAGCACCGTTATCACCTCTTTAACCCTGAAATTGACCGACAAACCATAGATAAAAGCCATCAGCTAGATGAAATTGAGAATGCATTACGAAACAATGAATTCACTTTATATTATCAACCTAAGGTAAATATGGTGACGGGCCATGTGTTCGGCGTTGAAGCATTAATTCGTTGGAATCATCCTGAAAAAGGTCTCGTTCCTCCACTAAACTTTTTACCTATGATTGAAGATACGCTATTAGAGATAGCGCTTGGAAATTGGGTCATAAATAGTGCCCTGACACAATTAAATGATTGGCAGCAGCGTGGCCTTACATTAGAAGTCAGTATCAATATTTCATCGAACCACTTATTATCAGAAAACTTTTATTCTCAGCTTGATTCTGCTATCAAGATATATCCTGATTTAGATCCGAGCTATATACAATTGGAGATATTAGAAAGCAGTGCATTAGGTGACCTCAATGCTATCGGGGATATTCTCAAATCGTGTCAAACTGGATTTGGTGTAAATATAGCACTTGATGATTTCGGTACAGGGTACTCATCACTTACACATTTGAGAAACTTACCTACAAATACGGTAAAAATCGATCAGTCCTTCGTAAGGGATATGCTAGACGATCCAAGTGATTATGCGATTATAGAAGGCATAATAGGGTTAGCTAATTCTTTTAACCGCCAGTCTATAGCTGAAGGTGTTGAAACCATAGAACACGGCCTAATGTTGATAGCTTTAGGTTGTGATCAGGCTCAAGGTTATATTCTTGCGAAGCCAATGCCTGCTGAAGATTTTGTGGAGTGGCTAAACAACTATGAACCCTATAAAGAATGGTTAGACTATGGAAGTAAGGAACATACTCCTAAAGAAACCAAGACAATACTGTTTAAATTGGCAAGTGATCATTGGAGGAATACTTTTATTGAAAACATTCAATCATCCCCTAGCAGTATTAAGCACTGGCCGATCATGAATAGTAGCCGTTGTCATTGCGGATATTGGCTTAATAGAACCGAACATGAACACCTGTTTGAAGGTGAAGAACTTAATCTATTTAAACAGGCTCACGAGAAATCTCACGCCGTAGCCCATGACTTACGTGACAAATATCAGGGCAAGAAATTTAATGCTGCTAGAGAGGGCTTAGAAGAGTTTCAAGCAGCTGTTAATGAGATGGATGCTATCTTGGACGGTATAAATAGCTAATGCATATCTCAGCCAACATTAGTCTTGAGAAAAAATGCTTTATTTGAAGAAACATAGATTATTTATTGTCTTAACCCTATTGATAGGCTGCATTGATAGTGCGTTTGTTTACCTGACGTACATCCAAGCCAAATCACGGTTACACATAGAAGAGCAGCAACTAGCGATAAATCACTTATCCGCCTTTGAAATCGCATACAAAGCAGCCCAAGAAAATATGCTGCAAATTTCTAATCTCGTTGCTAATGAACCCGCATATAGCCGACTATTTCTTGAAGGAAAGCGAGCAGTTGCAAGCGAAGGTGGCGGTGCAGGAGATGTAAAATCACAGCTTGCTCGTGATGCTTTAAATGCCGCCATCGAAACAAATTGGCAACAATTTTCTGACAAATTTCAAGCCCGCCAACTTCAATTCCATTTTGGCCCTGGCTCGACATCTTTTCTTCGAGCACATAAGCCTAATAAATTTGGCGATAACATGGATGACGTACGTTATACCATTGTGGACTCTAATCGATATCAGAAACAAACAACGGGATTTGAAACGGGTAGGGTTTATTCGGGAATTCGTGGTGTTACCCCCGTATTTTCAATGAATGAATTTGGAGAGCAAGAGCACGTAGGAGCAGTTGAGGCAGGCACGAGCTTTTCTGCTGTATTTGAAAATCTAACTCCCGTATTGAATGTTAATGCTGCCGTACTGCTATACGAAGAACATCTACGGAAAAATGTTTGGCCAGACTTTTTGCAATCACATTTAGAGGCTTCGCCCGCAATAAATGGCTTGGTTATGGAAGCAACAACCAGTGAGCAGATTAATCAATTAAGAGTATTGGCCACTAGCCACCATCATCCCAACATTAATAATTCTGAAATAAGTGTCGATGTATATAACCTTGATGGTCACTTTTATCTGTATGCCAAACAGCCATTAAGAGATTACATAGGAAGTACAAACAGCACCATTCCAGATGCAGGACAAATAGTTATCTGGCAAGATACAACTCAATTGTACGATACCTTTAATGACAACTTTCGAGTTAATATCTATTCAGCACTTGTAGCCTTTCTAATAGTCGAATTACTGGTATTTATAGCTATTAGGATTGTATCTCGACGCTTGCAAAATACTATTGATAAGCAAACAGAAGATATTTCATCTCGTGCTCTAGCCCTTGATTCTAGCCCTGATTTTATAGCAATCACGGATATAACGGGGGAAATTGAATACGCTAATTCAAAAGCGATAGAAATCACTGGCTACACTTCGAAAGAATTGCTTGGTAATAATATGTCCATTTTAAGTTCTAATCATACAAAAAGTGAAGTATATGAGCAATTGTGGTTAACTATTCTGGGCGGAAAAGAATGGCGAGGTGAACTCCTTAATAAACACAAAGATGACACCTTATATTGGGCGGAAAATGTGATTTCACCGAGGCTGAATGATAATGGAGAAGTAGTTAATTTTATTGTTGCACAACATGATGTGACAACAGCCCATAATCACCACGAAAAAGTACTTCACGATGCGCTTCATGACCAGTTGACAGGACTTATCAATCGGAGAGAGTTTGAACGGAGGATGGATCGTATATTCGATGCAATAAGAGCAGAATACTCATCAACTGCATTATTCTTTTTAGATTTAGACTATTTCAAGCGTGTAAACGATGAGTGTGGGCATCAGGCAGGCGATCAAGTATTAAAAGATATTAGCAATATCATAGAGGGTGAATTACGTCAGCGAGACACCTTAGCCAGACTCGGTGGCGATGAGTTCGCAGTTATCTTGAATCACTGTGAAATAGAACAAGCCATGCTTGTAGCTGAAAAAATATGTGCTGCCGTCAAGGCATATGAATTTCACTGGAAGAGCATAGTTTATACTCTTGGAGTTAGTGTTGGCGTCACTCCTTTTCTCACAACAGACTCTAATTGGAAAGAAACTGTAAATAGAGCTGATAAGGCTTGTTACAATGCAAAAGAAGCAGGAAGGAGTCAGGTTGTATTAATAAAATAAAACTAGATACCATGATGGGATGTATTCACTTATTGAGAATATTCCTTTCTTAAATTTAATAACATCACTGTCTGCTTTGGATTGTGGATTCAACCGGTCGATGCAACACATAGGTTAAATCGTTCTACTAGCTTTTCAAAGTTTAGTATCTTTCTGGGCCGTTCGTTGCGGCGTTTTGCAACGGCATTAAGTTTCCAACCTCTGCTTATCGTAACGGTCTCTATAGATACCTGATCTAGGGCAGTGACATAGGATATGACATAGGCTTAGATATCACACTGCGGCAGGCAGGCTTGGTCCCCTTTATGTTTAGTAATGATGGAAATCAGCCTGTGAACTTTTATATGGCTTAGCATTGGATCTCAGTGGGTCCGTTATGCTACAAATTTCAAATTATTGGCAAAGCGGTGGGTAACATCGACATTGATTTATAGCCTTATAGGGAGTAACTCTCGTTTATTTGTTTAAGCCTCTTTAAATAGCCATGTTAGAATGTCTCCTCTAAACTCCCCTTTCCCCCCCCACAAGCGAAATCTATCATGTTGCGACTTAATGAAATCAAATTAGCCCTTAATCATAACGATGATGCATTGGCTGATGCTATTGTTGATAAATTGGCAATTAGCCGTGATGATTTGTTAAGTTTCACTATTTTTAAACGCAGTCATGATGCCCGCAAAAAAAGTAATATATTATTAATTTATCAATTAGATGTAGTGCTTAAGGACAATGTCGAAGCGGCCGTTTTAGAACAGTTCTCACAACAAAATTTTGTCAAAGTCAGCCCCGATACTAGCTACCACTTTGTTGCTAAAGCTGAAGAGAGCTTTCCAAATGAAAACCAGCAACGTCCCATTATTGTTGGTTTTGGTCCCTGTGGTCTTTTAGCCGCTTTAGTTTTGGCTCAAATGGGCTTGAAGCCTATTGTTTTAGACCGAGGTCAGGATGTCAAACAACGCACCAAAGACACTTGGGGACTATGGAAAGAAGGTAAGTTAAATACCGAATCCAATGTGCAGTTTGGCGAAGGTGGTGCAGGAACTTTCTCAGATGGAAAGCTCTATAGCCAAGTTAAAGATAAACGTTTCCTAAGCAGAAAAGTACTGAATGAATTTGTTAAAGCGGGTGCTCCCGAAGAAATATTAGTGGACAGCAAGCCCCATATCGGCACATTTAAACTCGTTAGCATGGTTGAAAAAATGCGCGAAGAAATAATAGCATTAGGCGGTGAGATTCATTTTGGCAGCAAAGTAGACACCATTCATCGTGAACACAACCCTGATGATAGTGGCCAAATCACAGGAATAACACTCAGTAATGGCGAAACGATGCATAGCCGACACATTATTCTGGCTATTGGGCACAGCGCCCGCGATACCTTTGAAATGTTATTAGAATACGGCGTTTATATGGAATCAAAACCCTTTTCTATCGGCTTTCGTATTGAGCATCCACAATCCGTTATTGATAAAGCCCGTTTTGGTGAAAATACTGGCAACCCTATTTTGGGCGCCGCGGATTATCATTTGGTCCATCACTGCAAAAACGGCCGTAGTGTTTATAGTTTTTGCATGTGCCCGGGTGGTACTGTTGTGGCTGCAGCCTCAGAAGAAGGTGGTGTTGTTACCAATGGCATGTCGCAATACTCCCGTAATGAGCGCAATGCCAATGCCGCTATTGTGGTCGGTATCGATCCAGAACAAGACTATCCAGAACATGTCTTATCCGGTATCGATTTACAAAGAGATTTAGAAAAATTAGCCTATCAATTGGGTGGCGGTGATTATAAAGCCCCAGCTCAACTAGTTGGTGACTTTTTACAAGGTAAACCCTCAACAGAACTGGGTGATGTTACCCCATCCTACCAACCCGGTATAAATTTAGGTGATTTATCCAAAGCACTGCCCGATTTTGCTATTGATGCGATACGAGAAGCGATTCCTGTATTCAATAGAAAAATTGATGGTTATGCGATGAATGATGCCATCCTGACAGGTGTTGAAACCCGCACTTCAGCACCCATTAGCATCAGGCGCGACAAGAGCTTCCAGAGCGTTAATACCCAAGGGCTCTATCCTGCTGGCGAAGGTGCAGGTTACGCTGGAGGTATCTTATCCGCGGCTATTGATGGGATTAAAGTGGCTGAGGCCGTTGCTAAAAGCATTCTCACCGAAACCTAAAGAATGACTGCTTGATTATAAATGCAATCAGTCTCATAGGAACGCCACATAAAAAAAGCGCTTGAATAAAACCAAGCGCTTTTTTTATGCCTGTAAATTATTCCTTCGTACTTGCACCACCAACTTACTTAATGAGCCCAAGTACAAAGTCATTTTTATCGAATCTTCTTCATGAAATACCAGCCGAGCCAAGCAAAGACCAATGTAGGGAATGCAGCTGATAGCCAAGGAAGGATGCCAAATACCAACCCTATATGTTGGAAGCTCTGGTTAAATAGGTGAAAGCCTATCCCTACTAGTGACCCCACTACTATTCGTCCTCCAATTGGAGAAGAGCGTAATGGACCAAAGACAAATGGAACCGCTAGGAACACCATAACGGCGGAGCTAAGTGGCATCATAACCTTCATCCAGAAGGCCATTTGGTACTGCTCTACCGCTTGAAAATTAGCTTTCAGATAATTGATGTATTCCATCAAACCCCAAACGGGTAAAAACTCAGGAGGGACGACAACAATATTAACCATTCCCGGATTAAGTTGAGACTTCCACCGTGCATGTTCAACAGATCGAACCTTTACGCCTTTTTCATCAAGCGTACTCTGAATAACATCTGTTAAGACCCAATTCTCATCATCATATTGAGCTTCTTTTGCTTTAGTAACAATTCGTAAACGATGTTCATCATCAAACTCATAGATTGAAATTCCTGAAAATCGGCCATCAGGTAAAATTTGCTGAATATGATTGAAATGCTGGCCATCTCGAGTCCAAAACCCATGTTCAGAACGTGAACCTACCGTTCCTGTTTGCGCCACTGACTTAATCTCTCGGGCTTTTTGTTCTGCAGGCGGGCGTAAAACTTCACCCGTAAAAACGGCAATAAACATCAAGCATAAGGCCACAATAATCACAGATTTATTGATTTGTTGGATGGAAACTCCGGCGGCCCTCATTGCTACCAGTTCACTTTGACTAGCGAGGTTTCCTAAACCTAGAACACTACCTAGTAGTGCCGCTATAGGCAAAAGCTCATAGATCCTTTTGGGCATGGATAACAACATATAGCTGAATATATCCATTAACTGATACTGCCCTCGACCAAGGTCATCAAGCTCAGTAATAAAGTCCATAAAAGTATAAAGGCCCAAGAGCACTAGCAATACCATAAAGGTACTGGCTAATATCGTTTTAGCGATATAACGTTGTAGTAAACCCATTCCCATTACACAGTCTCCTGTGATTTCTTTTCTTGATACTGCAACCAGAGGTATCGAAGCTTATGTTTATTGAACATAGCTAATAGTATTAGAACCATTAAGATATGAACCCACACAGCACCAAGTAGTGGCGCCATGACGCCATTTGATACCCATGCGCGTGTTACGCCTAATAGATTACTGTAAATAATATAAATTAATATCGCAGGAAACAGGCCTGCATAACGTCCCTTTCTAGGACCTGCATTGGCCAGACTGATTGCTAATAAAGAAAGTATAAATGTCATGATTACAGAAGAAGTTCGCCACTGAACTTCAGCTATATCGCGACTCGTTCCTCGTTTCAATAACGTCAAGGTGGGCAATGCTTTATGACGCTCTCTAACCTGTTTCTCTTCACCCTTTTCAATTAAAAGGCTATGTGTCTTATATTTAGCAATCGTAAAGTCTTGGTCTCCTGCTTGTCCTTCATAGCGATAACCTTGCTCTAATACCAGATATTTATTTCCCGTTTCGGGATCAATTTCGAATCGGCCTGCTTCTGCTCGAAAAACTAAGGGGCGTGTATCACGATGAATTTCTATAAAGACATTGACCATTCCTTCTTTATCTTCTGATAATCCTTGTGAATAAAATGTCCAATCACCATTTCGACTTTCTTTAAAGTTACCCGCAATGAGGCCACTTGTATCAGCTGACATTTTAGCCTTCTGCTCTAGCTCATATCGACCTGATAAAACATTGGGTACAATAACTAAAGACAAGACTGCAACAATGACGGCGATTGCTCCAGAAAACAGGGCTACATTTCGCACCAATTGACGGTGAGGAATTCCGCAAGCAGACATGACTGTTAATTCATTATCTGCATTCATCCGCCCCAAGCCTAACATTACCGCAAGAAAAGTCGCCATTGGTAATAATACTGCTAAGGCACCTAGAGAGCTGTACCCTAATAATATAAAAATAACTTCACTCGGAAGATTACCTACAGCAGCTTGAGCCAAATAGCGTGCAAAGCGCGTTGCAACAAAGATCAACCACAAGATACTTGTTACTGCTAATAAGTTTAAAGAAAACTCTCTTAACAAATATCTATCTATGACTGATAAATAAGAATGAAAAAATTGACGAATTGCAGGCATTATTTGGTGGTCTTCGTTAAAATGGGTTGGTCAATTAGACC
>Ga0209707_1001568_pt1 | contig 12653 bp, 6 predicted proteins | sample EN4Hudsemesocosm_FD_184630 | JGI IMG/M metagenome (GOLD analysis project Ga0209707, IMG submission 184630) | Methane-oxidizing microbial communities from mesocosms in the Hudson Canyon - EN4B Hudson Canyon (SPAdes) (version 2) | ecosystem: Environmental > Aquatic > Marine > Cold seeps | place... | reverse complement strand
AGGCGATAGCATTTATTTAAAAAGTATTGCTGAATTAGAGGTGCGCCCCGGTGAGGCAAATATTAAGCATTATTTCGGCCAGCGCAGTATGACACTGTATGCAGAGATTGATCGCGAGCTTATTTCTGTACAGCAAATAAATGACACTATTGCTGACTACATTACAAAATCCGGGCTATTGCAACAACACCCAAAACTGCGCATCTGGTATGGCGGTGAATTAGAGCAACAGCAAGATTCTATGGGCGATATGAAAATTGCATTTACCTTTTGTCTGATGAGTGTGTTTTTTATTCTGGTGGTGTTATTTAACTCGCTTACTCAGCCTTTTCTGATTATTCTTGCGATTCCTTTTAGTTTAGCTGGGGTAATTATCGGCTTTGCGATACAAGGCTTGCCTCTCAGCATTATTGCTTTAATTGGTATACTCGGCTTAATTGGCGTGTTAGTGAATGATTCTTTAGTGATGATCCATAACCTGAATAAACTCAATACTGGCACTATGCCTGTCACGACGATTGCGCAAGGGGCGGCACAACGCCTTCGGCCTATTATAATCACCTCTTTAACCACGGCTGCGGGCTTATTTCCTACGGCTTATGGCATCGCTGGATCTAACCCTTTTTTAACCCCAATGGTGATGGCAATGGCGTGGGGCGTTGTTTTTGGCACACTCGTTTCGTTAGTTCTAATTCCCTGTTTATATGCGGTTGATCAAGATATTAAAGCGTGGTTTTGTAACTTCTCATTATCCGCCGGCACAAAATAATACAAAACACGTCATCCTATGCTTATAGCAGGAATCTATATTTGCAACAATAGATCCCCGATAAAGCTTGTGCCCACGCTTGACTGGGTAGACTTCGGGGCAATGCTGTTGACTTAAGCCCTCTCTTGTTGGAGAGGGTTGGGTGAGGAGAATAAATTCATGCCTTTATAACTCCCCTCATCCCAATCTTCTCCCTTTGGAGAAGGAGCTTATTCTTAAGTCAACAGCATTGAGACTTCGGGGATGATGTTTTACCCTACAATAATGAGAAGTTACCTAGTTTTCAGGGGTCACCCGACAATAATTTTCCAAAAAACAGCCAATCTAAGGTATAACGGTCACTTACAAATTTTCAGTTCATTTTCACAGCCCTATTTAACTTATGCTATCAACTGTTAAAAAATTCACTTTAACTGGCTTTATCTTTGGACTCTGTTTTCCATTATTAGCGATTGTTATCGATTTAGCACAAAACACACTTAGCTTTTCTTGGTCCAGTATTCAGCTGTTATATAAAAATAATCTCTTGCATTACCTAATTGCTAGCGCGCCTTTTGTTTTAAGCGGCATGGGGTACTTCTTAGCGAAAAACCAAGAAGATCATGAAAATGTCATTATAAATAGCCTACAACAAACAGATATAAACAGCATAACAAGTAATGCCCCTCTGTTACTGGCGGTCCAAAACAAAATCGCTCAGTTACTGTCCGAAAAAACAAATCAGCTTGAATTTCAGAAAAAAGCACTCGATGAACACTCGATTGTTAGTATTGCAGATATAAAAGGCACCATAACTTATGTTAACCCTAAGTTTGAAGAAATTAGCCAATATTCACGCGCTGAACTGATCGGAAAAAATCATAACCTTTTAAAGTCAAATCATCACTCTGATGATTTTTTTAAAGCGATGTGGAAAGTGCTGGCTAGTGGGCAAACCTGGCATGGCGAAATACAAAACAAAGCAAAAGATGGCAGTTTATATTGGGTGGCATCCACCATTGTTCCTTATTTAAATGAGCAAGGGAAACCAGAGCAATATATTGCTATTCGTACCGATATTACCGCTGTAAAAAATAATGCAGAACGTCTTAGCTTTGCCCTGCGCTCGACAGGTGATGCTGTTTGGGACTGGGATATACAGTCCAATCAATTCATCATGAGCGATATGTACGCTGAAATGCTCGGTTACCAAACAAATGAACTACCTCGGCATATTGATACTTGGACAAATAGCGTTCACCCTAGTGATTTAGGCCGCGTACAAGCAGAATTACAGTCTTATTTAGCCGGAAAAACTAGCCGTTACCAAGTAGAACTGCGTTTATTATGCAAAGATAATAGCTGGAAATGGATACACTGTCGCGGCCAAATAATCGACAAAGATAAATTAGGGAAGCCCTTATCAATGACAGGCTTTCACTCGGATATTAGCGTTAGAAAAGCAATGGAAGCGGAACTTTTACAAGAAAAAGAAGCGGCTGAAAAAGCAAATCAAGCCAAGTCTGAATTCCTTTCATCCATGAGCCATGAATTACGCACGCCACTCAATGCCATCTTGGGTTTTGCGCAATTAATGGAAGATGACCCTGATCAGCCATTATCAGAAGATCAGCAAGAAAATATTGAGTTTATACTCTCAAGTGGCGCGCATCTATTAAACCTTATTAATGATATTTTAGAACTCTCCGCGATTGAAGCGAAAAAAGTAGACGTACAAATAGAAGCTATCGCACTCTCTAGCGAGCTAGCTGATACAATTTCACTGCTAAAACCTATTGCGGCTAAAACAGGGATTGTCATTAATTCGATTGCTGAAGATTTAGGTTTCATCGTACTTGCCGATAGCAGAAAATTAAAACAAGTGTTACTTAACTTAATCAGTAATGCCATCAAATACAATAAGCCCAATGGCACTATTAGCCTGAACTGCGAAGCAATCAGCAACACGCATGTGCGAATAAATGTGATTGATACAGGTATCGGCATTCCTACTGACCAACAAAAGAAGTTATTCACTGCGTTTAACCGCTTAGGGCAAGAAAACTCAAACATCGAAGGCACAGGTATTGGACTTTTAGTCACCAAAGAATTAGTGGAAATGATGCATGGCACCATGGGATTTAAAAGCACAGAAAACCAAGGTAGTACTTTTTGGTTTGATTTACCTCTAAGTTCTAAAAAATAAACCCGCATTAGGTATAAAATCAAAACCTAAAGTGTGATGGATATAGTAACTCGCTCACAAAACGCTAATTTTTTATTTTTTGTCATAATTTTTCTTTGATAATACAAGGTTGCAATATTGCCTCTCAACAAAAGGTCACTATGGATCACCCGCTAATGCCCAATGACTTAATCGACGCACCCGATACAATACTTATTGTTGATGACAATACCGCTAATATCACTCTGATTGCAACGATCTTAAAACGTGAAAATATTGCATCACACACGGCGACTTCAGGTGAGCAAGCGCTGGCAATATTAAAGAAACAAGAATTTTCTTTAATCATTATGGATGTCAACATGCCCGGGCTAACCGGCTTTGAGACCGCCGATATTATTCAAAAAACAAAACTCGCCAGCAATACACCGATTATTTTTATCAGCTCTCAATGTAAATCAACCGCGAACATAGAAGAAGGCTTTAATACCGGTGCTTATGATTATATTTTGCGCCCTATCGATATTGATTTATTACGCAATAAAATAAAGATATTCCTCAGATTACACCGAACAGAACAAGCATTAAAAAAAGCGAACGCCGCATTAGCCGAAAAAGCACAAGTCTTAGATAATCAATTATCCGAACAAATAGAACTCAATAGCGCTCTAAAATTTACTGAGCAAATCTTTGAAAATAGTGTGAATGGCATTATTGTGGTTGATGACCAATTACGTTTTATCCGTGTTAATAAAGCATTCACCGATATTACCGGCTATTCAATTGATGAACTCGCAGGCAAAACACCAGCAATGATGTCTTCAGGCATACAAGACAAAAAGTTTTACGAGACCATGTGGAATACATTAAGGAAAACGGGAGCTTGGCAAGGGGAGTTGTGGAACAAAAGAAAAGGCAGCGAGCTGTATGCTGAGCTATTAAGCATTAACGCAGTAAAAAATAAAGATGGTGTTGTTTCAAACTATATTGGTATCGTCACCGATATTACCGAAAAAAAGAAAGCACATGAAAAAAATGAATATTTAGCTAATTATGACTTTCTAACTGGCTTACCGAATCGCCTTAAGTTAATGAATAGCTTACAAACGATGCTGGCGGCACCTAAAATCACCCAACTTGCCTTACTTTTTCTTGATTTAGATAAATTTAAAGCGGTTAATGATGATTTTGGCCACCAAACCGGAGATGACCTACTGGTTGCCGTCGCAAAACGTCTTTCTGGCTGTATTCGTCAAGATGACTTAGTCGCTCGACTAGGTGGGGATGAATTTATTGTTATCTTAGACAATACCCACTCCACTGATTCTGAAGCAGCAGCACAAAAAGTTGCCAAAAAAATAATAAACTCAATTTCGGCACCCTTTAATATTGCTAAACAAGCGATTAATATCAATACCAGCATTGGTATTGCTCTCTACCCAGAGCATGCAGAAACATCGGATGAATTAATTACGCTTGCCGATAACGCCATGTATTTAAGTAAAGCAGATGGTGCAGGACACTTTCATTTTTGTAGCGACTTATAATTGACGCAAATACTCGCTATAATGATTACAATTTATTTTTCCAATTAACAGAGCCTGTAACCTGTGGATATAAAACAACAAATTTTCCAAGCTAATATTCTCATTGTTGATGATGAACCGGTTAATGTAAAACTCTTACAAAAAATATTAGAGCGCAAAGGCTATACCAATGTACAGGGTACTTCTGACCCTCGCGAGGTAGAAGGTCTGTGCGAGACAACGGAATTTGATGCGTTTTTATTAGATATCAGAATGCCTCATATAGATGGCTACGGCATTATGGAAATGCTTAATGCGCGCATTGCTGATGACTACATGCCTGTCTTAGTGTTAACCGCACAAACCGATAGAGAAACACGTTTAAAAGCGCTTGAATCCGGTGCAAAAGACTTTTTGACTAAGCCATTTGATCAATTAGAAGCCCTCACGCGAATCCATAATTTATTAGAAGTTCGTTTGATGCATAAACGCGTCAAACAACAAAATATCCTACTCGAAGAAACCGTCCAGCAGCGCACCAAAGAACTTTACAACACACGCCGCGAAGTGATTAACCGCTTAGGACTTGCTGCTGAATATCGAGACAATGAAACCGGTAATCATATTATTCGTATGAGCCTGTTCTCACACTGTCTAGCCTTAGAATATGGTTTATCTAAAGACCATGCTGAAACTATATTGAATGCGGCACCGATGCATGATATTGGCAAAATCGGAATTCCTGATAGCGTGTTATTAAAGCCTGGAAAACTCGATCAAGATGAGTGGAAAATCATGCAATCGCATGTCACTATCGGCGCAGAGATTTTATCAGGCCATCAATCAGAATTAATGGAAGCGGCTAGCTTAATCGCCTTACATCACCATGAAAAATGGGATGGTTCAGGTTACCCTGCTAATTTAAAAGGGGAAGAGATTTCTATTGAAGGTCGTATTTGTGCAATTGCTGACGTGTTTGATGCATTACTATCTGAACGCCCGTATAAAAAGCCTTGGACAGTAGAAAAGACCTTAGCCCTGATAGAAGAGGAAGCGGGAAAACATTTTGACCCTAGCTTAACCCCCTTAGTGCGCAAAATTTTACCTGAGCTGTTAGCGATTAGAGAAAAGTATTCCGATAAAGTAGAAGAGTAATCTTGGCTTATATTAGTTAAGCTCACACCTCGTCCTCGATACATAGCAAACGGCCCTTTATTTAGCCACCCTTTTTTACTATGAAATTTCGTTTACCCTTCCTAAAAAATAAACCCAAAAGTTTAGACCAAGTAACAGCTGATCAGCAGCCGTTACAATCAGCCTTAAATGAAAAAAACGATCCTTTTCAGGCATTATTCAATGCTAGTTTCGACCCTATTTTACTCTTAAATCAAGACCGCTTTACCGATGCTAACTTAGCCGCACTATCCTCACTAGGGCTTAACTCTAAACAAGACTTATATAAGCTCAGCCCTAGCGATATATCCCCGATTAAGCAAGAGGATGGGCAGGACTCGGCAAGCAAGTTTCAACAAATGACTGTGCTTGCTGAACAACAAGGCTTTCATCGATTTGAATGGCAGCATGCCCATTCAGATGGTTCTATTTCCCCTGTTGAAATAAGCTTAAGTCCTATTAGTATCAATGGAGAAAAAATTCTTCATCTAGTTTGGCGGGATATTTCTGAGCGCAAACTAAGCGAAAATGCGCGCAAAAAATATCAAGAAAGGCTTGAAAACAAAATTGAAAATAACAGCACTCAAATAAGCATCGCTGAAAATAAAACCCATGAGGAAAAAAATAAGTTTGAAGTGTTATTTGAAAAATCAAATTATGCCATGGCACTTATTGAGAATAATAAGTTTATTGAATGCAATCGGCAAGCTATCCAAATAATGGGGCTTAAATCTAAAGCTGACTTATTAAGTAAAAACCCATCAGAATTATCACCAAAATTTCAAGCCGATGGTCAGCTATCACTGGATAAAGCCAATAATTACATGGGGAAAAGTCTAAAAAAAGGCTCCACCCGATTTGAATGGCAACATATGCGACAAGATGACTACTCGCTTTATTGGGCCAATGTTTCTCTCACTTCATTAGAGTTCCAAGGTAAACAATTAATTTACGCTACCTGGCGAGATATCTCTCAATTTAAAGAGCTAGAAGCTAAGCAACAGTCATTGTTACAAGAAACACTGAGCCAAGAAGAATATTATCGCTCTTTATTAGCTAACCTAGATATTGGCTTGGCTTTAAATACTGTACAAGGTGATTTCGTTTATTTAAATACAGCACTCGCCCATATTATTGGTTATACGGTTGATGAAGTAAAAGCCTTATCTTATTGGCAACTCACACCGAAAATCTATGCGGAAAGCGAGCAAGCACAATTAATATCACTGCAAAAAAGCAACCATTATGGCCCTTATGAAAAAGAGTATATTCATAAAGATGGCAGACTGATTCCCGTTAGATTGCAAGGCTCATTTATTGAAAAAGAGGGCGAAAAATTTATTTTGTCTAGTGTAGAAAATATTACTGACAGCAAGCAGCAACGTTTAAACCTACAACAAGCGAAAGAAGAGGCTGAAAAAGCCAATACAGCTAAATCTGCCTTTTTATCGTCCATGAGTCATGAATTAAGAACCCCATTAAATGCTATTTTAGGCTTTGGGCAATTATTACAATCCGATACAGAAGCCCCGTTAACTGACGACCAGCAAGACAACCTGCATTATATTGTTGATAGCGGGCAACATTTGCTAGCACTAATTAATCAAGTATTAGAGCTTTCTTCCATTGAGTCCGGCAAAACTGAACTACACCTTGAATACATTTCACTTAACAACATTGTCGATGATACCATCGCCTCCCTACTCCCAATTGCTCAGGAATCGCATATAAAAATCAATGTATTGAGCAATGAAATGCTGAACATTAATTGTGATTACACTAAATTAAAACAAATCCTTATTAACCTTATCAGCAATGCCATTAAGTATAATCATGAAAGTGGTCAGGTTACGATCAATTGGGAGCTTGTAAATAACACCACCGTTAGAATCAACATCAGAGATAGCGGAAAAGGCATTTCAACTAGCAATCAGGCTCATGTTTTTACTGCCTTTAACCGTTTAGGGCAGGAAAACTCGAATATTGAAGGCACCGGAATTGGACTTTTAGTGACTAAAGAATTGGTTGAATTGCTAGAGGGTCGGATAAGCTTTGAAAGTATCGAGCATCAAGGTAGCAACTTCTGGTTTGAACTCCCCTATGCAGAGCTTATTCCTCCAATAAAACAAACCAACCTGCCCCAAGAGCCTGAGAGTGACAACGAGCTAGCTAAAAATATCACTGAATTAAAAAACATACTGTATGTTGAAGATAATTTTGCTAACCGAAAGCTTATGCAGTCTTTTTTCTCTAAGCAAAAAAACTATCATTTACAAATGGCAGAAACGGGAGAGCTAGGCTGGGAAATTACTGAAAAAAACAAATTTGATTTAATTCTCATGGATATGAATTTACCGGGCATCAGTGGTAAAGAATTAACCCAGAAACTAAAAGCGAGTGAAAAATATAAGCACACACCAATCATTGCGATGACCGCGGCGGCCATGACTGAAGACATTGATTCATATAAAGATTTATTTGATGCCTATATTACCAAGCCCGTTAACCTTACCGCACTGCTCAATACACTCAAAACAACCTTGAACACACAATAACGCTAGCCCTTCGGATATTATTTAAGCTAGCGGAAACTCAATCCAAAAAGTCAGCCCTTTTTCTGGGTTTTTAGACACGCCTATATCACCTGACATCAGCTCAACCAATTGCTTACAAATCGTTAATCCTATGCCTGTCCCTTGAATATTTGAGTTGACTTTATCTAGGCGATTGAAGGATTCAAATACACTCGGAAGTAGCTCATCTGCAATTCCAGCGCCGGTATCGCTAACGCACACCCTAAGTTTGTTATCATTAACCGGATAATAAGAAAATTTAAGTTCGCCTTGTTCTTCGTTATATTTAATTGCATTAGACGCAAAATTTAACAAAATCTGCTTCAACTTGCGCGCATCGACAACAATTTTTAAGCGCTGACTTTTATCAGCTTTCACTAAGCAGATAGCCTGTTGCTCAGCTTGGTCCTGAATTAGGTTTTCTACTTGTGTAATAATCTCAGCGACATCCACTACTTGAAAATCAATATCCTCTTTGCCTGATTCAATTTTTGCTAAATCCAAGACATCATTAATCAAATCGAGTAAATGCTCTCCACTATCAATAATAAGCCCCAATGATTCTTGCTGATCTTCACTTAAAGGCGCTTCTGTGTCAGAGGCTAATAATTGAGAAAAACCCAACACCGCATTCATTGGGGTTCTTAATTCATGGCTCATCGATGAAAGAAATTCAGACTTTGCTTTACTCGCACTCTCCGCTTCATCACGCGACAACTCTAGCTCTTTAGTTCGTTCGATTACTAAGGATTCTAAATTATCTTTATAATTTTCTAGCTCTAATTCACTCTTTTTTCGCTCAGAAATATCTTGATGCGTGCCACAAAGTCGCAGCGGGTTTCTTGTACTTCCCTCATACTCCACTACCGCGCCAGAGCCTTCAATCCAAACCCAATATCCTTGCTTATGCTGCATTCTAAACTCGGCAAGGTAATTTTCACCGGTTTGTATATGTCTTTCAACCACCTCAAGCACTGCTTGTTTATCATCAGGATGAATTAAAGCTTCCCAGTCACTAATATGATTTTTAATATCTGCCCTTGATAACCCTAGCATAGTTAGCCAGCGCTCATTAACGGCATGTTTACCGGTTTTATAGTCCCAATCCCAATAACCTAATTGCGCGCCTTCAATCACATTTTTAAGCTGATTTTCTGAAACCCTGAGTTGCTCTACCGCCTGTTTTCGCTCACATTCCAATAAAACCTGAGCACAAATATCCGCAATGGAACGACAAAACTCTTCATCTGCTAGTGTCCATTGTCTAGCCGTATCAGTCTGAGCCTGAGTCACAATGCCGATTACTTTTCCCTGTAATCGGATAGGCGTATTCAGTACTGAGATAATATTTAATGGCGAAAAATAGTCAGCTGCCATCGCCTGCGTTGCAGGATGATTTGCGACATCACTTGTCGAAAGGAATCCTGACTCATTCACTAGACTAAAATATTCAGGAAACTCTTTTGCAAGCACCTTTACCTCTTCATTAGAAACAGCCCCATTAGCATAAAGAGACTGGGAAACAAGCGCGGTATGATCCTCATTAAAAAGCCAAATAATCGCGCGAGAAACGTGCATTTTAGCTGCCGCGACAGAGACAATTTTATTAAACGCGCTTTGTTGATCAGTAAAATTTTCTTTTGTCAGCTGTAGCAATACTTGCTGATTTTGTAATAACTGTTCATTCCTTGCATTATTTTTTATATCTTGCTTTTTCTGCTCAGTAATATCCACAGAAAGACCGAACAAGCCAATAATAGAATTATCTTTCGCTCTTAGCGGTTTTTTAACCACTTGATAATAGTGAGATTCACCTGTCGCTGCCAGAACATTGTGCTCTTCACTTTCCAGCAATTGCCCCTCTTGAATAACCTTAAGATCATTCACTCTTAACTCATTGATAACCGATAAATCAAAAAATTTAGAGTCATCCCAACCAATAATTTCATCTAACGGAAGGTTAAATAAATCACATACTTTTTGATTGGCATAGGTATATCGTCCGTCCTTATCCTTAGTAAAAATATACGCGTCAATAGAATCAACGACTTTATGTAGCGCAGATAACTCCTTAATCACTTTTTCACTGTCCTTGTCTAAATTATTACTCATATCAATGGCTTTATTTAGGTCTATTTATAGCGCTAAATTCCCTACTCTACCAAAAAGTGTACAACAGCTAAACTACAAAAAGGCAATGACAGGAAACAACAGAAAAATAACCTATTTCTTAGGGCTAGTCCAGCTTAATATCACACTGTTAATAAGCATTTCCCTATATAATAATCGTCTATTTAATTTAATAAATTCATAGCAGTAACTAGCCAACCTTGTCTCACCCAAATATGGACACACTAAAAATATTAATTGTTGATGATATTGAAAGCATACGCTTATATTTAAAAGCAATTTTAAAGTCTGATACCTTTATCATTACTGAAGCTGAAAATGGTAAGGATGCTTTTCAGCTGATTAGAAATAATGAATTTGATCTTATTTTAATGGACATTGAGATGCCCGGCCCCTCAGGGCTTGATGTGACTAAACGCGTGCGCCAAGAGTTAAATTTCAAGCATACGCCCATTATTATTATGACAGCGCTAAAAAGCCCCGAATTAATTCAACAAGCGTATGAAATGGGCGCAACCGATTATATTTCTAAACCACTCTCTGAGCATGAAGTCCTAGCTCGCATAAATATGCGTTTAGAACATAGGGGTATGGAGCGTAAGTTACAAGAAGCAAAACTCGCAGCTGAAAAAGCCAGCTATGCAAAATCAGAATTTATTTCTCGTTTAGCGCATGAGCTAAAAACACCTTTGAATGCTATTTATGGATTTTCTCAGCTCATTGAACTGGAATCTGACAATGAAAGTATCTTAGAGAATTGTGAATATATTTTGAGTGCTGCTAAGCACCAGGAAGACCTCATTAATGAAGTCACTAATTTAGCAAAAATTGAAGCCGGTATTATTGATATTAATTTAACTGAAGTGTCTTTAGCTGATGTTATTAAAGAAGCCTTCAATTTAACCAGCACCATGGCATCTAAGTTTCAGGTAACTTTAACCATCCCTAAAAAAAGGGACGTTTTATATACCCTAGAAGCCGACCATAAGCGTTTAAAACAGGTATTCCTCAACCTACTGAGTAATGCCATCAAATATAATAGACAACATGGCGATGTCAGTATTTTGGTTAAACCTGTCTCTGTTGGACGCATTAAAATTGGTATTGTCGATACTGGTGAAGGCATAAAAAAACAAGATATTCCTAAGTTATTTGAAGCCTTTAACCGACTCGGTGCAGAAGTCACCGATATAGAAGGAACAGGCATTGGCTTACCTATTAGCAAAAAGATTATTGAATTAATGGGCGGCACAATCGAAGTAGAAAGTACTGTTGGTCAAGGTACCATTGTTTGGATTGAGCTAGATGCCGATCCTGAGAAAAAATAACAAGCTTAGCCTAGCGATTAGTCACTGGTATTGCGCATAATACAACAATAGATTAGCTCTTAAAGCCCTCCCTTGCTGGGGAGGGTTGGGTGGGGAGAAGTTAAAATAAGTTGCTGTAAGTTGCTCTTAATTGCTTACAAAAGCATGAAAGAAATATTGACAATATACTATCTAATTCCCCTCACCCAACCCTCTCCCTTTGGAGAGGGCTTTTAAGATCAAAATTGACATAGCAACTGCATTATACCAATCCCCAAATATTTACACTTAAACCCTATTGCATAGGTTTATTTTAATATTTGCGCCCAGATTTTCCGTAGATACTCTATTAAAACACAAGGCCTAAATGTATCAATATTCATATTTTTTATGAATTTGTACTGATAGGTAGCGCATAAAAACGCGAGCCATCGAATTCTTTATTAGTTCGTAACATGCCATGGATGGCGTGTAATAATTTACGCATCACAGCACAGACTGCTTGTACTTTTTTTAAACCGTTATCATCAATTAAGTGATGATAATAGCCTTTAATATTCGGCTCGAACCGGCTAGCAACTAGAGCTGGCATATACAAGGCCTGGCGAATATATTTATTCCCTACTTTGCTGATGCGGGGCTTTTTGGATACACTGCTACCCGATTCAAATACTCTTGGATCTAGCCCAGCGTGGGCAACCCACTGCCGTGCTGTCATATCCTTTGGCAAAATCATAAGCTCACTGAGTATTTGTATGGATGAGGCTTGTGCAATACCTTTAATCCCCGTAATTAAGGTATACGCCTGTTCTAATTCTTCATTTTTTTGAATAAGATTCAGCGCACTCTCCCGTAGTGTTGTAATTTGTGCATCGAAAATATCAATCAACTGCTTAGTTTGTTCAATCACCAACCCAGGTGTTTCCATAGTTGATTCTAACGAATGAAGCTGATTTTTAGTTTGTGTTTTTTGCTTGCTGAGAGCTGCAATACGGCGCGCAGTCGCTCTTA
>Ga0209707_1001566_pt1 | contig 12660 bp, 7 predicted proteins | sample EN4Hudsemesocosm_FD_184630 | JGI IMG/M metagenome (GOLD analysis project Ga0209707, IMG submission 184630) | Methane-oxidizing microbial communities from mesocosms in the Hudson Canyon - EN4B Hudson Canyon (SPAdes) (version 2) | ecosystem: Environmental > Aquatic > Marine > Cold seeps | place... | reverse complement strand
CTGATTCCTTTCATGGAAATCTTGAACAAGATGAGCGTAACTTTACCCTTGATGAATTTAAAACAAAAAAAATAAATATTTTGTTTGCAACTGATATAGCCGCACGTGGATTACATATTGATGATATCTCATGTGTTGTAAATTTTGATTTACCACGAGCACCTGCTGATTATATACACAGAATTGGTCGAACGGGACGAGCTGGAAAAAGTGGAACGGCCATAACATTTGTTTGCCATGAAGATAAACAGCATTTTGCTTTGATACAAAAACGTTGTGATATACAACTTGACTTTGAAGAAATCGAAGGTTTTGAATTAACAGGAAGTGCAGCTGTAAAAGAAAAAGGAAAAGAAGCCATAAAAGGAAAAAGAAAAAGTAAAAAAGACAAACTGCGAGAACTTGAAAAAAAAGAAAATAAATAAACAGTTTGTTTTATTTTTTTTACATAAAATCCAACTTAAAAAATAATCTAAAACGCTTTGTTTACAGTATCTTCAAGTATATGTAAATAAAATAGAAAACATTATGCATCATTAGAGTAAAAAAGTCTGCAGTTTTCAAAAGGATTATTATGATTCGTATCATTTTACTGATTATCATACCTTTTATTTTATACTCTACTGAAACAAAACCCAGACACATTCTTTTATTAAATTCATATAACCAATCAATGAATTGGGTACAAGATATTACTCGTGCAGTGCACGATATATTGGAACCTGAAAAAAACAATCTTATCATTCATATTGAAAATATGGACACAAAGAGAATTTATACTCCCAAACACTTAGTACAATTAAATAATACCTACAAAACTAAATACAGAGACATTAAATTCTCACTGATTTTATCCAGTGACAATAATGCACTGGACTTTTTAAAAGAAAACAGGGAAGAACTGTTTGGTAATGTACCCGTTGTATTTTCAGGTATAAACTTTTTCCATGATTCTGATTTAGATGGATATACCAATTACACGGGTATCACAGAAGAGTTTGATTTGCTTGGAACGCTTCGAACGGCACTAAAACTAAAACCGTATACTAAAGAAGTATTTATTATCAATGATTACTTGAAATCAGGAGTAGCATGGAAAAAAGCCATGCAAGAACAAGTGAAAAATTTTAATAAAAAGTTAAAAATTACCTACTCCCAAAATTATACCATTGAACAATTAAAACAAAAACTTCAATCATTATCAAATAAAACTATTGTGGTTTTGGGTGTATTTTTTAAGGATAAAGAGGGAGCATATTTTACCAATGAACAAATAGGCGAAATCCTTTCCCAAAACAGTCCCGTACCTGTATTTGTTCTCTTGGAGTTTAATTTAAATAAAGGTGCTGTTGGTGGAAACATAATTGGTGGTTATTATCAAGGTAAAGCCATGTCTATGATGGCACAACAGATACTTTTGGGTACCCACATTTCTAAGTTACCGGTTCAAAGAAAAGGTGGAGTGAAATCGGTTTTTAATTATGATGAATTGCAAAAATATAAAATGGACTTGAGCAAACTGCCTAAAAACTCTACTATTATAAATCAACCCAAATATAAGTTATCTTATAGCCCAGAAGAGTTAGAGTACTTAAAAAAGAAAAAAAGAATCACCATGTGTATTGATCCTGATTGGATGCCTTTTGAAAAATTAGATGAAAGTGGAAATCATATAGGTTTAAGTCGAGATTATTTTAAGATATTTGAAAAAAACATTGGTATTCCTATTGAAGTTATTCCAACAGTAAGCTGGAATGATTCTTTACTTTTTGCAAAACAAAGAAAATGTGATATCGTATCTTTAGTTATGAATACGCCTAAAAGATCCAAGTATCTGAGTTTTACCAGTCCTTATGTTAATTTACCATTAGTATTAGCGACAAAAGGAGATATAGCATTTATTGACAATTTTAAACAATTACACTCAAAGAAAATTGGAATGGTAAAAGGGTATGCCTACAATGAACTTATACGGGATAAATACCCTGAAATCGAAATGGTTGATGTCCAAAATACCAAAAAAGGTCTCTCTTTGGTACTAGACGAAAAACTGTACGGATTTATAGGCAGTGTTGCTGATATTGGGTATGTTTTTCAAAAAAGCTTCTTTGGAGATATTAAAATTGGAGGTAAGTTTGATGAAAAATGGCATTTAAGTGTGGGGGTACGAAATGACGATAAATTACTCTTGGATATATTTGAAAAAAATATTCAATATCTATCTCCGGACAGAAAACAAAAAATATTGAATAAACATCTGGCCATTAAATATGAAAAGGGTGTCGATAACACTATGGTATGGCAAGTATTACTCATCGCAATTGCTGTATTTATTGCATTTTGGTATCGCCACAGACTCTTACAAAAAGCAAATTTAAAACTGGATGTCATGGTCCAAAATAAGACAATTGAATTACAAGAACTAAATGAAAACCTAGAGAAAACCATTCAGACAAGAACTCATCTTTTATCTTTAAAAGCCCACCGAATCACCTATTTATTGAACAATACCTCTCAAGGGTTTTTATCTTTTGGTACAGATTTTTTAATTGAGCTTGAATACTCAAATGAGTGTGAAAAACTGCTTGAAAAAGATTTACATGATAAGAATATTGCCAAGTTACTTTTCAAAAAAGATAAAGAGAATTCGGAATTTTTTAAAGAGACAATGTTGGATGCGTATAAAGAGAGTAATGATTTAACACGTACACTGATTTTAACTTTGTTGCCAAATGTACTTATTGTGAATAAAAGAGCCTTGAGAGTTGAATATAAAGTATTGGAAAATAATAAATTTATGTTGATTTTAACCAATATCACTGAAAAGAAAAAGCTGGAATCAAAAATTAAAAAAGAGCAACAAGTCTTAAAAATGATTGTTTCAATTGCAAGTGATACGGGTCTTTTTTATGAAACAAAAGAGAATTATGAAGAGTTTTGTAAAGAAATTAAAACTCATGTAAATGCCAGTAAATCTGCACTTGACAATGCACAAGCCGTTTACATATTAATTCATACCTTTAAGGGTACTTTTGCTCAACTGTATATGCAAGACACTGTTAAAAAACTGCACGAATTTGAATCCAAATTGCTTAAGTTTATTGAAAAAAATATTGATGATAATGAAAAGTGCGACAAACTACTCACCCAAAGAAACATGATTCAGTTCATGGATGCTGATTTAAACACTATTGTAAATACTTTGGGCGAGGCTTTTTTAAACGAAAAATATTTTTATAAAATCAATAAAAATGAGCTTAATGATTTGGAAGAAAAAATATCAATATTGATTGAAAATAGTGATGATGATAATTACAGTGACTTGCTATTAGATGTAAAACAGTTGAAAAATAAATCATTATATGAATACTTGAGTGCTTACCCTAAGTTATGCGAGCGTTTATGTGCCAGTTCTGATAAAGAAATTCATAACTTTGATATTACGGGAGACCTACATATCTTAGTATCTGAAAAGATCAAACCTTTTGTCAATTCACTCATTCATGTATTTAGAAACTGTTGTGAGCATGGAATTGAAAGTAAAGAAGATAGAAATATGCGAAATAAAGGGATTCTGGGACGAATATCGTGTGAAATAAAACAAAACCACAATGTATTATTTATAACAATTGGTGATGATGGAAAAGGCATTGATATTGAGTCTGTTAAGAAGAAAATAATTCAGAACAAATTACTTGAAGAAAATGCCTTAGAAAAGCTAAGTAAAAAAGAAATTCTGAATTATATATTTAATGTACGTTTCTCAACAACACAAAAACTATCAGAAATATCAGGAAGAGGCGTGGGTTTATCAGCAGTTAATAGTGAGCTTGACAAATTAAGAGGACATGTAGATGTAGTTAGTACTGAAAATGAAGGTACCCAGTTTATTTTTAAAATACCAGAGTCAGTATAAAACCAATAAAGAAAGGAGTAAGTATGAAAAGAAATTTTATCAAAAATTTTCGTTTGTCATCAATAATAAATTTTATCTTTTTTATTATTTTTACTATAGTACTTATTGCTTCATCGTTATGGTTATATACAAGTTCTGTAAAGTTAGTGAAAAATGAAACATACAACTATTTAAAACAAACCTACAAAATCGTTGAGATTGTCTTAAATAACCGACTTAAAGCCTTAGAGGGAATTACTCATCAAATAGCCAGCGAATATGAATTTAAATTATCTCGATTGAAAGAGTATAAAAATGCTGAGTTATATTTGGAATCAATGTTTAACTCAAATAATAATAACATTGACTTAATGTTCTTACATTTACTTGATGATACTGTTATAGACTCCAGTGTTTCTGTTTTTGATGCTAGCAGTTTAATAAAACACATATTGAAGGAAAAAAGTAGAGAGAGTGTTTATTATAAACAAGTACAAGTGAACGATAGTACTATTGCGGTTATTATTGTAAAAGAAGAGATAATTGACTCCCAAAGTGGACGTTATATAGGGGATTTGTATGGGGGAATTGTACTTAATGATAACTTTGGTCTTATGAATGAACTGTATGACTTATTAAATGTAAAATCACTGGCTTTCATTGCAAACAATAAAAGTATCACTCAATATGAATCCAAAGGTTTTGCATTACCCAAAATTAAAAGTATCAAAAGAGGTGAGTTATACATCAAAAGTGCTTCAATAATCAAAAAAATGTCAATCAACATTAGAGGTGTGCCTACAAACTTGGAACTCCTACTCGTATCAAGTAATAGTGCTTATAATGTCTTTAAAGGGGAGTTTCTTATAAAAACACTGCTAATACTTTTATCGGTAGTATTTTTGTTTTTGATGACAAATAAGTGTATAAAAAAACTCATAGTAGCTCCTTTACAAAGACTTCTACTATTCTCGTCCCATACCCTAAACCATAAAGATGTAAAAGAGTATGAAGAGAGTGAAATATTGGAGTTTAATACCTTAGGTCATGATTTTGAAAAATTGATTTCAAGAATTAAAAAAATGACAAAGGTATTGAATAATTTGGTTAAAAAAAGAACCCTAGAATTATCAGAGAAGACCGAAAAAGTGGCTGATTTACTTAATAATGCGGGTCAAGGTTTTTTATCCATAGACAGGGATTTCACCATTAATGGTGAATACTCATTGGAGTGCGAAAATATCATGGGAAAGGATTTGGAGAGAAAAGATATTGTTAAACTGCTTTTTTCAAATAAGGAAGAAAAAATTGAGTTTTTTAAAGAGACAATTTTGGATGCACTGAATGAAAAAAATGAATTAACTTCAAATTTAATGTTGTCTTTACTTCCCAAGGAAATTATTATACAAAAAAGGGCAATAAAAATTGAATATAAAGTGATGTCTCACGAAAAACTGATGTTGGTATTAACCAATGTAACGGATAAAAAGAAACTTGAACTAAAAATGAAAAAAGAACAAAAGATACTTACTATGATTGTTCATATAGTAAGTGACAGTGTTGAGTTTTATGAAATAAAAGAGAATTATGAACAGTTTTGTTCGGACATTAAAATGTATATAAATAAAAAGTACAGCGCAATTGACAATGCAAACACAATTTATATTACCATTCATACGTTTAAAGGTTTGTTCTCACAGCTGTATATGCGAAATACTGTTCAGAAGTTACATCAAGTTGAATCTGAGTTATTGTTGTTTATTGAAGATAAGATTCACAGTAATTATTTTCTTGAGGCAACCTTGTTATCCTTTGATCTTGAATCAAGTATGGATGATGATTTAAAACTAATCAGAGCAAGTTTAGGCGATAAGTTTTTAGAAGAAAAATCCTACTTGAAAATCAATGAAGCTTCAATACTTAAAATAGAAGATAAGCTTTCAAGTTTTGTTCATAAATCTCAAAATGATTCTCAAGAGTATGAATTGATACTTAAAGATATTCGCAAACTCAGAAACAAAACATTGAAACATTACCTTTCTGGTTATCCAAAAAGTTGTTTGCATCTGGGCATAAGTTTAAACAAAAATATTTATCCCTTCGAAATTCTAGGAGATAGTGATCTCCAAGTTTCGGATACTTTTAGGCCTTTTATATATTCCTTGGTTCATGTGTTCAGAAATGCTTGTTATCATGGAATTGAAGAAAAGCATAAAAGAGTACTACTGGGAAAAAATGAAGTGGGCACAATAAATTGTAGTTATAAAGTAGAAAATAATGAGTTACATATTGAAGTTTTGGATGATGGGCAAGGAATCAATATTGAAGAAGTGAAAAATAAAATAGTGCAAAGAAAACTCCTCCCTAAAGATAAAGCCAAGATGCTGGAGAATGATGAAGTATTAACATATATATTTGAGCCTAATTTTAGTACAAATGAAACAATAACTGAAATATCAGGAAGAGGAGTTGGTTTATGTGCGGTTAAAAAAGAACTGAGTAAATTAAACGGAAAAGTTGACGTAGTTACAGAAGTAAATAAAGGAACATCGTTTATTTTTAAAATACCATTAGTTGAACTTTAGAAAGGAATAATAATGTTAAAAGTACTTGTAGTAGATGATTCATTGGTGATAAGAGCCAAGATGAAAGGGTATTTAAATGCCCTGGGACACGAGGTGATAGGTGAAGCAAAAGATGGAAAAGAAGCCATTACTATGAATGGAAAATTGCTCCCAGATTTAATAACCATGGATGTAAGTATGCCAATAATGAATGGAATTGATGCATTAAAAGAGATAGTTCTAAAGTGTGATATTTCGCAAACTAACATCATTATGATTACAGCAAATGGCCAAGATGGGATTGTAAAAGATGCGCTTAAAATTGGTGCAAAGGGTTACATTTTAAAACCCATTTCAGAAGAAAAGTTGCAAGATTCAATTGGAAAAATATTTCCCGAATATTGTAAAGAAGAGAGTGATTTTTTAGACGAAGATGATCTCAGTGATATTTTATCCTAAGTAAAATGGAGGAAAAAATGGAAATAGTACATTCATATACGAAAGATTTATTATTACCTATTATTAAAAGAGTCAGCAGTTATTTTGAAGAGGAAATGAACATTAATATTTTAAGTGTTAGCGAGATAACATTTCCAAAAAATATTCATCTGAAAAAAAACACAGTAATGATTGGAACCAGTGGTTCTGTTAAATTGATTATTTCTTTGGGTTACGATGATGTTTTATTAAATAAACTGGTTGAATTATTTATAAATGGTGATGATTTAGGTGCTTATGATTTAGAGGAAATACGTAACAGTGTTGCTTGTGAAATATCCAATACTATTATTGGAAATGCAATTAATAATCCTGTTGATAGTAGTGATATTTATATCACACCTCCTGTATTAGTAAGTGAAGCCAAAACCCTCAACAAAGATGTTTATTCAAAGTTTGTAATTGCGACATTTGTTACTCAATATGGAGAAGTGCAATTAACAGCAGTTGGACCAAAAGAACAATTCGAAGATGAATTAAATTTTAAGGAGGTGTGATATGTTAAAAGTATTAATAGTAGATGATTCGTTAATAATGAGAAGAAATATAAAAAAATATTTGACAAGCTTGGGACATAATATTATTGGTGAAGCAAAAAATGCCAATGAAGCCTTAGAGTTTTGCAAAGAGAATAAACCCAACTTAATTACAATGGATATCTCCATGCCTGGAATGAATGGTTTGGAAGCCATCAGCAAAATTAAAGAGATTAATCAATACTTTTCCATCATCATGATAACTTCTTATGGTAATAATGCCATTGTAAAAGAAGCCCTGCAAGAGGGTGCCCAAGGTTATATTTTAAAACCAGTAACTGCTGATAAACTTTATGAATCAATCAGTAAAATTTACCCTGAGTATATAAAAGATGAGGATTTAGAGGGATTTGATGAATAATTAAAGGATTTAATATGAGTGGTTATAAAAAAAGAGCAATTAAAAAAGCAATAAAAGATTTTCTTAATATGGAAGCCATTGATAAAACTTCACTCTTTGGTGTATATATTGTTGATATAAATACATATGAAGTTGAATACGTTAATCAAGCGGTTAAAAATATTATGGCGGATATTAATGCTAAGTATTGTTGGGAAGCAATATATGGAGAAGACTCTCCTTGTCATTGGTGTAAAATTCCTGCATTAATAAACCAATATCATAAGTCAAATGACAAAAATATTCTATCTGAACACTTTAATGAAGTGAATGATAAATGGTATCAACTTCAAGAACAGGTGATAGATGTAAATGAAAACTTAAGCATTAAAAATACCTTTGCCATTGATATTTCTTTACAAAAAGAGGCCCAAGGGGAATTGATAAAATCCAATGTAAAACTCTCTTTACAGAGTAATGAATTAGAAGAAGCTCACCAAGAACTCAAAGAGATATCCAACCGTGACCCCATGACAAATTTATACAACAGAAGATATTTAGCAGAAATCTCTAAAGAGCTTTTTTTACTCTCCAAACGAACAGGCTCTCCCTTAAGTGTATTGATGATTGATATTGATAAATTTAAAAATATTAATGATTCTTATGGACATGATGTAGGCGATGATGTGATTAAGTTATTGGCAAAAGAACTGCCCTTAAAGCTCAGGGAAACGGATATTGTATCAAGACTTGGAGGAGAAGAATTTGTTGTATTACTTCCTGATATGGAAATAAAAAGTGCAGTAAAAAAAGCAGAAGAAATAAGAGAAAATATTGAAAAACTACAAATAGTACTTGAAGATTCCGAAGTGATCAAATTTACCGTGAGTATTGGTGTGAGTGATTATTGTAACAAAAATAAAAACTCTTTTGAAGAAATCCTCAAGAGCTCTGACCAAGCATTGTATGAAGCAAAAGAAAGAGGTAGAAATCAAGTTGTAAGACATTAACGAAAATATAGTATACTTATCAATTAATTTAAAGAAAATATTACATTTTAAAGGAGATTTATATGTTTGGAAATCTGTTTTCTAAACCTACAAAAGAAGATTTACTTAAAATCTTAAAAAAAACTCCTTTTAACTCAAAAAAAGCAGACTCGATGCTGGAAGATATAGATATTAATGCAGTTGATAATGAAGGAAAAACTTTCTTACACCAACTGTGTATAGAAAATATCACTGAATCTTTACCTTGGTTAGTTCAAAATGGTATCAACAAGGAGCTGGCAGATTATTATGACAATACGGCTATGCAACTTTGTTTAAATAACAACAGCTTTGAGGCCTTTGAAGTTTTGTTAAATCAAGGCTATGATATTGACAAAAAAAACAGAACAGGCAGAACCATTGTTCAAGATGCATTACTTTTAAGTGATGCTAACTATTATAAAAAACTCAAAAGAAAATCAAAAAATTTAAATAATATTGACGAAAAAGGTAGAAATATACTCTTTGACGTCATCACATCAAAAAATAAAAATCTGATTCAAGAGGTTTTAGAAGAAGATATTGATAAGACACTTTTGGATAAATCAGGTATTCCTGCAATGTTCAACCCCGAGGTGCTAAATGATTTTGAATTATTGCAACTGTTTATTCTTAATGATGTAGATATATCATTAAAAGATGCCGATGGGAATAATATACTTTATCATATTTTACTAAGCGAAACACTCAGTATCGAGGTTATTGACTTCGTATTAGAAAGAGCTTTTGATGTAAACTCACTCAATGAAAAAGGAAATACTATTTTAATGGAAATAGCTTGTCTTATTCATAAATTGAGTATTGAAAATAACTTAGATACATTAAATAATAAAATTATTCTTAACACAGTTGACCTGCTTATTGAAAAAAAGATCGACATTAATATTCAAAACAATGAGGGTCGAAATGCTCTGATGATTGCATCAGAATTAAATAATTGCGAAATGGTAAAACGCTTGATTGATAATAGTGTAAAAATAAATCAGCAAGATAATAATGGTGAGACGGCTTTAAGTCTTAGTGCCATTCAAGGTAATGCATTTAAAGAAGTTATTTTCTTTTTGGTTTCAAATAAAGCCGATGCTTATTTAAAAGATATCAATAATCAAACTATTATTGATAAACTCATAGATGCCATATTACATCTTAACAATAAAAAAAGAATTCATTCAAACTTAATCATGAAAATGAGTGAAAACTGTGATTATTCAACAATATTAAAAGAGATTTTACAAAAAATAAAGATTGATTTATATGCATTAAATTTTTGTGATGAGCCGTATTTCTTTGAAGCAATTATACATGGGAATCATGACTTGTTCAAACTTCTCATACAAGTTGGCTTTCACATTAACCAGCCAGATAAAAAAGGTTTAAATGTCATATATAAACTTATGACAAGCCTTGATAATCTTTCCACAGAAGAACAGAAACAGTATTATTTGTCCATGAATATATTAATTAGTATGAGGGCTGATGTGAATGCTAAGGATAGCTTTGGAGGTACTACCTTACACAAAGCCATTTTGGAAAATGACATACAAACAGTACATATGATATTGAATGCAAATATCGATCTGAATGCAAAAGATGAGCAAGGAAGAAATTACATGCACAACTGTATTTGGAAAAACAGAGTTCAACTTATGCGGGCCATTCATACCAATAATTCGAAACTGATTAATACTCCCGATAAGTATGGAGTATTACCCATTAATTATGCGGCCTTTTTAGGTTATACTGATTTGGTAATAGAGTTGATAAATTTAGGCTCGATTATTAATAATACCAATCCTAAAAAACCGTACATTTTAGAATTTTTAAAAAAGTTTCATAAAAATATTTTGCCCATGTTTAAAAATACCCGAAACTCTGCAGATGAACAGCTTATAGCTAAACTTATCAAAAACATGAGAGCAGAGTTCCAGTTTTAAAAACTGCGTATAGCAGGTATTTCTACAAATAGTTTTCTCTTTTATCACTGGTATCAAGTTCTTGACCTATCTCTTTGTATTGAGCTGAGTAGTACTCCACAAAAGAATAAATAGTTGCATTAATGGGCATGAAATATTTTTCATCTTTAGTTGCATATTTATCGAGATAGTCTGAGGCATCTTTTTTATTTAAATAATGAAGTGCTAGGTTTTGGTAAGCTGTTATATACCATCGTTTTAAGTTTTCATACTTTTCCTCACTCATATCAATACTAAGCTTTTGTTTTTTCCAGGTGAGAACTTCTGAATCAAATAGGGCGTTTAGGTGAATTAAACCCTCACAATAATAAGGTTGTACTTCATCTACTTCCATCCAACCAATAAGTCCAACGGCTCTTTTAATTAAGTCACTTAACACTTGTGTTTGTAAATGGGCTTCATCATTTGAAATGAAAAATGAAACCAAACCACCTGTAGTTGCTTTAAACTCTTCAATATTTTTAAAGTTCCCCGTTTTATTCATAAGTGTTTCTGTTTCTTCGTCACACCATAAGATATGACCATACTCATGCCCAATAGTAGAGATATCATAAACTTGATGCCATTTCTCATCTTCTTTGAACAAAAATTCTCTGTCGTTTGTTAAAAACTCTTGGCCAAATATTTTTGTTTGAAGTTTCAAAAATGGTTTAGCTCGGCTACTTTGTAAGATTTCATCAGAGAAAGCAAATATTTTCTTTCCCTCTTCACTGGTGACAACTTCATCATTGGGTACTACTTGAGCTGAAAACAGTCCATTAAATTCTGCCCCAAAAAATAATGCGGGACGACCGAGATAGAGTTGTACTTTGTCCAGACTTTTATAGGAGAAATCAAATATTTTTTTGTGTTCAGTAAAGTTATCATCAAGTTCAAAACTGTGAAATATAGTTGAGAACATTTTTTTTATTTTTTTTACTCGTTCATTGTTATTTTGCAGAGTTGGACTAGTAAGTCTTATATCCCATTCTAATGCAACAGCTTTTCTAAAGTGGTCTTCATAATACTCTAAAGGATGACCAATTTGTATGGGTGTTTTTATCTTCATCCAAGCTCTATCAACCTCTGCCCATCTTTGTACCAGTAAATGGGTATGGGTTTCACTAAAGGCTTTAATAAGTGTTTGCAGATATAAAACGTATTCCCATTTTTGATTATAAACATTGTCTTCTAGGTTTACTAAGGTATCAACAAACTCTTCCAAAGCATCAACCACTGCTGTAGTCTCTTTTTTAAATGCATGCATGTAAGCTTTTGACTTGTATTGCTCACCTTCAAGAACAAGTGCAGAATAACATCTGTCAGCAGGAAGTTCATTGTGTCCCAAATCCAATAAATTATGCTCTTCTAAGTACTTAAATACTTCTTCTTCGTTTGAGTCAAATTTTTGCATTAAATCTTTGTTAACACCGTTGATTATATGTGCGGTCCATTTTGTTTGCCAATTTGACATTTGTAAACCTACATTGTATACACCGTGAAATATTTCTTGGTAAAAAGGCGTTAATAAATTATTTTTCTTTATAAAGTCAACTGTTTTTTTGTGCTTTTCTTCCCAAAAAGTTTTAACAAAAAAGTAGGCTTTCTCTTGAAGTTGTGTAATCTCTTGTGGGGACTTATCTTGTTTTTTAAGAACTTGAACCAAAGAGTCATCCCTCAAACTTACCAACCTATTAATCAGTGCCAGTCGGATTTCCTTTGATATGTTTTCAAACAGTTCTAATTCTTTAGCAAATTCATCAATTAAGCTCAGTTTTTCATAGTTTTCTTTTTCCAGGTATTCGAAAAATATATTAACATGCGCT